>SL_3KL_010_SEDDRAFT_10005662_pt1 | contig 11194 bp, 9 predicted proteins | sample SodLakKL_010_SED_2_FD_10381 | JGI IMG/M metagenome (IMG submission 10381)
GGCCATGGCTCAGACTGGAAATGGCTCACAATCCCCACTATACCGTATTGAACCGGCAGGAAAATAATTAATGCTATAAAGATTTTTCGGATCGTGTTTGGCTTCATTTCTCTCAGCATTCATTTATAAAAATATAAGAAACGGAAAGATTGGATTTTTCAGCCTTTACAATTTTTTCCTTTATTTACCAGGCTTTTATCTGAATTTTACAAACGGAAAGATGAGAAAATTTCTGAACTACGAATGATCAGTTCAGCTTAAAGTTCCAGAGTAAACCGAATTCAATTCCAATTGTATTAACACGATGTTCTCCTCGGTCTGCTCCAAGTGCAAGCCGTAAATGAAGATCTCTCTGTGGCAGCAACAGATACTGTAAGCGAACTGCTGCATAGATCTGATCCTGCCTGAATTCATCACGGGGTATCTCTTCGAAGCCATCCGGCAGATCTTCGGTGAGGCGGATACCAATACAATTTGGCAGGTTGATCCGGTCTGTACACAATCCATAATTCCGGGTGTAAGTTAAGCGTACTTCATAATGCATTCGATTGTTAATAAAACCTGCGAAGCCAACATGATGCCCCACCACCATATTGTTGATAAACCTTTGTTCATCAGGATCATAGGTTAATAAAGGGTTTCCAAGAGCCTGATCGTAATATGCCCACCCGCTGCGATAGATGTTGTGATTATAGTAATTAGCTCTTCCCTTAGGCACATGTGAACGGGCATCCTGAGTAATGGTGTAGATATGCTCGTACAAAGCTTCACTTATTACCGGGTATTCTCTGAGTGATTTATACCCTAATCCCCAAACTCCATCCAGCGGGCTTCGAAAACGCGTTGCCGGCCGATCTTCAATAAAAAAGGTTCTGTATATTCTCCATGTAGAACTATCCCTGTAATAATCGATTCCAAAGTCATAAGAAGCCACCGTGTTACCAAGGCGGTTCAGTTGTTCAGATACAGTTGCATCTGTGCCATCTCCGGCAGACTGTGAAAACACCACCCTCAAATAATCCTTGAACCCCTGTGGCCGCCTGCCTAATTCACTGCTGTCGCCGCCCCACATTACATGGTGGTCAATGCCGCCAATCAACCGCAGCCTCCAAATATTGACACTTAGATGCAGTGATTTTTGATGTAAATAAGGAGAACTTGTATTCCTGTTTGATTCCAATATCCCGTCAGAATATAAAACACGGGCACTCATCCAGCCATCTGTTAATGGCAGATCAACAAAGCCATCCGTTGCGATGCGAATTTTTGGAATTGGAGTTGCATTACGGCTCAGTGTCATTGAACCAGAAGATTGGCTGTGCATATAAATCCCCCGCTGGTCATCGAACCGCCCGATATTCAGCAATATCTTCCGGTAACGTAACTCCGCATAGAGTTTATGAAAGTAAGCCGTTTCACTTCTGCCACCGAGCTTTGTTATAAGCTCACTGCCTCCGTCAAGCTGCCAGTTCCCGTTGTTGCTTTGCCAATAATTACCATGTGCATAAAAGCCTGTCAGGCTTTGAAAGCTCTCTCCGGGATCAATTCTCCCCTGACGATGCGCAACAAGCCAGTGCGGATGAGCTTCTCCTGATATTAGCAATGAACTGTAACTTCCGGTTTGCAGAGACTGCCTGGCCTCAGCTTCTGAAGTTAAAATTCCGCCTGTTAAAAANAATAATACAACTGTAAACGAGTATGAAAAACGCTGCATGAACTGAGTTTACCTGTTTTTCTAAATGTAGCTAAATAATGAGTGGTGTGGTAATTGAAAAGCGAATGAAGATGCACATAAACTTTTCGGTACAGATCATTTCTTAGTCACAAAATTGATTCTATAAAACATTATCAATATTCTCTTCTTTGTTTTTTTTAAAAGAAAGATAATTCTGTTGAAACTGGAGGTTTAACCAAAGCCCTGTGCGAATTATTATTTCAATAATTCGCATTTACAAATATTTTACCAACAAATGAAAAACCCTTTCAAAACCACCAGTGCTATAAAACATGCAGACTGGCCTTACATTATTCAGCATTTTTTATACTATCTGCTTTTAATTTTAGCAAGCAGTTTCTTTTTCTCAGGCATTAATCTGATCATTGCTGTTTGCATACTTACTGCCTTTCTGTTGCTTGTAACTTTCTTTCACATCTACAGAGTTCAAAAGGAAGAAAATGAAATTCAAACGTATAAAATCCAAGCATTAAATGAACTCTATAATCTGATTCAAATAAATGCTCCACTACCAAAAATGACAGGATGGGCAGCCACACCTGAATTATCAATTACCATTTTAAAACAGATTATCAAACACAAACCAACCTTTGTGGTTGAGCTTGGCAGCGGAGTTTCAACTATTATCAACTGTTATGGCCTAAAAAATTATTCTCCGGCCGGCAAACTTATTTCAATAGATCACGATGAAAATTACGCACAAAAAACTGCTGATGAACTTAAAATTCACAGGCTTCAGGATATTGCTGATATAAGATGTGCACCTCTCACTGAAATTGACCTGAATGGAAAAAGTTATAAATGGTACAATCCGGAAAAGTTACACTTCTCAAAAAAAATAGATCTTCTTGTAATTGACGGACCTCCATTTTCAACTCAAAAAGATGCAAGATATCCTGCTATTCCATTTCTCTTTAACCACCTCTCTGAGGATGCCGTTATTGTAATGCACGATACAAACAGGGATGAAGAATCTTCAATAATTGAAAGTTGGCTAAATGATTTCCCATTTTTCACTATTTCAAAAATTGATAGTGATAAAGGAGTTACAATTCTTAAGAGAAAAAGTTAATCATCTTTTTTTGAACTCATAAACTTCATCATAATCCAATCCCGGAACTGCTGCCAATCTTCAGAAGTGATCACTTTGAATGCTGTACCTGCAACACTGAAAGCTGTTAAAAACAGTGCAATGCTGAACAACAGGCCAATAATTATGCTATCGGGCGAAATTAATGCCCCGCGTGCCAGCCAAACAGGAACTGCGACTAAAACAGATGTGGAAAGAACTTTCAGGTAAAATGGGAAAGGCAAAACTTTGTGCACCGGCAGTTCCATATGCCCACCAATTCTTCGTAAGGTGATATACCAGTTGTACATGTTTGCGATAAATGTAGCCGCTGCAGTACCGTTTATTCCCCACATGATAGTGAATGGAATGCTTAACACAATGTTAGCTGCGACAAGGTTTAAACTTATATAGAATATTCCTTTTGTGTCGCCAAATGCCTGTAAAATGCTGCCATAATGAGTCACTCTCATCAATACAATCAAATTGTATATCTGAAATGGCAAAACAGCATTTGAGTAATCTGTATCTTCAGATTCTGCGATCAAAGAAATCAAATCAGGGGCAATTATGATCGACATAATTGTGAGAGGTATCACCAACAGGCTTACTTTTTCAACTCCTTTGTACCAAAGCTGCAGAAGCTCTTCCTTCTTTTCCTCGAGCTGAAAACTTACGTAGCGGCTTATCAGTACCGATCCAACTGCAAAAGGTATGACCCGTATTATAGGCACTTCCTGCGCGCCGATCGTATACTCAGCATAAGCAGCTGCAGGCAAGTACGGATACCACAAATTTATCTACATACCGATTAATCTTGTTTACCAATGATGAGAAGCCAAGTGGTATTGAGAAGTCCATCTGGGCTTTAACCTTCACCTCTGAATCGCTCAGTTTTCCTTCTGGGAGTACCAGCAGCATCCAAATCCATGACCCAATAAACCGAACCACGCCATAAACCACGAGGCCATATACGGCGATCACTAAACCATATCCCAAAGCAAGCGGCAGAACAAGGCATGTAAATGTGAGCAGACTGGTCGACATCTCGTACCAGGCAGAATCGCGTTGTCTGTCGAGTGCAAGCAGTACGTTTGTTACCGGCCAGGTGGGAATCTCAAGCACTGCAAGGAGTGCAATCCATGGCAGTAACTGCTGAACCATTGCAACGCTATCTCCATCCCATTCAGAAAGTAAACCCGGTGCAAAGTGAGAAATGGCTAAAATAAAAATTGCCGCGAAAAAGGCTGTCCCCAACAGAATGGCTGTGGTTTGAGCATAAAATCCCTTTCTCGCACTGCCGCTTATCCTCTCAAAGTAATAGAAGATACTTTCAGGAAAACCGAGAGTTGCGAGGTTCCGGGCTATCTCATGGATCATCAACAGATAACCGATGATTGCAAAATCGGTTTTCGATAAAAGCTGAATGGTGGCAATTACTATTGCAAGATCAATAACCGTAGTTATGATACGCGCAAAAACAAATACCCCCGCCTTTTCCGATAAACTTCCCGATTTTTTCTTTTTAGCCATCAGAAGTAAGATCGTCCATGATTAATGCAAGTTTCTCTGCTGAACTTTCTGTTGTAAAATCAGAAACCCCGCTGGTTACTGCCTTCTTCGCCATTTTGCCATCAGCCATCAACTCAATGATATAATTGGAAATCCCGGTCAAATTATCCGGATCAAACTGTTCACCGGATGCACTTTTGCTCAATATATCAGAAATTTCGGGGTTTGGTGCAACAGACAGTATTGGTATGCCGGTTGCCAAATAATCCCACAGTTTGGCTGGAATAATATTCTTTCTGGAAGGGTCTGTACTTAAAAATAAAAGATCAGCTTTTTTTAAAACGGGAATGGTTAACTCGGGAAGTACCGGGTCATGAAAATCAAAATACTTTTCTGCATTGTGTTCACGAATTAATTTCAACTGATCCTCATCAGGTATGCCAAAAGAATGTATGAGCAGGTTATCTGCTTTTTCCGCATCCATTTCTTCGAGCTTTTTTACGGATTGCAAAATTGGCTCTATTGGGCTTAACCGGCGAAACTTCCCAAAAAAGAAAATATTAAACTTCTTTTCATCGATATCGGCAGACCAAACTGTCTTTTTGGTTTCGGGGAAGAGATTGGGATCAAAACTGTTATAAATCGTCTCTGTTTTATCTTCAGAAAGTTTATAATGCTCTTTATAAATATTGGATGTCTGTTGTGAAGTAAAAATCAGTTTGTCAGCTTTTTGGATAAACCTGCTTTCATATTTTCTGTCTAACTTTTCTGAGAATGCTGACCTGTGCCGAAGTGAAAGTTCAGATAAAGTCCATGGATCACGAAAATCAGCAATCCATGGAACCGATAAATTCTCTGAGAGTTTTTCACCAAGCCAGTGTCCCGACCAGGGATCTCCGGTACTCCAAATAATATCCGGAGATAGTTCTTCTGATTTTTTTTGGATCGTTCGATAATTGAGCAAAAAGAAGAAAAACCAGGTGTCCATAGGAACTTGTTTATCTATCCAGTCAGACAGTCGGTCAGCCATTCCCTTCTTCTTGTTTTCTTCCTGTTTTACAGCTTTAACAGAGCTTTGATTCGTGGTTCTGTCGAAAGGAGGTTTTACTTCAACTTTTTTCATTTGCTGACAAATCTTGATTTTGATCAGCAATCGTGATTACTGTTGGTTTCCACCCAAATTTTTCGAGGTGTATAGCGAATTTAAAAGGACGTTGTGCACCTACCCTTCTTCTCGGAACAAAGTAAGGTGCTATCATCAACACTTTTTTCATAAACTCAGATTCTGATTATGAAGTAGTGAATGAAGTCTTTTATTAAGAAGAAGTATACGCCAATTCATTGTATGGTTGATTCGCTATTTTTCTTTCAGGCGTGAATGTAAGAAAAATAGGATATTTAACCTGAGTTAGACATAAAATCATTGGAATGAAAGTGATTTTTATCCTAAAAAGGCGTCATCCCGGACGCAGCGTTAGCGAAGATCCGGGATCTCCAGCCGTTGATATAGTTAGGAGATGCCGGATCGGAGTCCGGCATGACGAAATTTATTATGATATTTCAACCGTTATGTTATTTAGACAGTCAAAGACAACTTTCCAAAATTCTTACTTCGAACTGAGGACATTTTTGAAGCAGAGAAGCTCTCTGGATTATTTTTTAGTCAGGATGCTGATCTTGCTGCTCGTCTTTGAAGGCTTTCCAGTAATGCATCGAATCCGCGCTGCCTGATTATGCTCTGGAACTGCCGGTTATATGATTCTGCTGTAGACACATTATCTACCCAAAAATCAGTTACCACCCAATCGCCGTCTTTTTTCTTTAAATCATAGTCGACAGGGGTTCGTACATTTTCGAGCTGTGCAGTGGTTTTTACGTGTGCACTATTGTTCTCTACTTTTATATCGTTGTAGGTCACTTCCGCACGATAAATGTCAAGCCTGTTCAATGAATTATCCCGGATAATTGTAGCAAAAAGTGAAACAAACTCTTCTCTTTGTTCTTCAGATATTTCGTCATACGTATTACCCAGTGCATGCTGAGCCATTGCACCAAAGTCTATTACGCCATTTATAATATCCTTGAGTTGATTTCTTTGCTCCTGGGTGTATTCTGTTCCTTTGGGGCCAAGCAGTTCTTTAATTTCAGCATCACGCTCATCAAGCATATTTCGTATTTCCTGCTCTTCAGGTTGTGCTGCAAAAGCAAATGCAGTTAGTGCAGTATAAAAGAATATGGAAGTTAGTAATTTCTTCATGTCAAAATATTTAGTTTGCGCCGAGTTGACTTATTGGAATCCCGGCAGTTTTATATAGCGCTGCAATTCTTTTATTCAGATCAAAGGTATTTTGTTTCATCTTTAATCGAAGTTCCAGCTCATTTTGTACTGCGTCAAGTAAATCCTCTACATCTCCAAAACCAATGTCGTAGTTCAATTGTTCGTGACGCACCCAATTTCGTGCAATAGTAAGAGATTCTTCGTTCTGGCGAATACGTACTTCAGCAACTCTTGCTTCACGATATTTATCATTCAGTTCCAGAACAATCCCGTCTGTCAATGCATCTCTAAGATCGTTAACACGTCTGTACTCAATATCAGCCCGCTCAATGGATGATCTCATAGATGAAAAGTTCAGATTTTGACGGATACCAAACCCGACCCCTGCATTTGCAAAGTTGGTATTGTTAATTATAAAGGGATTTGTTTGTCTGGGACGGTTTGGTGTGTTTGCATAGCTTGCAGTAATTCCCAGAAATAACACCGGATATTGTTGAGCACGAACAGCTTCCGTACTTTTTTTAAGTGCATTAATGCCTTGTTCTACGCCCCTTAATTCCGGTCTGTCACTCATCGCTAATTGCTCATAAAACTCATAGCTTTCCAGCTCAAAAGGAACAGGATCTAAGAATCTTTCTGCGGGAATATATTTGGTTTGGGTACCATCATTTAAAATATAACTCCAGATTCTCTCAATTGAGTTTACGCTCTGTTCTACTTCCGTTATTTGAACTTCAAATTCAGCTTTAAACATTTCAAACTTAAATACATCCGACTCTTTCAAATTGGGATCACCATCTTCTCTCATCTGCTCAATTTGCCTTTCAACTCTTCGAATCTGGTCTTTGGCATCAACAAGAATTCTTTCAATTTCCAATGCAAGCAAATAGCTGAAATACAGTTCAAAGAGTTGAAGTTCAACTTCAGCTTTAGCAGCGTCAAAACGAAACGCTTCTGCACGAGCACCGGCCTCTGCTGCATTTATCGCTTTTCTTACCGCACCCCAGCTATAAACAGGCTGAACAGCATTAATCTCTGCTCGCGTGAAAATTGCCCAATCTTCCCAGTCGTTTTCGAGATTTGGATCGAGATACATTTCTCCGGATGGGCGACCTTGAGGGCTTTTCACACCCGGCACAACTCCATGCGTTGTATTTAATTCAAATCTTGGGAATATTCTCTGTGATCGTGCCTGACGGGCTCTGTTTTCGGCAAGATCAACGGACCGGTTTTCGTACGATACCTGGCCTGATTTTTCTAATCCCCTTTCAATAAATTCATTCAGGTTTACTGTAAGAGTATCCTGTGCGGTTGCAGATAAGCTAAGCAGAGAAAGTATCAGTGCTGCAAGTGAAAGTGTTCGTAGAATCATATTCTATAAATGGAGTTTTAATTTGTACGAAGCAACGTAACAATCAAAACTTTATTTAAAAAATAAAAGCCCTGACATCAGCCAGGGCTTTTTAAATTAAAGCGGAGGGAGAGGGATTCGAACCCCCGGAGACCGTGAAGCCTCAACGGTTTTCAAGACCGCCGCATTCGACCACTCTGCCATCCCTCCTACACAATCTTTAAAGATACCAGTTATTAAACTTCTTTTCACCTGTTTGAACTAACTTATTTAAACAGGTTTTTAGTATCAGCTTAAGTGTCTTTCAGCGCTTGCGCACCGGACACAATTTCGGAAATCTCAGTAGTAATTGCACTTTGCCGTGCCTGGTTGTATTTAAGCTTTAGCTCCTGAAGCAGTTCTTTAGCGTTTTCAGTCGCATTATCCATAGCAGCCATACGTGCACCCTGCTCAGCGGCATTCGAATCCAATACTGCTCTCCACAATTGCATTACCAGGTAAACGGGTAATAGTTTTTCCAGAATTGAGTCAGGGTCCGGTTCATATATATACTCACCTGTGGCTTCAAATTCTGATTTTCCCTCAGAAAGCAGTTTTTCCGGATTAATGGGTAAAACCTGCTCAACAATTCTGTTCTGTGCAATTACAGTTTTAAACTCGTTAAATGAAATTAGAACCTTGTCGTAGTTTTCTTCAGTGAATTCAGAAATTACGTTTTGCATGATTTCTGCTGCATGATCATACTGCAGGTCATCAAAGAAACCGGGATGCCGTTCAACTATGTTATATCCGCGCTTACTAAAATATGCACCGGATTTTTTCCCGATTGTGATCAGGTCTAGTTTACCTTGTTCGATAAAATCTGAATATTCATTTTGCAGCGTGCCTTCAACAACTTTAAACAGGTTATTGTTAAAACCACCGCAAAGTCCTTTATCGGATCCTACAACTATCATAGCAACCCGGTTTACTTCTTCCGGATTTCGCAGCAGTTTATGATGCGATGTATTTATTGATACAAGCCGGGCAACAATTTCGCGCATTTTATTGGCATAAGGCCGGGTTGATTTCATTCTGCCTTGTGCTTTTCGCAACTTTGCAGCCGCCACCATTTTCATGGCTTTGGTAATCTGTTGCGTATTGTTAACAGACGAAATCCTGTTTCGTATATCCCGTAAGTTGGCCATCAGTTATGCTTCGATTGTGGCTAAGATTTGATCAATTGTGCTTTGTGCTGCTTCAACCAATTCATTTCCAAATGTATCATCCAGCACACCAGAAGCAGCAAGATTTTCCATTTTCTTGTTGTATTTCACATAAACAGTTTCCAGGTACATATTCTCAAACTCCTGAATCTTATCTACCGGTAGCTGATCTAACAAACCTTCACTGTTAATTTTCAGCAAAGCGATTTGCTGTTCAACAGGAAGAGGTTTGTATTCGCCCTGTTTCATCAATTCAACTGTACGCTCTCCGCGTTTTAGCTGCCTTTGTGTGGCGGCGTCAAGGTCTGAGCCAAATTTCGCAAATGCCTCGAGCTCACGGTACTGTGCAAGATCAAGCTTCAATGTACCTGAGAGTTTTTTCATCGACTTAACCTGGGCGGCACCACCTACACGGGAAACCGAAATACCAACATCAATTGCCGGACGAATACCGGAGTTAAAAAGGTCGGTATCCAAAAAGATCTGACCGTCAGTAATTGAAATTACATTGGTTGGTATATATGCTGATACGTCGCCCGCCTGTGTTTCAATAACAGGAAGTGCTGTTAATGAGCCGCCACCCTTAAGTTTTGGCTTAAGCTCCTCCGGCACATTGTTCATTAATTTGGCCACATTATCGTTATCAATAATTTTCGCAGCTCTTTCAAGAAGCCGGCTGTGCAGGTAAAAAACATCACCGGGATATGCTTCACGGCCAGGAGGACGTTTCAGCAAAAGCGAAAGTTCACGATATGCAACAGCTTGTTTGGATAGATCATCGTAAATAACGAGTGCATGACGACCGGTATCTCTGAAAAATTCTCCGATAGCCGCTCCGGCAAAAGGAGCAATGTAACGCATAGGAGCAGATGAACTTGCAGGAGCAGAAACAACCACGGTGTAATCCATTGCACCATATTCGTTTAAAATATTTACAATATTTGAAACGGTTGATCCTTTTTGCCCAACTGCAACATAGATACAAAATACAGGCTTATCCGTATTCTGTGTTTCTCTTTGATTGATAATCGTATCAATAGCAACGGCAGTTTTACCTGTCTGGCGGTCACCAATGATCAATTCACGCTGGCCCCGGCCAATTGGTATTAACGAGTCAATCGCTTTAATACCTGTTTGCAAAGGTTCGGATACAGGTTCACGGTAAATTACACCGGGAGCTTTTCGCTCGAGGGGTACCTCAATAGTTTCACCGGCTATAGCTCCCTTTCCGTCAAGTGGCCTACCAAGCGGATCAATTACACGGCCCAAAACTCCATCACCTACTCGCAGCGAAGCAATAGATTTCGTTCTTCTAACCGTATGGCCTTCCTGAACAACATTTGGTGAACCAAATAGCACGATACCAACATTATCTTCTTCAAGGTTCAGTACCATTCCCCGAACTGCGTTACCATCATTATCAAGGGAATCGGGTAACTCAACTAATTCTCCGGCCTGAACTTTTGAAAGCCCATATACACGTGCGATACCATCTCCTACTTCGAGAACAGTACCGGTATCATAAACTTCGGCTTTACCATCAAATCCGGTTAGTTGTTTTCGTAATATTGCAGATACTTCGTCTGGTCTTACTTGACTCATGCTAATTCAATAATTTTTTTAATTGGCAGCATTAGCTGCAAACTTGTTCTTAAGCTGGCTGATTTTATGTTTTACAGTACCGTCTATAACGGTATCATCAATGCGTACAGCCATTCCGCCACGCAGCGATTCGTCCCTGTTAAATTTTAACTGAACTTTTTTTCCTGTGCTTTTTTCAAGAGAGTTTGAAAGAGATTTCAGGTGTTCATCAGACAGATCGTATGCTGCATAAACTCCTACATCTATAATCCCCTTGTGTTCGTTATATAGCTCCAAAAAACTTTTGCTTGTCGGCAATAGTAAGCTTTCTCTTCCTTTATCCAAGAGTAATTTTATAAGTATAAAAGTCTCTTCACGCACATGATTTTTAAAAATTGATGTTAAAGCTTTACGCTTAACATCTCTTTTAATAATCGGGCTTTTCAGGAACAGAACAAGATCT
>SL_3KL_010_SEDDRAFT_10005663_pt1 | contig 11193 bp, 7 predicted proteins | sample SodLakKL_010_SED_2_FD_10381 | JGI IMG/M metagenome (IMG submission 10381)
TTTTCACGGTAGCTAAAAATACTCGTGGTGTTATTCTATTGCCTTTATTTTCAATACCTTCAGAAGACGCCGTATAAAAATGTTTTTCCTGAATTGCTGTAATTCTGCATTAATTTTTGTTTTGTTATTATCTGTTGCTATTTTTGTAAAAAACAGAAGTAAGATTTATTAAGCTGATTAAATTAAAAAGTAAAGTTTTTAAGTATTGCTATTGTAAAAGTTTATTATTTGATATTTTAATATAATTTTAATAAGTAGTCATTGAAAAAAATATCAGTCATAGTATGTGTTTTATTATTTCTGAAAGTGTTTTTTGTCAATTCACAGTTAGCTGACAAATCGCGTGAGTTTTCTGTTCCCGGTCATAAATCTTTTGTTACTCTTGATTCTTTAAGCATAATACCAGGCACGTTTCAAATATATGGACCTGATAGTCTTGAGCTTGATCCTGCATTTTATTCTCTTGATAAAATTAATGCGGAGTTAAATTTATTGATCCCGGAGCATTGGCATGGAAAGAAGATTTGGGGTAATTATAGAGTTTTTCCTTATCATTTAGGTAAGCCTGTGTTTTTTAAGGATACTTCGCTGATACATGTTCCCGGCTTAGGAGAGGAAGAAATATATATGGTAACTCCATCTGAAACAACAGATGACCTTTTTTTTGATCTTGAAGGGATAAGAAGTTCGGGAAATATTATGCGAGGTGTTTCTGTTGGAAACAGGCAGGACATGGTTCTTAACTCCTCCATGGATATACAATTGGAGGGGATGCTTTCAGAAGATCTTGCATTAAAAGCAGTTATTTCCGATCAACATATTCCTTTTCAGCCTGAGGGAACAACTCAACATTTACAAGATTTTGATAAAGTTTATATTAAAGTTTTTAGTGAGTACTCAAAATTAACAGCCGGTGATTTTGAAATAGGAAGTCCGCGAGGACATTTTATGAGCTTTAACAAAAAAGCACAAGGAGCAAAATTTTCTCATAGAATTGAAGGGAGTGATGACAAGGTTATAGGCGAAGGAAGTATTAATGTGACCAGTGCAGGAGCCATATCAAGAGGAAAGCATGCACGTAATGAATTTAATGGATTGGAGGGAAATCAAGGACCTTATAAGTTAACCGGAAGTGATAATGAAATGTATATAATGGTTATTGCCGGCAGTGAAAGAGTTTATATTGATGGAGAGCTAATGACTCGTGGCAAAGATCATGATTATATTATAGATTATAATATGGCTGAAATTACATTTACTACTAATAATGCAATTACTCAGAATTGTCGAATACTGGTGGAGTTTGAGTATGCCAATAGAAATTATGCAAGATCAATGTTTTTTGTTGGAACAGAATATGAAAACGATAATTTAAATGTCAATTTTAATTTTTTCTCTGAACAAGACCATCAAAATCAACCACTGTTTTTAGATTTGACTGAGGAAAGAAGAGAGTTGCTTGCCGGCGTGGGAGACAGCATCCATAATGCCTATGATTGGAATGTTGATTCTATAGGGTTTAAATATGATCAGATAATGTATAAAATTGTAGATACTTTAGGTTATGACTCGGTATTTGTTTATTCTACAAATCCGGATAAAGCTGTTTATCAAGTCGGGTTTTCATACGTTGGAGAAGGGCAGGGAAATTATGTAAGAGCAAAAACGGATGCAAACGGAAGAGTTTATGAATGGATAGAGCCTAATAATGGTGTTCCGCAAGGCAGTTATGAGCCTATTATTCAACTTTCAGCTCCAAGACAAGATCAAATGATGACGATTGAATCAATATACAAGTTTTCTGATAATACGTCTGCAGGAGTTGAATGGGCAATGAGTAATACTGACATTAATCGGTTTTCAGAATTGCATAGTGAAGACAATATAGGGCAAGGGATCAATGCATTTTTTAAACATAATAGAAGTCTGCCCAATGTTCTCGATGGCAACTGGGAGCTAAGTACTCTAATAAAAAACGAGTTAGTGCAAAACAACTTTTCACCTATTGAAAGATATCGTTCTTCAGAATTTAAAAGAGATTGGAATATTATAGGTTTTGAATCAGTTGAGAATGAAAATATTTTTGATTTTAATGTCGGGCTTCAGCATCCAACAAATGGAGAAATTCAATATGGATTTGCTTCTTTTATCTCAGGCAATCAATTTTCAGGAATAAAAAATAAATTTAATACCCGAGTGAATTTTAATAAAACTGAAATAAATTATTCGGGTAGCTACTTGAATACAGAAGGTTTTTTAGAATCCGATTTTTACAGACACAGAGCTGCTATAATACAAGGTATCAGCATCTTTAAGGTTGGAGTTGAAAGTAATATTGAAAATAATAGGATGTTTGAAATTGAAGATTCTCTCAAACGCTCAAGCTTCTATTTTGATGAATGGAAGGTGTTTTTTAGTAATCAGGATACAGCAAAACATTATTATAAAGCATATTATAAATTACGTAATGATTATAAACCGTTGGATAAACAATTTGACCTTGCAACAACTTCAAATGATTATGGACTTAGGTATTCATTTAATCCTGATTCAGATCACAGAATTGACTTAAATACTATATATCGAAAAATAGCGGTTAGTCATGATAGTATTAATCAAAATGAGCAGGATGATGAGGAAATTATAATGGGTAGGATAGATCATAATAGTAGGTTTTTTGATGGATTTATTACTACAAACAGTTATTATGAGCTGTCAACAGGAATGGAAAGGGAACGTGAATATATGTTTGTTGAAGTGCCCCCGGGTCAGGGAGTTTATGTTTGGAACGATTACAATGAAAATGGAATTCCTGAATTAGATGAATTTGAAATTGCAGAATTTCCCGAAGAAGCTAATTATATTAGAGTCTTCTTACCTACAGATGAGTTTATCCGAACTTATTCTACGGCTTTTAGTAACACTTTTAGTGTTGAACCTACTCAATTATGGAATAATCCGGAAGGTTTTAGAAAATTTATTTCAAGATTTAATAATAGATTAAATTTTAGAATTGATAGACGCACGACAGATGAAGAATATCCTGATAATTTCAATCCTTTTGTAATGGATATAGTTGATACAACGCTAATATCTTTAAACAGCTTAATTAGGAATACTTTGTTTTTTAATCGCAACAACCCTGTTTATGGTGCTGAATGGACTATACAAGACAACAGGAATAAAATGTTGCTAAGCAATGGGTTTGAATATCGCAAAGATGTATATACAGGTTTAAGATTTCGTTGGAATATAACAAGTGAATATTCGGCAAATTTGAGAACCGCAGTAGGAGAAAGAACTCACGAATCTGAATTTCTTAAAAAAAGGACTTTTGCAGTTAGTTATACAGAAGTGGAACCTCGCATAAATTATCATTATAGTAATAACTTGAGAGTTAGTTTGTTTTATGGTTATGAAACAAAAGAAGAAATATTAGGAATTGGAGGAGAATATTCTGTTAGGCATAATGGAGGGGTAGAGATACGTTATAATGCATTGCGTCGCGGAACTATCAATGCAAGAATGCAGCTTTCCAATATAGATTATCCTTTTGAACAAAATACTCCTTTGGCATTTGAAATGCTTGGTGGCTTGAGGGAAGGGAATAATGGATTATGGAATATAACCTGGCAGCAAAATTTGACAGAATATCTTCAAATGAATCTCTCTTATAATGGTAGAAAATCTCCTGATACTCCGATAATACATACAGGAAATGTTCAGGTTAGAGCTATGTTTTAATTTATTTAATAAATATCAAGTCCTTCTTTCATGTAAATAAGGGGTTCAAGTGTTTTGAAAATTTCAGACATATATTCCTCAACAGCTTTAACACTACCCGGCAAAGTATAAACAAGTGTTTTGTCTATTAGCCCGGATACACCTCGGCTAAGCAATGCATTAGAATCTTTTGAACCATATTTAATCCTTATATTTTCCATAATGCCGGGAATTTCTTTATCTAATAGGGGCTTAACGGTTTCAACTGTAATATCTTGTCTGCCTATTCCCGTACCTCCTGTTGTTAGCAAAACATCAGTTTTTGTAGCTGATATTTTTTCTAAAAAAATTGAAAATGTATCTTGATCGTCAGGAATAATATTATAACTAATATTTATTTTTCTTTGCTTGTCTTTAAAATGGTTTTGAATGAGTTCAATTATTCTAGGCCCACTTATATCCTCATAATCTCCGCGACTTATTCGATTACTTAGGGTAATTATTTTAAAATTAAAATCTCTGGGGTGGTATGTGAAAGTATCTCCCTCTTTAACTTCTCCCGGTTTTAATACTCTGGCAAAAATCCCCTCTTTCAGCATAATACAATCGCGAACTTTCTTGCCGGTATCATATTTAGAATCATGGCATTCTTCACCTATTTGAGTTATTTCAAGCTCAACTTGTGTTGTTATAAGTTTATCAAGCGGAGATGTTTTATTTAGCTTAAATCCTTCTGTAGTTATATTTTCAGCAAACATTCCGGGTGTAAAATCTTTATTATTCTTTAAAAACTCATCGGCACTTTCTTTAGCTAATAAACTAACTTGTCTATGTGATGCGATTCTATGTGCATCTCCTTTAACTCCGTATTCATCAAGAATGATTGACTTATTTGGTTTTTTTTTAGTGCCTTTTTCTTTAGAAATATTTACTGAAACTACTTTTAATTCTTTATTTTCCATGAGCTTGTTTTTTTAATATTTACTAAACTTAATGTTATATAATTTATAGCTCTTTATAATTTTTTTGTTTAAAATAGTTGTCAATTTCTTTTTTCATAACTGGAGCAAGTAATAAAATAGCTATAAGGTTAGGGATGGTCATAAAAGTGATGACCATATCAACAAAGTTCCATACAAGGTCTAATCCCCAAACAGAGCCGAAGAATACAAAAAGACCGTAAAGGTAATAATATGGTTTAATTGCTTTTTCTCCAAGTAAATATTGAGCACCTCTTGAGCCATAGTATGACCAACTTATTATTGTTGAGAAAGCAAAAAGTAGCAACCCTAAAGAAATTATATGAGGAGCCATAAAACCAATATTTATTGTATCAAGTCCGGTATTAAATGCTATAACTGTCATTCTTACACCCGCAACTTCGCTTTGCCATGCGCCTGTCATTATAATAACAATTGCAGTAAGAGTACAGATAAACAAAGTATCAATAAAAGGTTCTACAGAGGATACCAGTCCTTCACGAATAGGATATTTGGTTTTTGCAGCTGCATGTGCAATTGCAGCAGAACCTTGCCCTGCTTCGTTAGAAAAGAGACCTCTTTGAATACCCATTGTAAGTGTAAGAATAAATACAGAACCTGCAAATCCTCCCGCTGCAGCTGTGCCGGTAAAAGCACTTGTTATTATAAGCTGAAAAGCAGGCAATAATTTGTCTAAATTGAAAATAATAACAGTAATAGCAGCAATAAAATATATAACAGCCATAAAAGGAACTAACCTAGAAGTTACTTCTGCAATTCTTTTTAACCCTCCAACAATTATAAGAAGAACAAAAGAAGTAATAACTAACCCTGATATCCATTGAGGTAAACCATAGCTTGCGTTCAAAACATCTGTCATTGAGTTTGATTGAGCCATGTTTCCGGTTCCTAAAGAACATGCTACAGCAGCAATAGCAAAAATAATTGCTAATGTTTTTGCATATCTGCCTAATATATCTTTTAGTCCGTATTCCATGTAATACATAGGTCCGCCCGATACAGTACCATCACTGTTAAATTTCCTGTATTTTAATGCTAAAGTACACTCAACCATTTTTAACATCATACCAAAAAATCCCGTGATCCACATCCAAAATATCGCTCCAGGGCCACCCCAATGTATAGCTAAAGCTACTCCAACAATATTTCCTGTGCCCACAGTAGCAGATAAAGCCGTTGTTAAAGCCTTAAAATGATTTACATCACCTTCATCACCTTTTTTTGAATATCTGCCGATTAAAATAGCAAAAGAATGCCAAAACTTGCGTATATGAAGAAATCGAAATTTTATAGCAAAATAGATTCCCGTAGGTAATAATAAAGCAAGCAACAGATAACCGCCAATATACTCGTTATACCATGAAATAACAGTGTTTAAACTGTCTAAGAATTGTTCCATAATAAAGCTATTATTAATTAAACTTGTTTTTTATAATTTTTAAAAACTTTTTTAAATTTTAATTAACCCTATTCCATATAAGAAGACTATAGCAATTGCTATTGGAGCAATAAATTTGATTAAAAAATTAAAAACTCCATATAGTTTTAATTTTAATTCTCCTCCATTTGATAATTCGTCTTTAACTTCTTTATTGCTTAATTGCCAGCCAATAAAGATAACTATAAATAAAGCTCCTAATGGCAGTAAAACGTTTGATGCGCTATAATCCAAAATATCAAAGATGGTGTTATCAAATAAAGTAACATTTTCAAAAGTACTCCATGACAATGTGCAAAACAACCCAACAAAAGCAGCAGCAGTAGCAGCTATGATAGTTGCTTGTGTTCTTTTTAGTTTGAATTCTTCAACACAAAAAGCAACTACTACTTCCAGAATAGATATGCTAGATGTTAAAGCTGCTATAGTTAGTAAAAAGAAAAATATTATGCCAAAAATGTAGCCTCCCGGTATTTCCATAAAAACACTGGGGATTATCATAAATATTAGCCCAGGTCCTTCAGTTGGGGATAACCCTAAAGCAAATACAGCCGGGAATATAGCTACTCCTGCAAGAATTGCTATAAATACATCAGCGATAGATACATTAAATGATATGCTGGTTATATTATTCTTGTCAGGGATATAAGAACCGTAAGTTATTAATGCTCCCATCCCTATACTTAAAGAAAATGCTGCTTGCCCAAGTGCATTTAGAGTAGCTCTTGCATTTAAACTTGAAAAGTCAGGATAAAATAAAAAAGATAATCCTTCAATAGCTCCATCGAGAGTTACTGAACGTATTGCCAATACAATTAATAACAACAGTAAAAAAGGCATGAGAAGTTTTGTGTATTTTTCTATACCATTTTTTATTCCCGCTACTATGATAGCTGCAGTAAGAAAAATAAAAACTAACTGAAGTATTATTGGTCTAATTGATGATGTTTGGAAAGCTGTAAACATTTGATTAAGCTCATCAGAAGATTTTCCTTCAAATGCATTTTGAGAAGCTTTTATAAGATACTCAATGGTCCAACCGGAGATAGTACTATAAAATGCAAGAATAACAAATGCTGCAACAATCCCCATTAATCCGACTAAAGGCCATGCTGTTTTAGGAGCAAGTGCTTTAAAAGAGCCGTAAGCATTTTTTCTCCCCCTTCTGCCAATAGCAAACTCGGACATCATAACCGGAATACCAAGAATAATTATAAAAAATAAGTAAATAATTAAAAAAGCACCACCACCACTTTCTCCTGCTATATATGGGAACCTCCAAATATTACCTAAACCTATAGCTGAACCCGCAGCAGCACATATAATACCAAATTTGCTACTAAAACAATCTCTCCCTTCATTACTGAATTTTGTCATGTTTAATATGTGTTTATAGTTCTAAATATTTTTGTGGGTATAAAGTACAATAAAAAATGCCAAAATTAGTATTTTTTAATATTTAATTAAAGAATAGTTTTAATAATTTTTACTTTTTATTATTTATTTAATGAAAAATTTTGCAAAAAAAAAAGAGACTATCTCAAATATTAAGATAGTCTCTTTTTTTTAATTAATTAACTCTTCTTTAAAAATGGAAGAAGAAATAAAGGTTACCATACAAGTATGGAGTTCCTGTTTCTAATCTTCTTGTTTGACGACCTCTACCTATATCAGTAGTCATTTCAACATACTCAGTATTTACCATGGTTTCATAAATTGTGTATCTTTCTCCAGGAAATGTTAATCCATAGTTTAGACCCAACTCTATTCCAAGGCAGAAATTTGGTCTAAAATAATACTCGCCACCTGTAAATAAACCTAAGTTTATTCTGTTGTATAGATTATCAATAGCTTCAAGGTTTCTTTCCTCAGCATTGCCTGTTGCTCCATTGTTCCAGTTTACAACAGTTGTAGGAGCATCATTAATCTCATTCATGGTATTACCATATTCATAAAGCATATAAGATTTTCCATACCCATAACCTAGATCTGCTCCTGCAAAACCCCTAAACTTACTATCACCGCCAATGAAATATTGACCGCCTAACCAAATGTTAAATTCATTATCAAATTCAGTTCTTCTATCTTGAACTTCTTTTTGTGTTAGAGGGTCGTTGATAAAAGCGTCATCGTCTCTCACATTAAATTTTCTTACATCTTTATCAAAGAACATATTTGTTCTCATTCTTACTGCAATGTCATCCATAAGAAAATATCTGAAATAAAGGGTGTTATCTCTTAAATTTAGAGAATTTCTTCCCTCTTCATTATATGAAAACAGATTGCCTATATAAGTTAAAAAAGGATCAGCATCGAGCCCAATTCCAATATTCCCTTGTTTTGGGAACATCTCTTTCTCATCATTAGAGTCCTGCGAAAATAAAGCAATGTTTACTAGCAGGAAAAACGATGTTAAGATTATTATTGATTTTTTCATATTTAAACTCTTTTTTATTTATTAATAATTTTTTTAAATATTTAAGAATATTTCAATATGCCTAAATAAAAGAATTAGTTTAATTCTTCACCGGCAAATTGAATAGTTGTGTATATAACATCGTTTTGGAATTCAGGAGAATCTTCATCATATCCACCTGCAGGAGAATCCCATGTATATCTGTAAGGAACATTTTTGTATGTCCACTCTCCTTCATCAATATCAAATTCATCTTCAACTCTTGCTAAAGCAGCAAATCTAACTGTAAAGCCACTTTCTATAGGCACGTCAGCAGTAAATCTACCATTTTGTACAGGAACTGTCATCTCCCATTCACCATCATTAGAAATAATCTGAACTTCACTTATAGAAGGGTTGTTTGTTATAGCAGGAGGATTAGCAATAGAAACAAATTCATTGAATCCACTAGCTTCATCATCATCATAGTTGAAAATTGCTTCACCAGAGAATGCTCTGTTTACTGTAACAAGAGGTTCTCCAAGAAAATCATAGTCATAAACAATCTCTTCGAAGTGTCTTTGATCAGGATAAATTGTCATTTCAATTTCATCAGCAATAAAGCGCATTGTTATCTCTTCCATTGGAAAGCTTGGAAGTTGTCCTTGAGCTAAAATAAACTCTTCAGGTTTAATCATTAATGTTACTCCATCATCAACTGTAGGAACAGATTCAAGAGTGACTTTACCATCTTCAACTTCAGCTACGTGAGACCAACGACCGCTAACAGCGTCAGGATTAAACTCTTCGTACTCGATGGAGAAAAGAACTTTTGTGCCATCAGGAACAGGCTGTGTTCCTAAAATGTTTTTGTCTAAATCAGCAAAGAAATAAATTTCTACTGAACCTGATTTTGACATGTCTAATTTTAATTCCGACTGAATTAAGTCGTCTTCGCAAGAAGAAAAAGTAATTGCGAATGTTGCTAGCATTAATAATGCAGTTTTAAATTTTTTCATAGCAAAATGTTTTTGTTTAGTTAAAAATTTTGTTAAATGTTAAAAAAAATTATTTGCCAAAAATACAAAAAATATAAAAACAAACACATTTTATATATATTTTTTTTTAAATAAAAGTGAAATTTAAAAAAATAATATACAATTTTTTGTATTTTCTTAAAAATTCCATATCAATATTTATGCCAAAATAATATTTTTTAAATATATTTTCTTGAAATTTTTTTATTCATATTATTATATATTATAACCTCTTGATGCTAGTTTATATTTGCGAAATAAAGGCTTTGTCAAATTTTTAGTATAAATATATAATTAGAAGTTTTTATATTATATATATTTTTAATAATTTCGCCAAAAGAATAAAAAATTAAATTTTTATTAAAAAAAATAAATATTGAAAGAGGTAATAATAAAAGCTGAAGATATTCATAAGTCTTACGGTCAGTTGAAGGTCTTAAAAGGTGTTAATTTAAGTGTAGAAAAGAGTGAAGTGATTAGTATTGCCGGAGCTTCGGGTGCCGGCAAAACAACATTATTGCATATTATTGGCACTCTTGATCGTTGCGACAAAGGGATGGTTGAAATAGACGGAGTTGAAGTGTTTGATTATAATGATAAACTTTTATCCGATTTTAGAAATAAGCATATTGGTTTTGTGTTTCAATTTCATCATTTATTGCCTGAATTTACCGCTTTAGAGAATGTTTGCATACCCGGTTTTATTGCTCGCAAATCAAAAAGAAAAGTAGAAAAAGAAGCTAAAGAATTATTGGATTTAATGGGTCTTTCCGAAAGGTTAGAGCATAAACCGAATGAATTGTCAGGTGGTGAACAGCAAAGAGTGGCAGTAGCAAGAGCTCTTATTAATAATCCTAAGGTTGTTCTTGCTGACGAACCAAGTGGAAATTTAGATTCAAAAAACTCCGAAGAACTTCATAAATTATTTTTTTCTTTGAGAAAAGAATTAGGACAAACCTTTGTAATAGTTACTCATAACAAAGATCTTGCAAAAATGGCTGATAGGATTATCACTTTGGAGGATGGCTCTATTATTAACTAAATTATTAGTTTTCTTTTATAAGATTATCTAATTCCCTTTCGCTTATAATCGGGATATTAAGTGATTCTGCTTTTTTTCTTTTTTCAGGACCCATATTATTACCTGCAATAAGATAATTTGTTTTTGAAGATATTGATGATGATACTTTTCCTCCATTATTTTCAATAACATCTTTAATCCCTTGACGCGAATAATTATTAAAAACTCCGGAAACAACAAAAGTCATTCCGTTAAGATTATTTTTCTTTTCAAGTAATTCTTTTTCAATTTCAAATTGCAATCCTTTGTTTTTTAAATGATTAATAATTTCAATATTTTGCTCATCTTTAAAGAATGAAATTATGCTGTCTGCAATTTTTTCTCCAATCTCCGGCACATTTATTAATTCATCGTAATTGCAATATATTAGATTGTCAATATTTTTAAAGTGTTGAGCTAAAATTTTTGCGACAGTTTCTCCGACATATCTTATGCCCAGAGCATATAAAACTCTTTCAAAAGGCACAGATTTAGAGTTTTCAACAGCTTTGAGTATGTTATTTACGGTTTTCTCTTTG
>SL_3KL_010_SEDDRAFT_10005664_pt1 | contig 11193 bp, 9 predicted proteins | sample SodLakKL_010_SED_2_FD_10381 | JGI IMG/M metagenome (IMG submission 10381)
TTGACCCCACGGGCCCCAATCAGCCCATCAAAAAAGAGGGCTTAATCGACGAGGAAAAGGGGATTTGGGAATCGGTTAACGAGTTTTTCTACAACAATAGCAACCGGTCCATCGAGGAATGCTCCATGTATTCCTTTATCGACCGGCCGATGACGTCCTGTGGCTGCTTCGAGTGCATCATGGCCATTGTCCCGGAAGCCAACGGTGTGATGATTACGACCCGTGAGCACGGCGGACTGACTCCCTGCGGCATGAACTTCTCCACCCTGGCGGGAACGGTAGGAGGCGGTGTGCAGACTCCCGGGTTCATGGGGCACGGCCGCACCTATGTCAACAGCAAGAAATTCATCAGCGCCGATGGAGGCCTGGGCCGGCTTGTCTGGATGCCCAAGGAACTGAAAGAATTTTTGGGTGAGGACCTGAAAAAATCAGCGGAAGCCCAGGGCCTGGGAGAGGATTTCGTCGACAAGATCGCCGATGAAACCGTAGGGGAGTCGATAGATGAAATTCTGCCCTTCCTGGAAGAAAAGGGCCATCCGGCCTTGACCATGGATCCGTTGATGTAAAGAGAAAAACTGCAGGGCAGTACCGGAGATTCTGGCGGAGTTTCAAAATGAAACGATGAAGCCGGCTGCCCTTCTTGTTTGTGGAAGAAACGCGAGGTAATTCCAGCGTAAATGTGAAATGAAGCCCACAGACGGAGCGCTTGCGATGAAGTCTGGGGCCTTCACATGTAATAATAAATAGAAAGGAGTCGAAACGATGGGTTTATCAGGATTAGAAATTTTCAAGCAACTGCCTAAAACGAACTGTAAGGAATGTGGTTATCCAACCTGCCTGGCTTTCGCCATGGCGCTGGCCAATGGCAAGGCTTCACTGGATGCCTGCCCCGATGTGACAGAAGAAGCCAAGGAGGCCCTCGCTTCTGCGGCAGCTCCGCCCATTAAGATGGTGAAGGTGGGAGCGGGCGACCGTGTGATTGAAATGGGGGATGAAACGGAAATTTTCCGCCATGACAAGCGGTTTAATCACCCCACGGCTGTCACTGTCGAGGTTAAAGACACCGATGATCTTGATGCCAGGCTTGCAGTGATCAACGATTTAACCTTTGAACGCGTGGGCCAGGAATACTCGGTAGATATGATTGCCCTGGTTAATGCCTCCGGTGATGCCGGCAAATTTAAAGCAGCCGCCGAAACCGTGAAGGGAAAAACCGAGAAAAATGTTGTCCTGGTTTCTGAGGACACAGCTGCCATGGAAGGTGCCCTGGACGTTCTGGCTGAGCGCAAGCCCCTGGTTTACGCCGCCAATAAGGACAACTTTGAAAAAATGACCGAACTGGCCAAATCCAAGGAATGCCCCCTGGCCGTTAAAGGAGAGGACTTGAACTCCCTGGCTGAACTGGTGGACAAGATCGTAGCCCTGGGTTACAAGGAACTGGTCCTGGATTCCGGTTCGCGGGAAACCAGCAAGGTATTGGCCGACTTGACCCAGATCCGCCGCCTGGCCGTGCGGAAAAAATTCCGTGCTTTTGGATACCCGAGCATCGCTTTCACCAGCAAGGACGATCCCCAGGAAGACTTGATGCAGGCCGGCGTTTACCTTTCTAAGTATGCCAGCATTGTTGTCTTAAAAACCGACAAGAAAGAACATTTGCTGCCCCTCTTTAGCTGGAGAGCCAACCTCTTTACTGACCCGCAAAAACCCGCACAAGTACAGCCGGGGCTACATGCTATCGGCGATGCGGACGAAAACTCTCCGGTATACTGCACCACGAATTTCTCCCTCTCTTTCTACCTGGTGGAAGGGGAAGTCAGCAGCACCCGGATTCCCAGCTACATCCTTTCTGTGGATACCAATGGAACTTCGGTGTTGACAGCGTACGCGGATAACCGCTATACGGCAGAAAGCATTGCCGCAGCCATTAAATCTACCGGGCTGGAAGATAAAGTGAAGCATAAAAATATTGTTATTCCCGGGCTGGTTGCCGTCCTGAAAGGATCCCTGGAAGATGAATCGGGATGGGATGTCACGGTTGGACCGAGAGAAGCCAGCGGCATTACCAAGTTTGCCAAGGAAAAATTCGCCTAGACAAGGGAAAGCAGTTTTACTAAATTAACCCGGGAATACCGGATCACAAAGCTAGAGAAAGGAGTAGAGCGATGGCTGTTGAAATTTTGAAAGAAAAATATAGAAGTCAGGTAAGAGAAGTCGTGCTTGGGGCTACCAAGGACGAAGGAGGAACCCGTTCTGCAACGATTAAAGTTGGGGGCGAGTCTACCCTGCCCTTTTTACACTTTGAGGGAGAGGTGCCCAACCCCCCCGTCGTTGCCATGGAAGTGTGGGATATTTTCCCGGAAGAATGGCCGCAAAACTTAAAAGATGCCTTTGGTGATGCACTGAACGATCCTGCCGCCTGGGCGAAGAAATGTGTGGAAGAATTCGGGGCTGACCTGATCGCCCTGCGCTTTAAAGGAGCAGACCCCGACGTTAAAGATGCATCTGCGGAAGATTGCATCGCTGTCCTGAAAACAGTTTTGGAGGCGGTGGGTGTCCCCTTGATCGTATACGGCTGCGGGAAACTGGAGAAAGATAACGCCATCATCGGCCCCATCGGCGAGGCTGCCGAAGGCGAGAACCTTCTCCTGGGTGTTGCGGAGCAAGAAAATTACAAATCTGTGGCCAGCGCGGCCATGGCTTACAAGCATTCCGTGATTGCCCAGTCCCCTATCGATATTAATATCGCCAAGCAGTTGAACATATTAATCTCGGAAATGAGCACGCCGCTGCTGGACAGGATTGTGATCGACCCCACGATCGCCGCGTTGGGTTACGGGATTGAATACAGCTATTCCATCATGGAACGGGCCCGTTTTGGCGCGTTAAACGGTGACCGTATGCTGGGCATGCCTATGATCGGGAATGTCGGCCACGAGGTTTGGAGCAAAAAGGAAACATTTATTCCCGTCGACGAGGAGCCCGGTTGGGGTGACCAGGCAGAGCGTTCCCTGGCCTGGGAAGCGGTTACGGCCATTGCGTTACTACAGGCCGGCATGAATATCCTGGTTATGCGCCACCCGCAGGCGGTTAAACTGGTCAAGCAAAACATCGACGAACTCATGCAGGACAACAGCTACTAAGCAGTCGGCTAAATACTTAGGAAATAGGCTAGAAAGAATTTTAACCGTAATGCCCGTGGTGGCTTTCGGTTCGAATATATACATCAGGAGGAGGAGAAAAAATGATCATTATCGGTGAACGGATCAATGGAATGTTCCGGGACATCGCCAAGGCGATCCGCGAAAAAGATCCCACTGCCGTCCAGGAATGGGCAAAAAAGCAGGAAGCCATGGGGTCTGGCTACCTGGACATCAATGTAGGCCCGGCCGTGTCCGACCGTGTTTCCGCGATGAGATGGTTGTGTGAAGTAACCCAGGAAGCCAGCAAGCTCCCCTTGTGTCTGGACTCAACGGACTATGATGCGATTGAAGCCGGCTTGGAAGTTTGCAAGCAGCCGGCCATGATTAACTCGGTGCCGGCCGTCCAGGAAAAAATGGATCGCGTTTTCCAGATGGCGAGCAAGTACAACGCGGAGGTCATCGGGTTGGCCATGAGTGAAGAAGGTATCCCCAAGGATGCCGAAAGCCGGGTGGCCCTGGCGATGGAGCTGGTAGCCAACTGTGATGCCCATGGGATTCCCATCAGCAATCTCTATATTGATCCCCTGGTATTGCCCTGCAATGTCGGCCAGGATCACGGCCCTGAAGTAATGGAGACCCTGCGCCAAATTAAACTCCTGTCGGATCCGCCTCCGAAAACGGTTGTGGGTTTGAGTAATATTTCCCAGGGAACAAAAAACCGGGAGTTGATCAACCGCATTTTTGCTGTTATGGCCATGTCCAATGGGTTGGATGCCGCTATTGCGGACGGCTGCGATGAAGAATTAATCGCCGCGGTTGCAACGGCGCGCATCATTTTGAACATGGACATCTATTGCGATTCTTACGTAGATGTCTTTAAGAACCAGAACCTGTAAGAGCAGTGGAAGATTTGGGCTGGAAACGGACAATACTCAGGCCAGGATTGCAGTAATCGTGAAACAGCTAATCTTACTTGTTAAAAAAAAACTACTGGTTATCAGCCAGCGATCAAAAATCAATGGAACCCATAAGGCACGGCATGTGTTCCGGCCCATTTCTTATTATTCTGAAGGCCACATGGAGAGGGAAGGTGAGGAATCATGATTGTAGGTGAACGAAAACCCCTGGCGGAAATCGCTGAACTGCTTGAGCCTTTCCGTAAGATACTGGTTTTGGGTTGCGGCACGTGTGTGACCGTCTGCCTGGCGGGCGGAGAAAAAGAAGCGGCAGAGACAGCTTCCGCTCTTGCTATGCTCAGGAAAAAGGCGGGAAAAGACACAGAAATCGACACCCACACAATGGTACGGCAGTGCGAGTATGAATTCATTGATGAAGAACAAGATAAACTGGCAAACTACGACGCGATCCTTTCCCTGGCCTGCGGTGTTGGCGTTCAAACCATGACGACTCGTCTGCCGGAAAAGATTATTATGCCCGGATTGAACACAACCTTCATGGGGTACCCCCTGGAACAGGGTGTGTGGACGGAAAACTGCCTGGGCTGCGGGGATTGCGAGTTGGGCCTGACCATGGGTATATGTCCCATTGCTCGCTGCTCCAAGAGCATGCTGAATGGACCGTGTGGTGGATCCCAGGACGAAAAATGTGAAGTGAGCAAAGATGTCGACTGTGCCTGGCACCTGATCTATGAGCGCCTGTCGAAAGTAGGTATGGCGGGGAGAATGGCCGTAATTCAACCCCCGAAAAACTGGGCAACTTCACACCACGGAGGTCCTAGAACATCAGTAAGGGAGGACGTCAGGCTTGAAAACGGAAAGTAATCTAGAAAAAATGTTTAACGCCGGCCATTTTGCTGTAACAGGAGAATTGGGCCCACCCAAAAGCGCAAACCTGGAGACCACCTTGCACCATGCTGAAGAGATGCGCAACCATGTTGATGCGTACAATATTACCGACAACCAGACGGCGATCGTGCGGACCTCGAGTATCGGGGTCGCTGCGCACTTGATTCAGCGCGGGATGGAACCTGTTGTCCAAATGACCTGTCGGGATCGGAATCGTATCTGTTTGCAGGCGGACTTGCTGGGAGCGGTAAGTTTTGGGGCACGAAACTTTCTTTGCCTGCAGGGCGATCACGGAAATTTTGGCAATGAGGGTGGCTGCAAGAATGTTTATGACCTGGACTCTACGCAGCTTATTCACACAGTTAAAAATATGAGAGACGATGGAGTATTTATCGGTGGGGATAAACTGGATCACCCGTTACCAAAAATTTTCATCGGCGCCGTGGCCAACCCCTTTGCCGATCCGTTTGAATACCGCGCTTTGCGGCTGGCTAAAAAAATTGCCGCCGGCACAGAGTTTGTGCAAACCCAGTGCATCTTCGACCTGGATCGTTTTGAGAAATGGATGGAGCAGGTTCGAGAACTGGGATTGCATAAAAAGGTAAAAATCATGGGCGGAGTTACACCCATCAAGTCAGTCGGTATGGCCCGTTACATGCAGAACAATGTTTCAGGCATGATAGTTCCTGAAGAGCTTATCCAGCGGATTAAAGGTGCAGAGGATAAGAAAAAAGAGGGACTAAAATTTGCGGTGGAAACGATCCAGCGCCTGCAGGAAATAGAAGGCGTTCACGGTGTGCACATTATGGCGATTGCCTGGGAAGAGGTTGTTCCCGAGATCGTGGAGAGTGCGGGACTATACCCCAGGCCTGCGGTGAATTAAAATTCGCCAATAATTATTGCGCTTAGGGAATAGCTGATTAAAGCGGGCTACTTTAGCCCGCTTACTATTTTCAGCCATGATTTTTCTTGCCCCAGCAGGAAATATGCCGGGAATCCAGAAGTCATTATGAAAGGGGAGGTTCCATTTATTGAGCAAGCAATTTGTCAAAGATTTAAAAATCGGTTCCCAGGTACAGTCGCAATTTGTCGTCGCTGATGTGAAAGAAATTTCATATTCTGCTCCTTCAAAATCCGGAGAATATTTCATCAAGCTTCTTCTGGGAGATGTCAGCGGGACCATCAGGGCCATTATCTGGGACCGCTCCATGGTCACAGAGCCCATCCGTCCTGATGACGTGCTGCTTGTCTCCGGGGAAATCAACGAGTATCAAGGTCCGCAGCTGGTGATCAATTATTTCCAGAAAATGAAGAACGAACAAATTAATCGCCGTTACTTTCAGCCCTCCAGCGCAAGAGATGCGCATGAAATGTGGTGCAACCTCTTACGTGTGACGGCAGAACATGTGGAGGATTCCCACTTAAACAGGCTTCTCCAGGAAATATACCAAGACCAGAGCATTGTGGAGCGCTTCATGTTGGCACCCGCGGCAAAGACCATTCATCACAATTATTTGGGAGGGCTCCTGGAACATTCACTGGAAGTGGTAGAGATTTCGTTAAAAATCGCAGCCCTTTACCCGGAGAAACTAGATCGCTCCCTGCTCATCACCGCCGCAATTCTACACGATATTGGAAAAATCGAGGAATATGACCTGGACAGCTTTACCTTCCAGCAAACCCACCGGGGGCGTTTGCTGGGTCACATCAGTATCGGTGCCGCTATTATACGAGAAAAGATGAAAGAACAACCTGACTTCCCTGCAACGCTGCAGTTGTCCCTGGAACATATGATCTTAAGCCACCACGGGGAAAAGGAATGGGGTTCTCCCGAGGTGCCCCAAACTTTTGAGGCCTTTGCCTTATTCCATGCAGACCTCTTGAGCGCCCGCATGAAGCAGTTTTCCCAGGTATTGGAGAAGCATGACAAGCATGATTTACCCTGGACAGATTGGGATCGTTTCTTGGGAAGACGGGCCTTTACCGGTTTCAATCCGCACAACGAAGAAAAACTTGTGCCATAGAGTTTTGGGAGTTTTGCAGGTTCCCGGCAGGTGCTGAGTGAAAGTTTCTGCCGTGGAAGAAACCTGCAGGCCCGGGGTTGGCCATCAAATGATCATTTGTGGTGATACGAATGAAGAGAACCAAAGCATCTAAAAAGGTCGTTCCATTTTTACAAAACGCCCACTATTACTTCCATAAAGGAAACCAGTATTTTCAGCAAAACAAGCTGAATAAAGCGTTGATTTTTTTTAAAAAAACCATCGAGGTGGAGCCGGATAATTCCATCCACCACTATAATCTTGCCTGCTTGCTGAGCAGGATGGGTTACCTGGAAAGGGCGAACCAGGTTTTTTCATATATCGTGAACAAGCTGGATCCAACCTTGACGGAGTGTTTTTTTCTTATGGCGGTCAACCTGGGGTTAACCGATGACCTGGAGAAAGCCCGCTATTATCTGAACCTGTATCTACAATGCTCACCCGACGGGGACATGGCGGTGGACGCGGAAGAACTGCTTTTGGTCTTGACTGAAGAGGCCGTGGAATATCGTCTCCAGGAAGAAGAAAACCTTTCTGATCCTCTCCGGCAGCGCGCATGCAAACCGGCCGAAAAAGATATCCTGGATCGGTACGAATCCAGCCCATCAATGCAGCAGACGTTATGGAAAAACCTCTATCAACCCGACAGCCAGTGTGTAGAAAACGCCATTCACATCTTCGGACTCATGTCCGAAAATGAGGCGGGAAAAGAAGCGCTAATGGAGTTTGTCCTGAATCCCTGGGTTGGACAGCGCCTGCGGCTGCAGGCTTTGCTCAAATTAAAGAACTTGGGATGCAAGGGCGTGATACCGGTATATATGGATGGCTGTCGACGGGATGTAGATTTGCATTACTACCCCATACTGGCTTCCTCCTGGCAGGATTCCTGGCAGGAAGTGATCGAGATCGCATTAAAGAATATGCGCAGCAGCACAGGTTATAGCGAACATTTTTATGAAGATCTCCAGGCCATTTGGATCGATTACCTGAACAGTATCTACCCCAGGATGCCGAACATAAAAAAGGTGGAGACCTGGTCGGCCGGTTTGGAATATGCCCTGGCGCGCTATCACTTCCTGCAGGTAACCCAAAAAACCCTGGCCCAACAGTATCACGTTGCAGTCTCCAGCGTCTCAATGCGTTACCGGGAGATCAATCGAGTGCTCAACATCGAGCACCGGGCCTATCACAATATGCTTCGATATTTAACCCAGCGAGAAAATGACTAACGCCTCTTGAGAAAAGAGGCGTTAGTCATTTTTTAGCCACCCTGACCTGCATCAATTCAGTACCTCTTGCCACAGGTGTCGGGCCTCAGAAGGTGTAAGGCCCTGCCCCAAATAGTATTCACCCAGCCATATTTCAAAATGCAGGTGAGGGTTCAAGGTGCTGCTCCAGGCGCCATCACTGGTTCCAGAATTACCGATGGTTCCGATCAGATCTCCTGTATTGACAGGGTCACCGGCTTCAAGGTTGTCGGCCACCTGGTAGAGGTGAGCATAACGAGTTATCACCCCGTACTCGTGTTTGATCCAGACCTGGCGTCCTCGAAGTTTATCCAGGATATCCTCGGGAGTATCCTCAAGGCTGTGGGCGGTGTCAAGAATCTCCCGGCGCGCTGTCACATCCAGTTCACTGTATTCATGGTCAATACGGTAGATGACCCCGTCACCGGCTGCATAAACGGGATCACCAAAACGGATGCGAATACCACAAAAGCCGTCATAATAATCCAGTCCCTGGTGGGTGCCGTTTCGGTAAGCCCGCGGTGCCCCGGGCAGCTGCGAATCCCGCGTTGAAATGGTAGCCCCCGGGAGAGGTGAGGTGAGAAAGTCAAGTTTATCTATGAGGGATTGATCCCATTTTGGCATACCCACTTCATCTACCTGGGGAAGAAGCAGAGCCGACTCTGCTGGAGAGGATGCAGCAATCGGCTTGTAGGTTAGCTCTGAAGAAGCCGGGTTGTTCAGCGTTTGCAGTGCAGGCTCCTGCTCAAAAATATCTCCTGCGGACAAAGCTTTGCCTTTTTTAAGTTGCTGGTTTTCCGCTACCAGGGGGTAGACGGGATGAATGAAAAAAACCAGCACACTGATCAGTGCCATGCAGCTTAAGCTGGCAGCAACAACGGGATTTTTCATGAAATCCAAAACAGACTCTATCATGGCGTTTAACCGCTTCAAACGGATCCCCCTTCCGCACCACTATTTTAACATAAATCGTAGAGGCTGTTGATTATTTTTATGCGCTTTCAGTAAAACATGGAGGAAGAGAGGCCGGTTTTGACGAAATACTTATCCTGGTCGGCAGCAAGAGAGGGGATGCCTATGTGTACCCGCAATGCGTTCAAAAAAGTGGTGGAAAGTTATGCATCTTCTGACCCGGAAGTTATGGCAGAACTTAGCGGTGCGCGATTTGAAAACGGTCGGCTAGTTTTAAAGTACTGCGGTTTTGATGTTCAGGCAACATATCCCCAGGGTGAAGTATCCTATTTCGGACCGCCCCCTTCTCCGGGTGGGGAAATAACGCATAATGAAAAAATACTGCTGCTCCAGTACTTGACCAAGGCCAGTGGACTTCCGGTTCGGGGTCAATGGCTTTCTTTTTTGGAACTGCGCGGCGGGCAGCTGCACTGGCTGCCTTTTCAAAAAGAAGCCCTGGAACCCCTGGCGGAAGCCTATAACGGGCGAAGAGAAGAATTCTTAGAGCGGGGACGACAGCATGGAGGAGAACCGTTTGACCAGGGAGATGCAGGACTTGTTGTTCCTGTTTTGCCGCGGCTTCCCCTGGTGTTTGCCCTTTGGGAGGGGGATGAGGAATTCCCCCCTCGCACGATTATTCTTTTTGATGCAGTATCTGAAGCATACCTCTCTACGGCAACCCTTTATGTTTTAGGGATACAAGCCATGATTCGTATCTGGTTTCCAGGAGATACACGGTTCGAGGAAGTTCCGTCAGGCGATTCATAAATAGCTTTGGAGAGGAGGCGCAGCTGGTTTTCGAGGCACCCTCGAAAACCAGCCAAGGAAAATGAGAAAACAGGATTATGGGGAGCAAATCCAGGAAATCATCGAAATGATGGAGTCTAAAGACGCCGATGGCATTGACCGGCATCTCTATCGCTATGAAGACAAAGGCCTTGGTATGCTATTTATTGCTCTTTATCATGCGTTAAAAATACAAAACAGCGTGCATGGAGATGGCCCACTCCCGGGTCCGCAAGCTGAAACCGGGGAAGAATAAAATGGATATAACTACAACGTTTGCCGCCAATCCGGCAAACTGAGGGCAAGCAGGGAAACGAAAGCTTATTTCCTTACGAGTTTGATCATCAGGCAAATAATTGCTTGGGGTGGGGTAAAGCGTGGACTGGTTAATGAAAGGTTACCTGTGTGACCCCGGAGCCGGGTGGGAGGATCGGGCCACGATCCTGATCCGGGATGGCAAGGTAGAAGCCATTTTCCCGGACGAGGCACCGGACATTTCTGATCTACCCGTTCTCGACCTGCAAGACCATCTTATCTTGCCTGGTTTGGTTGACATGCACGTCCATTTCAGGGAACCGGGTGGTGAATACAAGGAAACCATTGCCTCCGGGTCAGCAGCTGCCGTAGCCGGTGGATTCACATCCGTGGCCTGTATGCCCAATACCTCGCCTCCGCTGGATAACGCTGCACAGATTTCCTATGTGCTGAAAAAGGCACGCCTGGCGGATCTGGCCAGGGTTTACCCTGTAGGTGCAGTTACCCTGGGACAGCAGGGGGAAAACCTCGCTGACCATGAAGCCATGGCAGAGGCCGGTGCCGTAGCTTTTTCCGATGATGGGCGACCGATCATGAACAGCCGTTTGATGGCTGATGTTTTAAAGAAAGGATCGGCGTTAGGGCGTCCTATTATTGACCATTGCGAAGACTTAACCCTCTCGGCAGGAGGCGTTGTCTACGAAGGAGCAACCGGTCGCTGCCTGGGCGTGCCCATGGTTTCCAGGGCTGCAGAATCGGTTCAGGTTGCCCGGGATCTGGTTCTGCAGAGGGCAACGGGAGGAACGCTGCACCTGGCTCATCTCAGCACCCGGGAAAGTGTTGAACTTTTCTGCCGGGCACGTGAGGCAGGTCAAGATGTTTCGGCTGAAGTCACCCCCCACCACCTGCTCTTAACGGAGGAAGCCGTAAAGGTTTGCGCCGCGGATGCCAAGATGAACCCACCGCT
>SL_3KL_010_SEDDRAFT_10005665_pt1 | contig 11193 bp, 7 predicted proteins | sample SodLakKL_010_SED_2_FD_10381 | JGI IMG/M metagenome (IMG submission 10381)
ACAAATAGAGTACGGAAAAGAAAAAAATATAGATTTTATAGTATGCGACCACCACAGACCCGGGAATACTCTACCTCCGGCTTATGGAATAGTTGACCCTAAACAAAACGACTGCAATTATCCCTATAAAGAACTTTCAGGATGCGGGTTAAGTTTCAAAATTGTTCAAGCCATTAATCAAAAAAATAACAAACCTTTTTCTCAAATCAAAGAATATCTTGATTTAGTTGTAGTTAGTATAGCTGCTGATATAGTGCCTATTACCGGAGAAAATCGCATACTTGCTTATTATGGACTAAAACAGATCAATCTTGATCCTTGCCCCGGCTTAGAATCAGTTTTGTTTTATAGTGATATTTATAGAAAAAAAGAACCTGACGAAAACACTGTTTTTACAAAGACTATTAACATTAATGACTTAGGTTTTTTGATAAGTCCTCGTATTAATGCTGCAGGGAGAATAGCTTCCGGGAATAGTGCAGTAAAATTACTTATTTGTAAAAACATCAGTGAAACGAGTGAGCTTAGTCAATTTATTGACAAACAAAACACAAAGCGACGCACATTGGATATAGATATCACGAAGCAAGCTATTAAGATGATTGAATCAAACCCAACCCTAAAAAAATCAAAATGCACGGTTATATACAGCCCTGACTGGCATAAAGGCGTTGTTGGCATAGTAGCTTCAAGGCTAATAGAATCATATTACCGTCCCACAATTGTTTTAACTCTATCAAATGGCCTAATAACAGGATCTGCTAGATCTGTAAAGAATTTTGATATATATAATGCTATTGACTTTTGCAGTGAATATCTTGAACATTTTGGAGGGCATAAATATGCCGCAGGACTAAGCCTTAAACCTGAAAATTTAGAAAAATTTTCAGAAGAATTTAAAAAATATGTTGAAAATAATATCACTGAAGATATGCTTATTCCGGAAATTGAAATAGAAACAAAAATTAATCTTAATGATATCTCTACTAATTTTTTTAATATTTTAAAGCAATTTGCACCATTTGGACCGGAAAACAACAATCCTGTATTTATGACTGATAATCTTACAGATAGAGGAACAGCTAAAATTGTTGGAAACAATCACCTTAAATTAAAAGTATCTAATTCCGGATTTCCTAAAAAAGAATTTAATGCAATTGCCTTTCAACAAGGGGAACATTTAAAAAAAATAAAGCAAGGCAACCCTTTTGATATAACCTATCATATAGAAGAAAACACATGGAATGGAATAACTTCAATTCAACTCAATATTACAAATATTCGTTTTTCAGAAAACGGATATTAAGTTTTTATATTAATACCAATAAATTTTTTGTAATTTCGCAATCATGGAAACAGTAGTAAGTGGCATAAGATCAACAGGCAACTTGCACCTCGGCAATTATTTTGGTGCAATTAAGAATTTTAAAAAAATGCAATATGAGCATAATTGCTTCTTTTTTATTGCAGATTATCACTCATTAACAACGCACCCAACACCTGAGGATTTACATAACAATGTAAAACAAGTTTTAATTGAATATCTTGCAGCTGGTCTTGACCCCGACAAAGCAACAATATATATACAAAGTGATGTGCCTGAAGTAACTGAACTTTATTTACTTCTTAATATGAATGCATATAAAGGAGAGTTGGAACGCTGTACTTCTTTTAAAGAAAAAGTACATAAACAACCTGACAATATTAACGCAGGATTACTAACTTACCCGGTTCTTATGGCTGCAGATATTATTATACATAAAGCCACAAAAGTGCCGGTAGGAAAAGACCAAGAGCAACACCTCGAAATGGCAAGAACTTTTGCAAACAGATTCAACAGATTATATAAAACTGAGTATTTCCCTCAGCCATACGCATTTAACTTTAGTGAAGAACTAATTAAAATCCCGGGATTAGATGGCTCAACAAAAATGGGGAAATCGGAAAATGAAGGCAATGCAATTTTCTTTGCTGACGACCCTAAAGTCATAGAAAAAAAAGTAATGAGAGCTGTTTCAGACCAAGGACCTAAAGAACCCAACCAAGAAAAACCTCAAGCTATTCAAAATTTGTTCAATTTAATGAAAGCAACATCAAAACCCGAAACTTACAACTTTTTTGAAGAAGCATATAACAATTGTCAAATAAGATATGGAGACATGAAAAAACAACTCGCAAAAGATATTATTGAGTTTACGACTCCTATCAGAGAAAGAATTAATGACATAAAAAACGATAATAATTATCTTCAAAAAGTAGCAAAAAAAGGCAAAGAAAAGGCAATGGACAGTGCTTCAAATACAATAAAAGAAGTAAGAAGTATTATTGGATTTAAACATTTTTAATTTATATAATTATTGAAATCATAATTTAAAACCTTTTTATTAAGATGAAACCTTTAAAAGCTCTTTCCGGACTATCAAAATGGATATTGCGAATAGCTATTTTATTAGCAGTATTCAGCCAATACTATGAACCATTCATGGCATTTCAAATTAGTAAATTTAATTTTTATGTAGCAGCAGTTTTTTTAATTTTTGCTGTTTTGCTTTTAGCAGGAGGATTTTTAAGCAAGCATAACCTTACTGTTATTTCAAGCTTATTTTTAATGATTGCATCTATATATATGTGCATAATGAGTTATGATGGGGTTACAAATTTATTTACAATTAATTTACTAATTGGAGCTATTGCCTTCTTTTTTGTTACAGATGGCAACAAGTAGATTTAAAACACATATTTTTTCAATGCATTGTAAATTATAAAAATCAGGATTATTTAATGACTCAATTTATAGAAACGGCAAAAAAAGCAGAAAAAGTTGTTATAGTAGGAGTTGCTTTTTTTAACAACAAAGACAAATACCTTGTTAATGAATATCTTGATGAGCTTGAATTTTTAGTAAATACCGCCGGAGGTACTGTTTATAAAAGATTTACTCAAAATCTTGAAAAGCCGGATGCTGGTTATTACATTGGGAAAGGAAAATTTAATGAAATACGAGAATATGTTAAAGAAAATAAAATTGAGCTTGTTGTTTTTGATGATGAACTAACACCTTCTCAGCATCGCAATTTAGAGAAAAATTTAAAGTGCAGAGTCATTGACAGAAGCAATTTAATACTGGACATATTTGCCAATCGGGCTCGCACAGCACATGCCAAAACACAGGTAGAATTAGCACAATATCAATATATTTTACCAAGACTCGCAGGTATGTGGACTCACCTTGAAAGACAAAGAGGAGGTATTGGTGTCAGAGGACCGGGAGAAAAAGAAATAGAGACTGACAGAAGAATAGTTAGGGACAAAATATCATTACTTAAGAAAAAACTTAAGCAAATAGACAAACAAAAAGCCACTCAAAGATCAAACAGAGGCTCTCTTGTCAGAGTAGCTTTAGTTGGCTATACCAACGTCGGAAAGTCAACTATCATGAACCTTTTATGCAAAACAAAAGTTTTTGCTGAAGACAAACTTTTTGCTACACTTGATACAACTGTTCGAAAAATGGTTATTGGCAATTTACCATTTTTAATATCTGATACTGTAGGTTTTATAAGGAAATTACCACACCATTTGATAGAATCATTTAAATCAACATTAGATGAAGTTAGAGAATCAGATATACTAATACACGTAGTTGATATTTCACATCCTAGTTTTGAAGAACAAATAAGTATTGTTAATCAAACTCTTCAGGAACTGGGAGTTTCTGACAAAAAAATGATCTTGTTATTTAACAAAATTGATAAATATGAATTTGAAGAAAAAGATGAGACAGATATAGACTATAGCATCTCTGAAAACCAGAGCCTTGATGACTTAAAAAAAACATGGATTGCCAAAAACAATGACCCATGCTTTTTTATTTCTGCAACAAAAAAAACCAACATAAAAGAATTTAAGGAGAATCTTTATCAATATGTAAAACAAATACATAAAAAGAGGTATCCTTATGATAATTTTTTGTATTAATCATTTATATACTTAATTGCCCTAACCTTATATTTTGCAAATAATAATTATGAAGGACTCTGGCAAAATTAATATAGACAATCTAATTAACAGTATATTTGATATATCTGACGAGAACAGTTTTATAAAATTATCTTTAATAATATTTGGATTTCAATATAATAATTGCGCTATTTATAAGGATTTCTGTAATCTTTTAAAAAAAACTCCTGATAATGTTCAATGCTTATCCGATATACCTTTTATGCCTATAGACTTCTTTCGTGACCACAAAATTTTATCAAAAAATAATATCAAAGAGGGCCTTTGTTTTTATAGCAGTACTACAACACATTCAAAACCATCAAAGCATTATATTGCTGATAAAGAAATTTATAATAAAAGCCTTTTAAAAAACTTTAAGCATTTTTTTGGAGATCCTCAAAAATACTGCATTGTGGCACTATTGCCGGGATATTTGGAGAGAGGAAACTCATCATTGGTATATATGGTAAAAGAGCTTATAAAACACAGCAATCGAAAAGAAAACGGATTTTACTTGAATAATCATAATGAACTAAAAAAAACTCTTGATAATAATAATAAAAGAGGTGATAAAACAATTCTAATAGGAGCAAGCTATGCTCTGCTTGATTTCGCTGAAAAATTTCCAATGAAGTTAAATGATACTATAGTTATTGAAACAGGCGGAATGAAAGGAAGAAGAAAAGAAATAATACGAAAAGACCTTCATAAGAAGCTAAAATCCGCTTTCAAAATAAAACAGATTGCCTCTGAATATGGAATGACAGAACTATTATCTCAAGCCTATTCATTAAAAGATGGAAAATATTCAACACCTAATTGGATGAAAATTTTTATAAGAGAAATTAATGACCCATTCTCTTTTTGTAAATATGAAAAAACGGGAGCTATAAATGTAATAGATCTTGCTAATATATACTCTTGTTCTTTCATTTCAACATATGATGTAGGCAAAAAAAATAAAAAAAACACTTTTGAAGTTTTGGGAAGACTTGATAACAGTGAAATACGAGGATGCAACCTTATGATTGGTTGAATTTTTAATAAAAATTTGCGATTTTTGACAAAAACAATTACGATAAAATCAATTATTAATAGTATATTTGAGGTCAACACTAAAATAACATTAGTTAAGATTAATAGCAGTTACAACAAGCTTAATATCAATATGTCGAAAAATTACGATAACCAAGGTAATTAATTATTTGTGTTTAAAATTTAAAATATAATGCATTTTAATATAAATAAAAAAAGATTTGTATATCAATTTATAATTATACTCTCCTTTTTTTTTGTTTCTTGCACTTACCAAGAATCTTTTGATAATAATGCAATAATTAATGGAATAAACCTTTTGATGGCCGGCGGCATTTTAGCAATTTCATTATATCATTTTGGTCTATTTATTACAAGAAAAGAAGATTTGTCAGCATTATATTTTGCAATTTTTGTCTTTCTTGTATTTTTATATGCATTACTTTCAAATTCAATAATAGCTGCCTACAGTTCTTTTAATATAGACTCTGTCGCAATATATAAATCTAAGTATTTTTCTTTACACTTAGGGATAATCTTTTTTATTTTTTTTATAAAAGAATTGTTTGACAATGCAATTTCTAAAAAATTCATTAGACTTGCGCTTATAACAACTCTAATATTTGCAGTATCAATTATATTAATAACCGACATAGAATTAGCTAAAAACACAATTCTTATATGGAAGATACTAGTAATTCTTTCTAGTTCATATATAATATATATATTTATTAACTCAAAAGATCATGACAGGAAAAAATCCGGAATATTATTAATCGGAGGAGCTATTGTTTTTATAGCATTTATTAATGATCTTTTATTAACGAACAATATTTTAAAAACTATTGAGCTTTCATACATCAGTATTTTTTTATTTGTTTTATGTCAATCATTTATTATATCCGTTCGATATGCAAGGAGTTATAAAAGAAGTATTGATTTATCAGAAAAGCTCGAACATAACAAGCACAATCTTGAAAAAATTGTTGAAAAAAGAACTACTCAGCTATTAGCAAGCAATAAAGAGATTCGCCAACAATGGCAGAAACTTAAAGAAACTAATAATAAACTTGAACAACAAAAACAGTTTTTGAAAAAACAAAGGGAAGAATTAGAAAGTATTAATAGTTTGCTTGAAATGGAGAAAGAAAAAACCGACAAACTATTATACAATATACTTCCTACTGATATTGCCGAAGAATTGCGAACTCAAGGTATTGCAAAAACAAGAAATTTTTCAAATGTTTCTGTATTATTTACCGATTTTGAGGATTTTTCAGAAATATCGCAAAATCTTGATCCCGATGAACTTGTTAAAGAGTTGCACTATTGTTTTTCATCATTTGATGATATTTTGAATAAATACCAAATTCATAAAATAAAGACCATTGGTGATGCCTATATGTGTGCCGGAGGTTTAACAAGCAACCCCGGCAATTGGGCAGCAGCAACAGTTTTATCCGCCTTAGAAATAAGGGAGTTTATGATCAAATACAAAGAAAACAGAGAGAGAATAAACAAATCATATTTCAAGGTTCGCATAGGAATACATAGTGGTCCTGTTATTTCAGGAGTAGTCGGAAAAAGTAAATTTGCTTTTGATATTTGGGGAAACACTGTTAACACAGCCAGCTTTATGGAATCAGCATGTGAACCAGGAATGGTTAATGTATCTTACGACATTTATAAGCAGATAAAAAGATTTTTTGAATGTGAAAGTCGCGGAAAATTATCAGTTAAACACCAAACTGATTTAGAAATGTTTTATGTAAACCGCATTAAGTATGATTTTTCAGATGATGAACAAGGTATAAAACCTAATAAATTAATGTTAGAAAAATGCAAATTAAAACTACGTTTTGATTACTAAAAAATATCACTAGCTATCCCACCTTAATATACTCTAATCGCTTGTAAAGATTTACATTTAATAATTTTGAGAGTATTTGTTTCTTGAAGCTACGCTATGAAATTAAAAGCTCATATATTTAAAAGTCATATTCATAAAAGGATATACAATTGCTTAGTGATTAGATTTTGAATAAAATATTTGTAATTTGGATTTTATGTGGATACTAACAAAAAAATACTATTTAATATGTTGTCAATTTTTAAACAAAAAAAACCACGGAATAATATATCCCGTGGTTTTTTATAATCTTTTCCTTTATTAATCGTCGAAAGATATTCTTATTGTATCAACCCACTGAAGGTCACCATCAGGGTTAATTGTCAATACTTGACCTACACTACCAGGAATAACTAATACCCAGTCACTACCATCCCACATAAGAATTTCACCTTGCTGAGTACCTTCTGGCATATCAACGTCTCCAGCCTCAGGTAGTTCAAACATGTCATTCCATTCACTATCACCTTCATATCTCCACTGTGCCATGTTTCCATCAAGATTATACTCTAAATCACGCTCGTCAAATTCTACAGCAGCATCTAATGCATATAGAGCATAAGGTACACTAAGTAGTTGACTTGTACCATACTCATCATCATCAACAGATACTCTGATAAAATATTCTTCAGCTCCCCAATCAATAACACCAAGGTCATTTTCTGATCCAATCTGGATATTGATTAATCCATAGTCGTTTGTAAACTCCCAGTGGTCTTCTGTGAATACTACTGTTCCTGTAGCACTTCCTTCCAAAATTTCTATTGTAATTTTCGCATCGTCATTTCGAATAGGGTCACCTTCGGAATCACGAAGTATAACCTGATACTTGAAACTTTGAGGTACATTTTGAGCAAGTACACCCGTGGCAACTACTGTTACCAAAACCATTAATAAAAGGATGTTTTTTAAATAATTCATAGCTTTAAAAATTTTAGTTGTTTAAAAAAAAGAATTTTCTGTTTTAAAAAATTAATATTATTTAATTATTCATGCTTTTTATTTTTCAAAGATAATAAAGCATGGTACAAACATAAGAATTTGTTTATAAAAAACCAAATTTTTTGCATTTTTTTTATCAAAAAAAACAAAAATTTTTGATTCTTAATAAAACATGAATCTGTTGTCAATTATCTCAGCATTGTTCTCTATTGCTCTTAATATACCATTTTCTATTCTTCTCATTAACTGATTATTCATCTGAATTTGTTTTTCAGAAAAATTTTCAGGTAATATTACATCTGACTTATTGACTACTTTAATAATAAAAACATTATTATTACCTTTTATAGGCTCTGACAAATGCTTTTCCGGTAAAGCAAAAGCTGCACCAAACACTTTAGATTCTCTTCCAAAACCGGGCAAGGTAGTTGTTAAGAAATTTACTTGTTCAACAAAGTTGACCTCTACTTGTAATTCTTTTGCTATATCTTCAAGTGATTTATTTTCTTTTTGCAATTTATTAATACTTTCAGATAAAACCTCAAATTTTTTATTTTTTAGTGCGATATCTCTTATTTGATCTTCAATATCTTTTAATTTAGGCACCCCTTCTTTTCTAATACTATTTAATTTTGCCAACACAAATTGGTCTTCAAAATCAAAAATTTCAGATGTTTCTCCTTCTTTTGTGTCTACATTAAAAGCCCATTGAATAATCGGTCTTGCTCTCTGAATTCCGGGCAAGGTGTTATCCATTTTTCCTGTCCTTTCTGACTGTCGTACAGAGTAACCTTTTTCTGCTGCTATTTCTTCTAATGACCCTCTTTTTTTATGAACTTTAGCTGCAAATTCACTAACTTCTCTATAGACGCTACGGTAGGTTTCATCACTTGGTCTTATATTTCTAATTATTTTTGCTACCTGTACTTTTTTTGATAACGGAGACTTATCTTTAATATGAATAATATGAAAACCGAATTGTGATTCAACTTTAACTATATCTCCAATATTTCCTTCAACAACTGCTTCATTAAACTCGGGAACCATATCGCCGTCTTTAAACCATTCAAGGGTTCCTTGATTCATTGCTGCAGATGGGTCATCAGAAATTTCCACTGCAATTTCAGGTAATAATTGAGGATTATTTTTTAATACATTATAAACTGAATCTGCCTTTTGTTCGGCTTCATCATAAGTTCTGGCAATTTGTTGTTGTTGCCCTGAAGATGTCTGAGCATGAGTTATTAAAACATGACTAGCATTCATAGAATCCGGCCTGAATTGAATATCATTCAGCATTGCTACAATAAAAGCATTGTCTTTTTCATAAGGTCCATAAATTGTTCCTTCTGAAGAATAAAACATTACTGAATCAATTTCTGAAGGAAGATCCTCTTTTTCATAATATTGAGTATCCATTCTTACATCTGACACAGCATTAATAAAACGCTCTACATCAGATACAGTTGAAAATTCTTCTTTCAACTCTAATATTTCGTTCTTTAGTTCTTGCTTATCCTCTTCTGTAGCATAAACAGGAACCGTGACATACTCAATACTTCTAGTATGATCTTGCTTAAAAAGATGTTTACTGTCTTCATACGCTTTTCTAATATCTCTATCTCCAACTGAAATGTTTTCATCATCAATTTCATCATAAGATTTAGCGATAAAATAAAAATCAAATTTTAAATTTTCATTTAAAAACCCATTTTCTACAAAAAACTCCGGCACAAAAACAGATTTTTTAATTAAATTACTATATTTATTTTGTTTTCTATCATCTCTTATCATTTGCTCAATCATAAGCCATTGCTGTCTAACCTGAGGTTCCATCATATCAATATTGCGAACAAAGTTTTTCACTTCATTGGCATTAAATTGACCGGTTTGAGGGTCAGAAAAACTTTGCACAATAAAAGGATGTGGCTCTGTACCAACTATCATCTCAAGCAGTTCTTCGCTGGTTACAGCAATACCGATTTTTTCAATTTCTTTTTCAAAAAGAATTTCATTTTTTAAATCATTCCAAACTTGTTGTCTTATTTGAAACATTTGTTGCTCACCAACAGATGACTCTCCGGTACGCTGTTTCCAATTATCAACATATTGGTTAACACGGTCGTCAAACTCGGGATAAATTATTGTAGTCCCTTCGACTTTACCGACTTTCATTCTTTTTAATATATCATCGCCTCTTCGTGGGCCATATTGAAACAGGTCTCCCAAAACAAATGCCGCAAGACCTACACCTACTATAGCTATCAATAATCCTGAATAGCTTCTGATTTTACCAATTATTGCCATATTATTTTTTAATTTAAATTGAAGTGCAAAGTTAATAGAAATTCTGTATTATAAAATAGCTAATAGTACTAAAATAAAAACATTTTTTTTAATGCTTCATTTTTTTTATTGTCACTTTTTCTACTCGAGTTTTTGATACTTGGTTAACACTAAGCAAAAGATTGTCGACTTTTATCTCTTGTCCAACTTTTGGTATATTTTCGTGATAATTAACTATCAAGCCTGCGAGAGTTTCATACTCTTCTGATTCCGGAAGATTTAAATTGTATTTTTCATTAATATAGTCAATCTCCAATCTAGCTGAAAAAAGATATTCACTTTCAGATATCATTTTTTCAAGCATATCATCAGAATCATACTCATCATCAATTTCTCCAAATATTTCTTCCATAACATCTTCAATAGTAATTAGTCCGGTAGTTCCCCCAAATTCATCTAATACTATAGCTATACTTTTTCGTTGCTGAATAAAACTTTTTAAAAGCTTATTAGCATGCATTGTTTCCGGCACGAGCATTATTGGCCTAATAATTGAAGACAAAGATTTAGGATTTTTAAAAAAATCAAAAGCATGAACATAGCCTGTTACATTATCAATTTTATCTTTGTAAGTTATAATTTTCGATAAGCCTGTTTCATGCATTTTATTTCTAACCACTTTTATATCATCATTTTCTTCAACAGCAACTATCTCAGTTCTAGGAATCATACATTCTCTTAATAATGTTGACGGAAATTCAATTGCATTGCGAAATATTTGCATTTCAGTATTTTGATTTTGTTCCCCAACTTCAAAATCCACAAATTCTTTTATATAATTGTCAACATCAACTATATCAAACGCTTTACTTTCTTTAGACAAAGTTATTCCAAACAATTTATTTAATATAAACTCTGCTGATATAATGGTAATAAAAATTATTGGATATAATAGAAAGTAAAAGAATTTAAGAGGAATAGCAAAAAAGTTAAGTGCATTATTAGGGTTCAATCTTACT
>SL_3KL_010_SEDDRAFT_10005667_pt1 | contig 11191 bp, 8 predicted proteins | sample SodLakKL_010_SED_2_FD_10381 | JGI IMG/M metagenome (IMG submission 10381)
CTTTTCAGCCAACCTGTGCTCATTTTACAAAGTGAACCACACCAAACCACGCTTTCGAATCAGGATAAATGGCCCTGACACCGAGGCCTCCTGCTTTCCCCAGTTGCTCAATTTGTCCAGGCGAAAATTTATGTGAGTTCTCTGTATGAATGGTCTCCCCTTCTTTTAGTTTGATCCGGCTGCCATTGCTGTTACAGCTGACAGACATGTCCCGCCTTGCCTGAAGATGCATTTCAATCCGCTGCTTCTTTTGATTATAAAAAGCCTTATGGTCAAACATTCCGGGATCAAAATCTGCTTCCAGCAATTCATTGGCCACATTCAGGATGTTCTTGTTGAACATGGCGGTCACCCCGCGCTTATCGTTGTAGGCATTTTCAAGCACGGAGATATCTTTGATCATATCCAGCCCCATTAGGAGGTGGTCTCCTTTGGCCATTTCACGCCCCAATCTGGTCATAAACCCGTTGATCTCACCGGGGTCAAGATTCCCGATGGTGCTTCCGAAAAAGCAAAACATCCTGGTCCCGCCCCTGGGAAGCAGGTGTAACTGCCTGGTAAAATCAGCTGCAATACCCTTTATTTTCAGCACTTGGAATGACTTTCCCAGGTCTGTGACTGAATCCCGGATCGCTGCAGCGCTGATATCCACAGGATAATAAATCACATTGCGCAACTGATCTTCAGACATACAGGTCAGTAAAAGCCTGATCTTTGAGCAATCGCCACTACCCAGTTCAATGATACGAAGATCCCCGGCATTCAACTCCAGTTTATCCCACAAATAAGTCAGGATCTCTTTTTCACACCGTGTCGGATAGTATTCCGGCAAGGTGGTGATCTCTTCAAACAGGCCGGATCCTTTCCCGTCATAAAAGAATTTGCTGGGAATCCGCTTTTGCTGCTCCATCAGACCTTCCAGGATCTCATTTTTCGCCGATTTGTCCCCGGCCCCTGCTGAATCGGTCAGAAGATCAATAATGGCCGGCTTTTCCTTCTCAATGTCCATGCTGATACAATAACCGTTTAACGCTGTTGATTATCAGGCAACCCCGTCTCAAAGGGATTATCCGGATCGTTGCTCCATTCAAACCATCCACCGTCAAATACTGACACACGCGGCCATCCCATCAGCCAGGCATTGAACCAGGCCTCACTCCCACGCCACCCCGTTCCGCAGTAAAAAGCCAGGTGCTTATCAGGGGTCAGCCCTGCTTCGCGCCAGATCTTTTTAATTTCACCGGACTCCCGTGTGGTGTAGTCAAGATTCCGGTAATTCTCCATGTGATAGGCATCACTCCCGGCATCCACAAATACGGCACCGGGAATCCGTCCTTTCGCCTCAATATAATTGTAACCGCTTACTTCACCGATGTATTCGGGCCAGCTCCTGACACAAACCAGGTTGGCCCTTTCAGAAGCCAGCATCTCTTTGGCCTCCTTCAGGTCAACGGCAAGCTCAGGTCTGGCCGGAATGTCCTGACCAAAATCGGGTACAGGGGTTTTGGGTACATCGTCGGTATCAATTTCAAACCCCGCATATTCCCATGAATGAAATCCGCCGTTGAGAACCCGCACATCTTTCACCCCGGCATAAAGCATAATGAAGGCACAGCGGATGGCGCCAATGTCGCCGGCGGCACTACCCGGAAATTCATCACTGTTATCCGGATCCATGTATTTACCGTACAGGATTACGGTGGTATCGCAGTCAATCCCGTGATCTTCCAGGGCTTTCCGGAGTTCTCCGGGTGAGCGGCGGTTCCAGGTCGTGGTCGACTCCAACGCATTGGTGTCGATATCAATGGCACCCGGTATGTGTCCGCTGAGGTAAGCATCGCGGTTGCGATAGTGGGCATGACAGATCACCGTCCTGCCATCGGGATGCCCGGCAGATTTTTTGCCTTCAACAACTTCCTGAACCCACTGTGGAGGCACCAGGGTCGCATACCCCGGGAGCCTTTCCAGTGGCAGTTTTTCATCGTTCACCCATTCATCCATGAAACGAGGATAAAGGGAGACCTTCTCGTAGCCGGCCCCCTTAAACCGCCCGGCCACTTCCTCAATATCAGCTGAATTGTATCCGTACAAAATAATGTGATGGTGGGGCCATATTTCCTTGTTGCGGACAATTTCGATCCAGTCAATGTACCGGGCCCACCTTACGGGCAATGACCTGGCGCCCGGAATATGGCCTCCGCGGGCTTCTCCCTCCAGCCGCCAGCCGTTGTAGGCATCCGGCGGCCGGACATCCACCAGGCAGGTGTTCCCGTCATCCATCATATTCAGCAGCTGCAGGGTGTCCAATTCATTGAGGTTATTCATGGAAATATCCTTTTTATCCATAAAGATAAGCGGATTATCAGAAACTACCTATGCAGGGAAGGAGTTTTCCCCGGTCTTATTCGTTTTTGCCGCCACGGTAAAAATTTTTCTCTGAGAAATATAAAGGGTTGCTTGCCATTGCATATTTACGTAAATTTAAGAGATTCAAAACTTTACGCACATGAAAAAGCAAGGTATTGCCTGGAAGGCCCTCCTGCGGGCAGGGGGGCTTTCTGTCCTGTTATTAACCAGCTGTGACCTCTTTGATGATGACAAAAATGATCATTCCAACCAACCCGAAACCGGAACTGTCAAAGACATTGATGGCAACGAATACCAAACGGTCAAACTCTGGGAGCATATGTGGATGACAGAAAACCTGCGCACCACCAGGTACCGTGACGGCACTCCCATCATAAACGGATTGAATGCAGAAGACTGGGCAACTGCAAATGAAGGAGCGTATACCATTTATCCTCACCAGGAAATGGAAGGCATCAACTCCGACGAAGAAATGGTCAATGCCTACGGATTGCTTTACAACTGGGAGGCTATCAATGACGCCAGGGGGTTATGCCCTGCAGGATGGCGAATCCCTGAGTGTGATGAGTGGAGTGACTTAAGGGAATTTGTGGAGGATTTTGTGGATAAAGAACCGCAAGTCGGCGGGGTAGGCAACGCCCTGAAAGCTGCACGACAGGTTGATCATCCGTGGGGTGGAGAGCACAACACCGATGTGCATCCACGCTGGAATGCCAACATACATCATTACGGATGGGATGAGTTTGGATTTTCAGCTTATGCCAGCGGTTTTCGCACCAATTCAGGGATGTTTCAGGACTTGGGGGATGTGGGTGTCTGGTGGTCGACCACACAGCAATCGGCCACTGATGTGCACGTTCGTCGTATCTGGAGTTGGGAAAACTTCATGGTTCGCACGCCCGCCGGTAAACGCAGTGGCCTTTCCGTCCGCTGTATCCGGGATGCAAGGTAAGTTCCTGATGTAAACTGTTGCAAGCTGGAAAACCCGCAGGTGTTCCAGCCCTGTCATGAGGGCTGAATCCCAGCTGTGAACTGTTGCAAGCTGCAGAAACACGGATTGTGCACCAAGGCACTTTTTACTATCTTTGAGGTAAACCAACCCTGGCTTAATGAAAACAAGAATAATCCCCATCCTGTTATCACTGCTGCTTTTTATTCCGGCAGGCTGCGATGAACTCAAACAAATTGCCCAACAGGCTGATTCCGGGCGTCCGCTTACCCAGCAGGAGGTGGTACGCGGGCTGCGCCAGGCCCTTGTCATCGGAAGTGATTCGGCGGCATCAATACTTTCGGCCACGGACGGTTATTACCGGGATGAAATGGTGAGGATCATGCTGCCCCCCGAAGCGGAGATCATTACCAACAACCTGTCGTACCTCCCGGGTGGAGAACAGCTCGTGGAAGATCTGATCCTTCGCATTAACAGAGCTGCCGAGGAAGCGGCAAGGGAGGCCGCCCCGGTATTTGCGGGGGCCATTGCCGGCATGAGCATTCAGGACGGATTTGAGATCCTTCGCGGCGACAGGGATGCAGCGACCCAATACCTGAAAGACCGCACCTGGGAGGAACTATATGGGCTGTATCAACCAAAAATACGCCAAAGCATGGACAGGGCCATTGTAGGGGATGTGTCTGCCACAGAGGCCTGGAATACGCTGACCAGCCAGTGGAACAGGCTTGCTTCCTCCACCGCCGGGCGGATCGCCAACCTGGAGGCCGTAGATACAGAGCTGGAAAGTTATCTTACCAGCAGGGCCCTGGATGGGCTATTTCTGAAACTGGCCGAGGAGGAGGCCAGGATACGCACCCGGCCGGAAGCCAGGGTCACCGCCTTGCTTGAACGGGTGTTCGGCAGTGCTGCCGCTAATGAATAATATACCGGCTTTCCAGGTCGCCAATGACTTCCATGGCCCCTGCCGACAACAGCGGAGACTCTCCGTTGGCTGCTCGTGCGGCCCGGTTATACAGACGAAAAAATGCAAAGGGATTACCGGTCTGTTCAATAAGCAATTCCTCTCCCAGTTCGCGGATTATTAAATTGGTCATGTAAAAACCAACCGGATGCCCGCTCATGGGGAGCATTTCACGCAGGCGGGTTCCGGCAACATCTATTTCTTCAGCCCCCGCTGCGACCCCTTCCAGGGCCTCATTCATTTGCTTCAGATAGGCCGGGGTCTGTACCACCATTTCCTCCCATCTGTCGGCCATTCCGTGCATGGGGCCATCCTCGTCTGAAATAAGCAATCTTTTGTCAATCTGATCTGCCACCCCCTCTGCGTGTATCTGGTCAATCACCCAGACAATATTTGCGTCAACCGGCCTGATCTGTTCCCTGTCAAAGGCCAGTATCTGATTTCGGTAAAAATGGTGGAGTTCATGGCCGATCAGGTAATGCAGCCTTTCCCCCAATTCCATGGCAAAAAGGATGTCGACCACCACAGGAGTGTAACCCCTGGCATCACTGGCGAAGACAACAAAAGAAACCGGAATGTAATCATCCGCCTCAATGGGGGGCAGGAATTGCTTCGCCTTTAGAGCAGATGCTTCCAGCAATGTGCCCGCATTTGCCCGGAGGCTGTCTGCGTATTCAGCCATTGCTTCACGGCGCTGTTTCGCGTCCAGATAATGATGAAGAAAACGAAAGTGAGCAGGTCTCTCCTTTTCTTCATCCAGGCGCTTTTCCAACTCTTCCTGCAGGGATGGCATGAAAACAAGCCTGAACCCTTCCCTGAAAAACCCCCTGCTGAATTCACTTTGTGTAAGCATGGAATACCCCGGTGTTTCAAACAGGGCCTCCCAATCCTCCGGGGAAGGATCCGTACCTTTCTCGAGGGTAGCGGTTATTTCCAGGAATTGATCAACCCCTGAAAAATCCAATGAATCAGTCTGCACCGGAGAAGAGCTGCAGGAAAAAATAAAAAGAAATCCAAGAATCGTTATGATGCAGGTTTGTTTTGACATGCAGGTTGCTTGATTGTGAAACAAAATGTGGTTCCGCCTTCAGGATTTGATTTGGCCCAGATTTTTCCACCATGCATTCCAACAAATTCTTTACACAGCAACAATCCCAGGCCGGTTCCGGTTTCGTTATCCGTACCGGGCCGTGAATACCTGTCCTCCAAACTGAACAAGGTCACAAATTGTTCCTCATCCATGCCGATCCCATTGTCAGAGATACAGGTAAGCAACTCATTTTCCCGTCGATCCACCCTGATCTCAATACGCCCCCCGGCGGGAGTAAACTTGATCCCGTTGGAAAGGAGGTTTCGCAGAACGGTCGTCAGCATTCCTTTGTCTGCCACAACAATGGTTTTCCGTGGCACCTGGTTTTCAATATGAATGGATTTCAAATGGGCAGCGTCCCCAAAAAAACGGATAACCTCTCCGACCAGCGTTTCAACATCCACTTCCCTGGGCTTGAAGGTAATTCCCCCGGTCTGAGACAGTGACCATTCCAGAAGGTTTGTCAGCAGGTCCAAAGCCTGGGTAGAAGAATCCTGAATGATCCTGGCGTACCGCTCGATGCCAGCCAGGTCCTTTTTTTTGCTCTTCATCAGAAGTGCATTACTAAACCCGAGAATGCTGTTAAAGGGCCCCTTCAGATCATGCCCGATGATGGAAAAAAACCTGTCTTTCGCGGCATTGAGTTCTTTCAGGCTGTGCTGACTTTCGGTCAGAGCCTCTTCGATTCTTTTGCGTTCAGTAATGTCTCTGACGTTGAGAATCACTGACCGTATGGCGGGATTATTAAGCTGGCTGGAACCAGTGGTTTCCAGGTATACCCAGTGCCCGTCTTTATGTCTGTGCCTGTATTGAATATTTCCTGTTCCGGACTCATGAACGAGCCGGTAAAAAGCCTGCTGAACCTTTTCCCTGTCTTCCGGATGGATCATTTTCTCCATAACCGGAATATCCATTAACTCCCCGGGTGTAAATCCGAGAATATGCCTGCAGGATTCACTGACAAAACGCTGAACACCATTGGCGTCCAGAAGCACAATCATATCAAAGGAGTTTCGGATGAGCTGTTTGAATGTTTCCTCTCCGTTCATCCTGAACCCCTCCCCATCCCTGCCTTCTTTTTGTGTAAATGCCGGGTTTGTTTCCATGTTATAAACAGGATTTACGCCCACTTAACCCCGAAAGCAAATCTCCGTTGGACGTCAGATTCATTGCATTGGCATATATGTATCAGCCGTCTGCAGTAATAATAACTTGCAAATATAGATTAATCTTAACAAAACTTTACATATTTTTGCCAAAAACCTTTCATCAAATGAAAAATCTCCCGGCCCTGTTGTTTCTTTTGCTTACTGTGCCTCTATCACTCAAGGCCTTCCAAAATGACACAAATTCCCTTTCTGATAAACTAAAAAAACATGTGGCCGTATTGGCAGCAGACTCCATGGAGGGGCGCGGGCTCGGTACTGAAGGAAAAATCCTGGCTAAACATTATATTGCAGGGGAATTCCAATCAGCCGGACTTCAACCCGTCGGAAATGACTATTTCCAGCACCTGGATCTCCGTATCGGGCTGGCCAGGGTGCCGGGAGCCAATGTGACCGGATACCTGGAAGGAAGCAATCCTGAGTTGCAAGATGAATTCATTGTACTGGGAGCGCATTACGACCACCTCGGGTATGTAAGAGAGAACGGGGAAAAAGTCATTTTTCCCGGGGCTGATGATAATGCTTCCGGAACAGCCGTCCTGATAGAACTTGCACGATATTTTTCGGAAAACCGGGAGCTTTTGGGCCGCAGTGTCATCTTCATTGCCTTTGACGCAGAAGAAAGCGGGTTGCTTGGCGCCCGGGAGTTTATCAGGGACAATGCCCTTTTTGATGCAGACAAAATCAGGCTGATGTTCAGTCTTGATATGCTGGGTATGTATGAATCAAACAACGGGCTGGATTTGAATGGCATTGGCACACTTTCCGGGGGCAGGGACCTGGCGGAAGCAATCGCAGAGCAAATTGGTCTTCGCCTGACAAGCACCTCAGGGGATGTACCCCCAAGAACGGATACCTGGCCTTTCGGGGAAGAAGGTATCCCGGCCATCCACGCCTTCACCGGACCCGAGTCACCCTACCACAAACCGGAAGACACCTACGACCTGCTTGACTATGAAGGAATGGCAAAAATTTCCAGTTACCTGCGGGCTTTGGTAACTGATTTATCAAACCTGCCTGAGCTGAATCCTTCTCGTCGTTATGCGAGAGTTCAGCGTCCCTGGGGGCTCCGTTTCAACGCCGGGGTGCTGGCACATACAGGCAGTTCATACCATCAATACACGGACGAGTTTTTCAGGGCTGATAATGTATTTGCCTTCAGTGCAGGCATTTTTCTGCAGCTGCACGTGGGTGAAAAATTTGCTTTTCAGCCTGAGATCCTCTATGACTACAATGGAAGCAATTCAGAACAAGGAACTTATCGGCGCCATTCACTTACTTTTCCGCTGAATTTTCAGTATAATATTGCCGGGGAACTAAGGGGGCAGATCCGCCTTTACCCCATTGCAGGAGGTTATTTCAGGTATAACATATCCGGAAAGAACGGAGATCAGACCATGGAGTTTAACAGTCAGCACCCACAGCAGGAATGGGGATTGAATCTTGGGATGGGTGCAGATATCATGATGATCCATGTGGCCTATACCTGGCGCAGAAGCCTTACCGATATTTCCGGGCAGGCCGGATCAAAGATACATCAGTACGGAAACTATCTGACCATCGGCTATAAGTTTTAGAAAGCTTCCGCGGTAAGTTCTCCGGCAGATTTCAGGTACATGGTTCTTTGGAGCATTACGGCACCCAGTGCGTCAATATGGTCATTGCTGGCCGCCTGCCAGTGAGCCTGGGCTTCCAGCAGATCAGCCAGGGGTACCATACCCTGGTCAAACATATCCTTACTGGCATTCAGGTTCTCTTCTGCCTGTTCAAGTAGCCGTGCAGTAAGATTCATTCGTGCAATGGCGTCCTCCAGCATAAGCCGCGAACGGGCAATATCCAGTATCATCTTTTTTTCGGCATCTTCCTTTTCAATTTTAGCAGCATCCGTTTGCAGGCGCGCCACAGATCGTTGATTTCGACCACTATTCCAATTGAAAATGGGAATGTTGACCGTTGCCATTGCTGAAAAAGCGGCAGCATGAGCTGAATTGCCCCCAATTTCCAGCCCCCCGAAATAATTATAGCCCGTCCTGACTCCCACCTGTGGAAGCATTTCAGCAATGGCCATTTTCTCATTGTACAAGCTAAGTTGGATGGCCTTATCTAATATATGATACTCAGGCCTGTTTTCCGGTCCGGGATCAGTTTTTAAAACCACGGAAAAATCGAGGTTCTCCGGATGCAGTTCCTTCCCCGTCTGAATCCGGCTATCCAACGGCAGTCCGATCACCTGGCACAGATCCATCCGCGCCAGTTCCAGGCTGCTGCCTGCCTCCTGCACCCTGAGAATGGCTTCATGCTGTTTTATTCTCGCTTTAAGCAGATCGTTCCTTGTGGTCCCTCCTTCTCTCATGTTATCCTCCAGTCTGGCGACCAATTCATCCAGCAGCTCATGATATGCTGTTGCTGCCTCTTTCTTTTCTTTCAAAGTTATGTACCTGTAGAAAGCTGCATCAGACAATGCAATGATCTCCGTTTCAGTGAGTTCAACACCCAGTAAAGCCATCTCCGTTGTGGTTTTTGCCATTTTTTGGGCTGCACGGATCCTGCCTCCCATATAAACGGCTTGGTCCATTTGTATACCGGCCATCGTAACTCCTTTCAGGCCAATATTCACATCAAAATCGGACAACAATTCACCGATGATCTCCCCCAGCCCCCCTTCCAGGTTAACCATGGAACGGGGAGATATCGTGTACTCTATTTTGTCCGGAAAATAGAAATACAGACCTGAAGCAGAAAGTGCCGGAAAATAAGCTGCCTGCGCAATTTTTTCCTTAAACTGAAACTGTTGTTGAAGATTTTGTGACAACCTGATCTGTTGAGAATATTCCAGTGCCATACGGCGACTTTGCAGACGATCAAGCTCCAACTCCCCCCCTGCGAGCGAAGGATTGTTAAACGTCGGGATAATCAGGGCAACCAACAGAATGGTTTTGATGTATGCACCGGTCATGGGGCTGATTGTTGTTGTGTATTTTGCTATACACGACCAAATATACAACAAATGGGTTTGTTAATGAAAATAATACCGGTAAGCCAGACTGATGTTTCTGCCCGGCATGGGAAACTGCCGGTCTTCCACCCGCGAAAGATGATCGCGGTATTTGGTATCCATCATGTTATCAACCCGCAACATCAATACATGGCGGCCGTTATAATCAAGCCTGTAACCCGCAGCCATCCCGAGCAAGGTATAACCATCAGTTACATTCTCTTCCGGCGCCACCCTGTCCTGCTTCGATACCGCCCGTACATTCACATTTACCCACACATTTCCGAGGTCGTACTCAATTTCGGTTTTAAGCCGCATAGGGGGTATAAAAGGGAGATGCGCACGGTCCTGACCTGTTCTGCGTGCATGTACATAATCGATGGTGAGTAATGAACTCAATGCAGGGGTAAGTTGCAGTGCGGAAACAAATTCCCCTCCCATGAAACGTGCCTCGTCGCCAATATAATGAAATACAGGAAGTGCGGATAAGTCATCAACAGCTCCCGTGGGCTCGAAGATGATATAATTGCTGAACTGATTCACAAAGCCGGACAACTCCACAGACCAGCGCGGAGAAGTCCATTCAACGAACAGATCAGCACCGTGACCGATCTCATCTTTAAGATCGGTACTGCCTACTTCATACACGCCGGAGCAAAGATGCGGACCGTTGGCAAATAACTCCTCCACCATGGGATTGCGGTGGGCCCTGGCGACCTGACCACCTATTTGCCATCTGTCACCGGGTCTGAAGTTCATTCCCACTGAACCGGTCAGGTTCACAGTGGAACGTGACTGGCTAGCGTCAGGAAACACCTCATTTGAAAGAGCAGCCGTGTACTGCACATCAGCCCTGAGGCCGGCCTGAAGCCGGAAACGTGTGGTCAGGGGGATTTCCTGGTAGGTAAACATCCCAAAATTTGCCCGGCGCTCTCCCGGGGTGTACGCTTCGTCCCCGCCGATATCCAGATTATGTCCGTGCAGGTTGAATCCAACGGCTCCCCTGTCAAAAGGCCCCCTGGGTTCGTGCTGCAAGGTGAGGGTTGAGCTGAAAGCGTATTTATCGTGATAAAGTTCCAGGTCTTCGTCAAGGATGCCATCCTCATACTCAATTTCAATCTCCTCCTGCCTTAGGTGTGTGGTATGAATACGTAATTGTGCCTTGTCAAAAAAGCCGTCCCTGTCAAAAGAAAAACGACCCTGCAGGCCATATCGCTGCTGCCGTACCTCCACGCTCTCATCCGGGTCATCCAGATGCTCGGGCAGTCCGTAAACCTGGTTATTGGCTGAAAGGCTGAAACCGCCATGCATGGCCGGGCGATTAAAGCCGAAACCGGCCGCGGCGTCATAATTATCCATATAAGTTCCCGGCATAATCCCTTCCGGGGTCCGCAAATTGCCCGCTCCGCGATAGGCCATCCGGCCTGTCGCAGCCCAGTTCGGGTTGCCGTGGGTGTACCTCGCAAAACCGGCCCCCATGCTGTTCATTGTAGCTCCCTGGGCTGAAACCACGCCGGTAGAGCCCTGCTCCCAGTCCTCGGGGATATCTGCCGTCATGAGGTTGATCACTCCGCCCAGAGCACTTGAGCCATACATCAGGCTGGCGGGCCCTTTCACAACTTCCACACGGTTGGCTGAAAGGGGATCCATGGTCAGAGAG
>SL_3KL_010_SEDDRAFT_10005668_pt1 | contig 11190 bp, 11 predicted proteins | sample SodLakKL_010_SED_2_FD_10381 | JGI IMG/M metagenome (IMG submission 10381)
ACCGAAGATCCGATCTGATTATTACCGGCGGTGAGAATGTAAATCCTGTTGAAATAGAAAATCTATTAAACGGGATGGAAAGTATCAAAGAATCTGCTGTGGTTGGAGTTCCCGACAAAAAATGGGGGCAGAAAGTAATAGCTTTTATAGTAACCAAAGATGAACAGACCGATTTTGAGCTTATTGAAAAAACACTCCGAAATTCTGTTCGCAGTTTTAAAATCCCAAAAGAGTTTATTCTGATGAATGCCCTCCCAAAAACCGAAACTCACAAAATTAAAAAGAGTGAGTTATTACGATTATATCAGAAGAACTCCTGATCGTATCTCTATTTGGCATTTCGTGTTTATTTGATTCGATAAGAAAAAATGATGAAATAGAGACAAAATCCGCAGACGAAAAATAACTCGCAGCCGAATGTTATCGGATTGTCTCAAATTATATTTCTAATAAAATCAAAGTACTACTCTTGCACCATCTCTTTGTGATGATTCCATCACGGCTTTCACAATCCGGATATCTTCCATCCCATCTTCGCCGGGAACTATCGGCGGCCTGTTTTCTTTGATAGCAAGTGCGTCGTTATCCATCTGTCGAGCCTGCTGATGGCCTGGGTCAGGTTCAAGAACAGTTCCATCGCTAACTTCACCGCCCACACCGCTGTAAGAACTTGCCGGCCTCAGATAATACCAGCCCTCTTCGCAGTCCACTTCGAGGTAATTCACATTTTCTCCCATGCTGGTTTTGCATTTGGCGACAGTGCCGTCATCAAACTCAATATCAAAAACGGTGGTTTCATCCACTTTACGGAACATTTCCTCTCGCTCAACACTCTGAATGCCACTCACAGCCACAGCTTTTTTACCGGTAGAGTATCTTGCTGCATTGATCGGATAGACACCCATATCGTAAAGAGCACCGCCACCCATCTCAAGGCTGAAACGCCAGTCATCGGCAGGTAAACCCTGAGCACGATAACCGGCTGCAGTCCGTACTTCCGTGATCGGCCCAAAAGCTTCTTCCCTGCCATATTTGATGATGGTTTGTGTGTTGGGTTCGTGCTGCATACGATAGCCGATGGTAAGCTGAACTCTATTCTTTCTGGCCGCGTCAATAATGGCCTGGCACTCCTCAAGAGTGACCGCCATCGGTTTTTCACACCAAACATGTTTACCTGCTTCCGCTCCGGCAATAGAATCCCTGGCGTGAAGGCCGGGAGGTGTTACCGAATAGATGATGTCGATATCATCGTTATTAGCCACTTCATGCATATTTTCGTAATTGTAAACGTTCCTGTCCGGGATGCCATACCGTTCCTGCCAAACCGGAATTTTGGATGGTGTTCCGGTCACAATCCCCCGCAATTCACAATGTTCAGTCATTTCCAGACCGGGAGCCAGCCAGTTGGTGCTGTAATTTCCAAGCCCAACCAATGCCACGCCAAGCTTCTCTTTTCTTTTCGGGATGATGATATTCGGAAAACCGGTTGCTGCCAGCATCATTGCCGCACCCGTTTTTTTGATAAAGTTTTTTCTTGAGATGTGTTTTTTCATTGGAATAATTTTATTCAATCTTATTTAGAAATGAGGGCTGATCAGTGAGAGTTTTTTTCCACCTGAAGTTCTATAAATGGTAAAATCGATATCAAGAGTAAAAATGTTTGCCCGTTTAGTGGCCTCAGCTATTCGAACCATGCAAGCATCTGCAAATGACATAGGTTTATCAGAATATTTATTGATCAGATTATGAACATCGGCCTTGTGATCCTGATATGAAAAAGAACTAATTATTTTGCCAGAGTTTAACAATTTAATCAATGTATCAGTACCATTCGGAATACGTTGAAGCAAGAAAAAACACTCTGTAATAACTGCTTCACAAGTATAAAATGGGGATTTCAATTCACCCATTTCTGAAACTACAAATTGATGATGCATGTCATTTTTATTCAAGAAAGAAACAATTGGGCCTGTATCAATAATAACGTTCACTTGCCAAATCCTTCCATATATTTTGGATTCGTGGAAAGATCATCCGGCCCAACTATTTTCCCTGATAAATGCTCAATACCATCAAGAAATGAACCTTTAGCCGCCTCTTTTTTGGTCTCTCTCTCGATTAAATCCATCACAACTTCTTTTTGACTGATTCCTTTCCGGCGAGCCAATGCCCGGATTTTCTCTTTTTGTTCAGGGGTAAGCTTCATACCAAACCAAACAGTTTTTTCTTTTGTCTTACTCATAGTCTAAATTTATATGTTAACATGTTGCAACTTACACCAATAACGTTGCAACCAAACGAAAAATGTAAAGAAAAATCTATTTTAATCATCTAACTTTTCATACTCCTCTTTCTTCCGCTCATAGTACTTTCTCATCACATCAAAAGCCTGTTTCTTGAGGCCGGTTTCTGAAATGAGCCCCTTACGGTTAAACCCGTCTTTGATTTGAGGCAGAGGGCGCCTCGGTGACCGAAAATCCATCAAAATCCAGGGAACGGTTCCCCTCAGAGATTCAATATCGTCGAACATATCAAGTGTATGTTTGTACAATTCGGCCTGGAAACCTTCCGACCAGCGCTGTTCATCCGGTGCATTCCATCCCTGTTTGGCGCCACCTCCAAATTCGCTCATCAACAGGGGTTTTTCATAGATTGATTCCCATGTCAGGTGATCCATCGGGGCATTTTCGCCTCCATACCATCCGTAATATTGATTCACTCCCAGAACATCCAGGTACTCGCCGATCGGATCATCTATCAAAAATGTAAGTCCCTCTTCCTCTTGAATCCATTGGCTTTGCAGTGCTGCAGTAGTTAACCGGTAAGGGTCAATTTCTCTCGTAGTTCTAATCAGTTCCTGCAGAAAATGAACTCGTTCATCTGTGACCGGTGCTTCGTTCGACATGCCCCACATGATTACGGCAGCCCGGTTTTTATCGCGATGAATCATTTCCGAAAGCTGATTGCGCGCATTTTCCAGCGTTTCGGGATTGTCCCACTGAATAGTCCAGTACACCGGCACTTCCGACCAAACCATAATTCCGCGCCGTTCGGCCTCACGAACCATGTGCTCATTATGCGGATAGTGCGACAAACGCACAAAATTTCCACCCAGCTCTTCCACCCAGTTCATCAAAGTTCGGGCATCATCAATACTGTGGGCGCGGCCTGTTCGATACGGGGCTTCTTCATGGATATTCACTCCTCTCAAAAATATCGGCTCGCCGTTCAGAAGAATGTTGTATCCGTTTGTTTCAATCGTCCGGAATCCGATCTGGTCTGTGATCCGGTCCGTCTCCGCTTCTATCTGCACATCATACAGATGTGGATTGGTATCCGACCAGCGGGTCAGGTCGGCATCAAACGAAAAGAAAGCAAAACCATCTGCCTCCGAAGAAACGGAGTGCGACATTTCAGCCCCGGGAATGCTGATTTCAATATTTTGCTCTTTTTGGTCCCCGTTTATCCGCACCCATCCCTCAACCTCACCGTCCAAGTTCAGTTGAATGCTATAATCCTGAATAAAAGTCTGTTCCGTTTCAATCAGTTTTACCGACCGTGTGATACCACCGTAATTGGCCCAATCTGTGTTCACCGTTGGCACGGCTTCCAGTCTCCGGGTATTCTCAGCCATCACAACTACAAAATTATCCCCTTCATGAAGCAAATCAGTCACTTCAAAATTGAATGGAGTAAATCCGCCGATGTGCCTGCCTGCATATTCCCCATTCACCCAAACCCGCGCATCGTAATTAACGGCACCAAAATAGAGGAATACCCGCNTATCCGGTTTCACATTCCACGAAAAATCTTTTTTGTACCAGATGGTGCCTTCATACCAGAGCAGTTTTTCCATTTGAGTGTTCCAGTCGCCTGGCACCTCCAGTTTTTCACTCAGTTCAAAATCATATTCCCATGAATCATCCGGCTCTACATTCCGGTAATTTCTAAAGTAACCGTTCTGGCTTGGCTGATAGCGATAATCGTAGTAACCGGTTTGATAAGGGTCGATGATGATATCCCACGTACCGTCGAGACTGGTGGTTTGCCGCGCAGTTGTGTTGATGATCAAATCGGATTTCATCAGGACCGATTTGTCCTGCGGTATGGCTTCAATAGATTCGGAAAGTCCGAAACTGAATAGAATGATTATCATCATTGTAGCTGACAAGCAGAGTTGATTTATCAGGTTTGAATGGATTTTCGTTGCATTTTCTCTTTTGATATGGGTAAAGAAGCTGTTAAAATTATTCATTGAATTTACGATTCGTTTGGTTTCTGTGTTGATAAATCTCTTGGTGCATTGCTGTAAGGTAACAAATTGAACTCTTAAGTAGACTTTGAAAACCGTTTTTTTGCCCGTCTTCTGCCTTATCGAAAAAATGAAACCCTCAAAGATTGGATTGGAATTTCATTACACGGGTATCAACACGATGATCGGGACTGGAAGCGCACTGCGATAGCACTCTTGCAGACCTCTTAGATTTTTGCCTCTTTCCTTACAATTGGTGCCACCTCAGTTGCAAACAACTCGATGGAACGCAGCAGTTCTTTATGCGGAATACTGCCCACACTCATCTGCAGCAAAAAACGGTCGTGGCCAAAAATTTCGTACTGATACAGAATTTTATCGATCACCTCCTGAGGACTGCCCACCATATTGGCCCCTCGGAGAGTGCATGAAGCCTCAAACTGATCCCTGTTCATTGGCGGCCATCCTCGTTCTTTGCCGATTTTATCCATCGTAACCTTGAATGCGGGAAAAGCTGTATCCAGCGCATCCTGAGAGTTGTCTGCAATAAATCCGTGAGAATTAATGCTGAGCGGTAGTTTTTCATGACCGGCATCTGCAGCCCCTTTTCTGTGTAGGTCTGCCATTGGTTTAAACTGTTCCGGATAGCCGCCGATGATCGCCAGTGCCATCGGCAAACCAAGTACACCAGTTTGATATGCTGATTTTGGAGTACCTCCCACTGCTCTCCACACCGATAATTTCTCCTGAAAAGGCCTTGGATACACACCTCTGCTTTCAACATCGGGAGTGTGTTTTCCTTTCCAGTTAAGCAGTTCATTCTCCCCAATTTCCAGCAGTTGATGAAGTTTTTCTTCAAACAGTTCATCATAATTATTCAGATCGTAACCAAAAAGCGGAAAAGATTCTATAAACGATCCCCTCCCGATCATAATCTCAGCTCTACCCTCCGATAAAAGATCGAGAGTTGCATATTGCTGAAACACCCTGACCGGATCTTCCGAACCCAAAACCGTTACTGCACTCGACAACCGGACATGTTTAGTGCGTGATGCGGCCGCAGCAAGAATCACGGCAGGAGCCGAGGATATGTATTCCTCTCGATGATGTTCGCCGATTCCCACAACATCCAACCCAGCCTGATCAGCAAGCTCAATCTCTTCCATTAAATTTTTGAGCCTCTCTGAAGGATGCAGCTTTGTTCCGGTTTCCGAATCAGGTGTATTTTCAACAAATGTGTAAAGTCCTAACTCCATGTTGATTTTTGAAAGTTTGTTACTTTTTTGAATTGTTCAATATTAAACATTTTTCCTGTAAGTTTTCATTCGATTTTAACAAAGAGAAATAGAGAGAGAATCTATATCTTTCGAATTGAACAGAAATTTTTTTAAAAATCTTTCCAAAATGTCAAAAGAAGCAATTGTTGGTCTTGTAATGGGCAGTGACAGTGACTGGCCAACCATGAAAGAAGCCGCAGAAATACTCGAAGATTTTGAAGTACCGTTCGAAAAACGTGTGGTTTCGGCACACCGAACTCCCGATGTAATGGCAGAGTACGGCAAATCTTCAAGAGAGCGGGGATTAAAAGTAATAATCGCCGGTGCAGGCGGGGCCGCTCATCTGCCGGGAATGCTGGCTGCCTACACTACACTCCCAGTTGTTGGTGTGCCGGTAAAAACCACCGCGCTCGGAGGGGTTGACAGCCTCTACTCTATCGTACAAATGCCAAACGGTGTTCCCGTAGCAACTGTAGCCATCGGGAAAGCCAAAAATGCTGCGTTGCTTGCTATTCGTATCCTGAGTATTACCAATGTGGATTTGGAAGAAAAGCTTGAAAAATATCATCAAAACATGGCTGATGAATCAATCGACAAAACAAAAAATCTTATCTAATCTTCGCTCAAAAATGGAAAAATGTATTCCAATTATTCTTTTTGCAGGCTTATTTTTTTACGCTTGTGGAAATGGTGAAACTGAGGATGGGCTCACAGAATTTGAACTGAATCATGGCATTGGCCCGGTTACCGAAAAGCTGGAAATCGGTGATCTGGATCTCGAAAAAGCCGAACGCGGCCAGGAAATTTTTAATAATATTTGCGTGGCATGCCACAACCTTGATGCCGTAATCTCAGGTCCGCGATTGCGAAATGTAGCAAATAACAGAGAGCCCGAGTTTATCATGAATTACATTCTGAACCCGGTTGAGATGTCTTCACGCCACCCGGTTGGGCAGGAATTGTCCGGATCCTATCCCGGTTCAAAAACCGATTTGGGATTAACTCAGGAACAGGCACGCAATGTGCTGGAATTTCTTAGAGCTGCCGCAGAAAGAGAAATGTAATCTTAAAAATTGTTAACTATGATTAATTAAACACTTTTCATATTATCATAGCTTGAATAAATACATTAATATATCCATACTTCTTATACTCGGGATTTTTATCTCACTCCGTATTAATGTGGCTTGCAGTGAGCTGGAAAAATTGAGTGATGAAGAAACCAACGAGGAATCCTTTTCAATACCGGTTTCTTACTCCGGAGTACTTCCCTGTGCGTCATGTCCCGGAATTCAATATTCACTTGTTCTCGAAGATGAGAAATTTACAGAAGCAAGTTGGTATATCGACAGGGATCCTAACCCGTTCGTAAATAAAGGAACATGGCAGCAATCTGCCGATACATTACGTCTTTTTGATGACAGTGATGAGCTGCTGAAAACATTTCTATTAGATGACCGGGAAATTGTACTGCTTGATCAGTCGGAAGAACAGATTTCCGGAGATCTGGCAGATAACTACAGGCTCGCTGAGGTTTCCGAATTCATGTCGATTAAAGAACATCACCAAAAATTAGGAGAAGATGGCATTGAATTTACAGCTTCCGGAAATGAGCCGTTTTGGTCTGTCCGAATCAGCAGAGACAGAGAACTGAACTATCAAACTCCGGATAGATCTATATTACTTGATGCCAGGAAATTGATCGATTCAAAAAGTGAGCCATCTGCCGGCAATACCATCATTTATCACGCAGTATCAGACACTTCGGAGTATATTCTGCAAATCAATCCGGTGCATTGCCAGGACAATATGAGCGGCTTTTTATTCACTCATACTGTTACGTTTACGATTGATAATAAACTGTACAGAGGGTGCGGTACTTTCCTGTAACCTATTGGCAGATCACACCCTGCTGAACGAGTGATTATACTCAATCACCATTTTGTAAGCTTCCAAAACAGCTCCGGAGGTTTGAGCATCAATATTCCGGCTGACATTTTTCACACCCCGTGTGGCATTTGATGGAGAAAAAGCCATTTTCACTTTTTCAAGTGCCGGGATGTCGCCGCTTGTATCCCCGATGTAAGCAATCTCATCCAGGCCGATGTTTAGCGAATCTGCAAGCAGCTTCATCCCCTGAAGTTTGTTATTTCCTTTCAGCAAAATATTGATCGAAATATCGGTGGCGTGAAGTTCAAGCTGTGGAAAATCCGATAGAATTTTATTTTCAACCTCAGGAAGTATCTCCAAAATAATTTGTTTATCCGGAGTAACGATTCCGGCATCCATCAGTTTAGTGAATTCAAGATTGGTTGTGGGAAAATTTGGTAAAATTTTCTCTTCAATCCACTTTTTTACTTCGTTGATCGGTTTGAGCTGCTCTTTTGTATTTTCCAAAGCCGTTTCAATGCGGTTTCCATCCCAGTGATACAATCCCGCACTTTCAAAAACAAACGGCAGCCTGATGTCGAGCCATTGAGCCACCGCCTCGGCATACGGATAAGGCCTTCCCGTGCAAATGGATAGTGATGGAATGTTCTCGTCCTCCCGGCTGCGTAAATTCAGCTCTCTGATCTTTTGAATATTTTCCCAATTTGGGGTTTTGAATGGAAAAGAGATGCACCCGTCAAGGTCAGTTACAAATAATTTTATCATGTTTAGTAAGTACTTACGATTTAAATCTTAATTTCTTTACAATATCCCGGTCGGGTTTATTGTCCGGTAAAAAGAGAGCTACGATTAGAAAAAATATGCCGAATAGCAGAATAATCTGGTATTGGTTTTTATAATCGGCAAATTCTTGTGTTTGAAATTCTCCCCGTTCAAGTTCATCAAGGTTTGAAAAAAACGGTTCGATATTATCACTTCCCGAGCGGATTTCATAGTATTCACCCCCACCGGCCGATGCAATTTCCCTCATGGTTTCTGAACCCAGCCGTGTGGTTATGGTATTTCCCTGTGGGTCGCGATGGTAGCCTGTAAGTTGACCGCTATCATTATAAATGGGAATTGGGCCGCCCTCGGGTGTACCAATTCCAACTGAAAACATGATGACACCCATGTCGATAAGGCGGTTCATGGCCGGACGAAAATCAGGGCCGTGATTTTCACCATCGGCCACAAAAAGAAGCACATTTGCAGCATTATCCTGCCGGTCTATGGATTCAAAACTTTCGATAGCTTTGAGCATAGCCGATCTGAAATTGGTTCCACTTGTGGGCATCTGGTCGGTGTTGGAAATGTCAAGCAGAAGGCGAAACGCTGAATAATCGGTTGTAAACGGTACCTGAACAAACGCTTCGTCGGTAAAAACAAGCAGGCCAACCCGATCTCCCTGAAGCCGGTTCACAAGCCGGTTAATTTCAAATTTTGCTTTAGCGAGCCGGTTTGGATTCACATCCTCGGCATTCATACTGCGTGAAAGATCGAGAGCCACCAGCATATTCAAGCCCCTGCGCTGCACCTCTCTCACCTCAGTTCCAATCTTTGGTCCGGCCAGCGCAACAATAAAAAAGAATGCTGCGGTCATCAGTGCATAAAACCTCATTTTGTCGCCGGTTTCCCAGTAATTTTGCCGGAGCTGGCGTACCAGACGGTCATCAAAATAGGCAGTTCTTTTTTTGTTCTGATATCTCTTGTACCACCAGTAGCCGCCGTAAATTGCCGGTAATAAAAGTAAAAACCATAAATAGCTGCTGTTTTCCCAAATCATAAATCAAATAAAATTTTCAAGCCAGATGAAGATAACATTAATTGAACTTAATTTTGGAACAATAGCATTAAACGAACCAGGATTCTTTTTCTTTTTAAAGAGAATATTTCGCGATATTATTCATTCAATTTTCTAACGATCTGAACAGCATGTTTTCCATTTTTCGATCCGAAATAGCAAAGTTTCTGCTTAAAGTTACTGTAATCTATATTGTATGGTATATCATTTATGAATTGTGGGTGCTGCCCAACGGATATATTGACGAACCACTCTCACACAATATTGCATCAGTCAGCGCCGGAATACTGATTTTTCTGGGTGAAAGTGTCGTCCATTTTGGGAGGGTGGTTGGAATTGCAGGATATCCCGGAATTGAAATTGTGGACGGCTGTAATGGCATCGCGGCAATCGGACTTTTTGTTGGATTTATTTTTGCATATCCCGGCTCTTGGACACCCAGATTGCTGTTCACCGTTTTTGGCATTGCCGTGATCTATCTCGTGAATGTGGCAAGGCTTGTTGCTTTAGCCTACATTCAGGCACACTGGCAGTCCGGTTTTGATTTTATGCACGACTTTTCGACAACGGCGATTTTCTATCTCGTTATTTTTGTGCTCTGGATGGTTTGGGTGAATTACGGCGAAGAGATCGGAAAACCGGATGATACACCTGAGAATCTGGCCCCTGCGGTTGAATAATTCGGTTACTTAAAAAACGGTTTGAATTTCAATCCGTCCAATACCGCATCAGGGGCATCTTTTTCTTTCGGGGCAATTTTAAACAGCCAGATCGAACCTGAAACCACCAGCAGAGAAGAAAACAGTATCATGGTTTCTCTTACTGTGAGAATGTTGAATTCGAGGATTAAAGCCGCTACGGTTACAGAAAATGATTGAGCCAGTGTAAACAATAACCATTCGGTACTAAAGACCCTCCCCCTGAACACATCCGGTGCCCTTCGCTGAAGCAACACGGTACTGAATACCCAATTAGAACCGGAAGCCATGTGTGCAATCGTAACAAAAAGTCCCATAAAAATTACCGAATGCAAATTGCTCACCACTCCGTACATCAGTCCCGAAAAAATCATAAACAAGCCGATTGCCCGAATCCAGCCGGACTCTTTTAAGAAAAACCGACGCCCCAAAACCGGGCCAATTCCCGTGCCAAGCCCTCTCGCAGCATATAAAATTCCCAGCCCGATACTCCCCATCATCAACACTTCTTCAGCAACAATAATCAGCATATAAACCAATGCTCCCATGCACATGGTAAACGTTCCCTTGGCAAGTGCCGGACGCAGTACATTCCGGTTGTCATTCAAAAATCGAAATCCTTCAAAAATGCCCTTTAGTGGATTTCTGTTTTCGTATTTTTCTACCGCACTCATCATCTTTTGAGGGATTGTTGCCCTGTAAATAAAAATCCCGGAAATTCCGTAGCTGATCGAATTAATCACAAACACCAGGTCCGTTCCAAGATAGGCAGTGGCAAAACCGCCAACAGCCATTCCGGTGGTGAAAATGATACTCCACGATGCCGCCGACAGAATATTCGCAATAACCAGTTCCTGCGGGGTGGTTACGTTGGGAATGGATGATGTTTTTGCCGGCTCAAAAATGGCCGAAAACACCATCTGTACAGCCGTGATGACATAAGCCAGCCATAATAAATCGGCGGTAGTAATCAGGATAAATCCGAGAACCAGAATTCCGCGTGCAACATCGCTGATAATCATCAAGTGCCGCCTGTTAAATCTGTCGGTGAGAAATCCGGCAATGGGTGAAGAAAAAGCAAGGCTCAGCATTTTCACGACGATTATCAACCCCAGTAAAAGTTCCGAACCGCTGTACCTTATGATGATGGCATAAACCGCAAGGAGTCCGAACCAGTCACCAAAATTCGACACTATCTGGGCAAGCCACAGCCTGCGGTAATTGGCATTATTC
>SL_3KL_010_SEDDRAFT_10005669_pt1 | contig 11189 bp, 9 predicted proteins | sample SodLakKL_010_SED_2_FD_10381 | JGI IMG/M metagenome (IMG submission 10381)
GAAGGTAAGCTCAGTAACAGGGAGTAAGTCGTAACAAGGCACGGCTAGGGGAACCTGGTCGTGGAATATATCAAATCCATCTCTTGTATTAGTGCCGAAAGGGCTTCTGCAAGATGATAGGTCGGTCTGATCATTATGATCTGGGCAATTATCGTGAGCTAAAAATCGATAGACACTCGGGATAGACCGAGAATGAAACGGAACAAAATAAAGAGTAGATAAAAAACCCCCGCCTAAATTTTTTGCTTTGAAAATTTAGGCGGGGGTTTTTGTTTTGCTAAATTTGTGGTATTCTGTAGCTTGTTTAAAGGATATTTGTAATGTATGTTGCGCGTGTAGTTCAATGGTAGAACGCCTCTCTGATAAAGAGGAGGTAGTAGGTTCGATTCCTACCACGCGCACCAGAAAATAAAATATGAATAATTCAAAACAAAAAACAAAAAACAATTTTCTTGGATTTTTATTTAATACGGACATTCCTGCAGGTATACGAATAGTTTCAATTATAAATTTTGCTTTTCTTATTTATTTCCTTTTTACCTTTATTCCTCTTTCGTTTTTCCTGTTTATATCCAAAGACAGCGCACCCGATATGTTTTTTCTGGTTTTAATCTTCCACCTATTGGTATCAGTTATATTAGCTATGAGCATTATCCCTTTATGGTATGGAAGGGAATGGGCTAGAAAGTTTCTAATGATATTTTATATTCTCTTGGTTGTTTATGGATTTTTTTGGGCTTTTGGAGATTCCGGAATATTTTTTATCTTCTCTTCCATCTTTATTATATTCGGTTCTTTAAGTTTCTTGTACTTATTTTCAGCTAAAGCCGCGAAGGAGTATTGCGGTAAAAAAGTCAGTAAAAATGATATTATTGGAAGATAATTTAGTTTATTTAATAAATTTATTTATATGAGGAAAAGAACAAAAATAGTAGCCACCTTGGGCCCATCTGTTAATAAAGCTTCAATTTTTTCTAAATTAATAGATGAGGGATTAAATGTTGTCCGCTTGAATTTTTCTTACGGAGAGCATAAAAGCCATAAAGAGACCATTAAGATGATACGATCAGTTTCTTTTAAAAAAAAGGAGCATATTCCGATAATTCAGGATCTTACGGGTCCTAAGATAAGGATAGGAGAAATAAAAGGAGGTACTCTTAAATTAAAAAAGGGAGATATCTTTACTTTCACCCCCAAGAAAGAGGATGATCTTTTTTCAAGCACCGTCAACTATCAAGGATTTTTCAATGATGTCTTCAAAGGTCACTCTATACTTCTTGATGATGGAAAAATAAAAATGCGGGCTGAAAAAGTCATAAAAGGTAAAAAGATTGTCTCCAAGGTAATCTGCGGAGGAGAATTGAAGAGTAATAAAGGAGTAAATCTTCCTGACAGTAATGTGAGCGTCGGCACCCTGACTAATAAGGACAAAAAAGATGTTTTGTTTGGAATTAAGCAAAAAGTTGATTTCGTAGCCCTGTCATTTGTCAGATCCGCAAAAGATGTAGAAGGTTTAAGAAGAATCATTAAGAAGAATAAAGGGAATTCCGGCATAATAGCAAAAATAGAAACTGCGGAAGCGGTTGATGATATTGAAGAGATAATAAAAGTTTCAGATGGAATTATGGTGGCTAGAGGAGATCTGGCCGTGGAAATACCCACAGAGAGAGTTCCAACATTGCAAAAAAAGATAGTGCGAAAATGTCAGGACTCAGGAAGGCCTGTTATCATTGCCACTCAAATGTTGGAATCTATGACATCTTCGCAAACACCAACAAGAGCCGAGGTTTCAGATGTAGCCAATGCGGTTTTTGATGGAACTGATGCTGTAATGCTTTCGGCTGAAACGGCAGCCGGATCTTTTCCGGTTGAGGTAATTTCTGTTATGAATAAGATTATTAAGCAAGTTGAGGGGGAATCAAGGCAGAGATTTGACTTACGATCGTCTGAAAATGGTAATAAAAATGTTATTGATTCAATTACAAGATCTGTTGTTCATATTGCTCACAACATAGATGCCAAGGCCGTGGTTGTTCTTACTAATTCGGGATTTACCGGAAGAATAATATCTCGTCATAGATCAAGACTTCCAATTTTGGCTTTAAGTTCAGATGAGGAGACTTGCAGGAAACTTGGATTAAGTTTTGGCTGCATTCCGGTTTTCTCTCCCGAGATAAAAACTATAGAGGAGGCCTTTAGTTCTGTTAGAAAATTTTGTCTGAAGTATGAACTTGCAAAATCCGGAGAACGTGTCGTCATAGCGGCCGGAGTTCCTTTTGATAAACACAATATCAATACCAATATGATCTCTGTTGAGGTTATATAAAACTACTATGGAATTCAAAGAATACTTTTTTAATAAAAAGATAACCTTAATGGGTTTGGGTCTTTTAGGCCGGGGAATCGGAGACGCTAAATTCCTTTCTGATCAAGGGGCGAACCTTACTGTCACAGACCTAAAGTCAGAAAAAGAATTAGAAGGACCTCTGAAAGAACTTAAAGGTAAGAATATTAAGTTTACCTTAGGGGAGCATAAGTATGAAGATTTTGAAAATAAGGATTTGATAATAAAATCCGCCGGAGTACCTCTCAACTCTCCTTATATTAAATATGCAGAAGATAGAAATATTCCAATTACGATCAGTACCGCGCTGTTTGCCAAGATGTATTCAGGAATGATAATCGGGATTACCGGAACAAGGGGGAAATCAACAGTTACCCATCTCCTGCATCATATATTAGAAAGTTCGGGACAAAAGGTTTTTCTTGGGGGGAATGTAAAAGGTGTCTCAACCTTGGCTCACTTGCCGAACTCTACAGAAGACGAAGTATCTGTACTTGAGCTTGATTCGTGGCAATTGCAAGGATTTGGATATGAGAATATTAGTCCCCATATCTCAATTTTCACAAATTTTATGTCTGATCATATGAATTATTACAAGGGAGATATGGATATGTATTTTCAAGATAAAGCTAATATATTTAAGTATCAGAATGAAGAAGATATTTTAATAACTACGCCGAGTGTAATAGAGCTGATAGAAAAAAAGAATATTGATATAAAGTCAAAAGTAATAGAAATCACCAAGGATGCCATTTTAGAGGATGTAAACATTCCCCTTCCGGGCGAGCATAATGTTTTAAATTACGCTCTTGCCATATCCGCTTCCAAGCAATTGGGGGTTTCAAATGAAGAGGTTAAAAAAGCGGTATCAAATTTCTCCGGAGTTTCCGGAAGGTTGGAGAAAATTAAAGAGAAGAATAATATTTTATTTTATAACGATACAACTTCAACTACGCCGGATGCTTTAATAGCAGGTCTTGTGGCTTTGGGTAGTGAAAAAAGGAAGAACATAATACTTATAATGGGAGGGTCTGATAAAGACCTTGATATTAGCGAAGTGCCGGATAATTTAGAAAAATTTTGCAAAAAAGTTATTCTTTTACCCGGAACGGGAAGTGATAGATTAAAAAATTTATATGACTTTATTGAAGTTGAGAATATGAGCGAGGCGGTTAAAGGTGGGTATGATATATCTAGAGAAGGGGATATTGTTTTGCTGTCTCCTGCCTTCGCTTCCTTTGGATTATTTAAAAATGAATTTGAGAGAGGGGAGAAGTTCACAGAAGAGGTAAGGAAATTGGGTGAATAAGCTACGGCAGGCAGGCCCGCCTTTGGCTTCCTTTGGATTCCGCCAGCTGGCGGATTAAAAATGAATTTAAGGGGGGAGTTTTAATGTTGAGGTGGAAGGGGTAAATAAAATCCCTCTCCAGAAATTCTGGAGAGGGATTGAAAGAACAGCAATGACAATCAGGTTGGAACTACAAGGATTCCGTTCCTTGCGGGTCCTTTGTCTCGGCGATGGGAGTGCCAGAGATGTTCACCATTCTCTGTATCAGAGTAGGTGTCACACCCATCCCACTCTAATTCCCCCACACCGTATTTCTCAAACTGTCTGAAGATGATTTTTGGGAGGTTAATGCAACCTTTTTCTCTCTCTCCTTCAATGCAACGTCTTCCGAAGTTTTGTATGACGTAGTTCGTCAAGGTTCGATTGACTTCTCCCCACTTTGGATCACTCCACTTGTGGTGGAAGTGCTCAGCGCCTATGCCGAGGGCGATGAAAACCGATATCCTTTCTGGATTTTTCCCTTCGAAAGACTCCATTATGGAGTCAACTACAGAGAAGTTTTTTCGGGAAGGTTTTCCAGAGAGAATCATTTCTTGGTCAATAAGGCAATCTCTGCCTCCGTGAGTCGCAATAACCTTTTTGGAGTCGTTGCTTGTGACGATTACGGTTGGACAGTCGCCGGTAGCAACATAGAAGGCTTCATTTGCACCTAGTATTGCTCCGTCGTGGAATTCAAGATGAAGTCCTCCATTTTTCTCCACCAGTCCTCGTCTGATGATAGGCGGATCGTCACCTTTTACTTTGATTGGAAGATCTTCCGCTCGAGCGATCTTTCCGCTCGCTTTACTCACATTCGGAGCCAGAACAGTATTGACTCCTAGCCGATGAGCGAAGGAAGAGATTTCTCTAGCTACCACCGTTTCTCTGTCTGAAAGGAGACCTTGAATTGGGAATCCCAATTTCCAATCTCCTCCTATTCTTCCGAAGTAATAAATGCTTACTCTGGATAATTTTACTTCAGCTTCTACTGTCATTCGTTTCACTCCTTTTCTGGTTTGTTTGGTTGGTGTTAGGACGTTTCTATGTATATTTAATCCTTAATAAGTTTATTTGTCAATAATATAGCGTATACGATATACTAGGTGGGTGGATATAAATAAATGTAAAAAAATACATTTTGCGGGGATAGGTGGAATAGGAATGTCTGCTCTGGCAAGAATGATGTTAAGTAAAGGGATTGAAGTAAGCGGGTCTGATAGAAGCCCTTCGGAGATAACCTCCGCTCTTGAGAGCGAAGGAGTTTATTTCTTTAAATCAAGCGATGAAGTTGATCTCTCAGGTACTGACGTTTTGATATATACTCCCGCACTTTCAGATAATCACCCCGAGCTTAGAAAAGCAAGGTCTCTTGAAATACCAACCCTTTCTTACCCCGAAGCTTTGGGAGAGGTCTCTTCTAAAATGAGAACCGTTGCCATTTCCGGAACTCACGGAAAGACTACTACAACCGCAATGGCAACAAAAATACTTAAAGATTCCGGAAAAGAGCCGACAGCTATTGTAGGAAGTATTGTAAGTGAATACGGTAGTAATTTTATTTCTGGCGAGACGGGGAAAGATAGTATATTTGTAGTTGAGGCATGTGAATATAAAAGATCGTTTCTGAATCTTTCTCCAGAAGTTCTTATCATTACTAATATTGAAGCGGATCACTTAGATTATTATAAAGATATAGAGGAGATAATAGATACATTCGCAGAATTGATAAGTAAAGTAAAGAAAGGAGGAATTATTATTGGAGGAGATGATGAGAATACCAAAGAAGCATACAAACTCTCCGGCTCAAAAAATAAATTCATAAATTATAAAGATACCCTGAATGAGATACCAAAATTAAAAATACCAGGGAGGCATAATATTGAAAATGCAAAAGCGGCTCTTTCCGCAACTTTATATTTTGAAGTTGATATGTCTTTGGCATTAAAGTCACTTGGAGAATTCAGTGGAACCTGGAGAAGGTTTGAATATAAAGGGGAGACTTCCCGGGGTGTGAGGGTTTTTGACGATTATGCTCATCATCCGCAAGAAATAAAAGCATCCATAGAAACAGCCAAGAGTGCATTTCCGGGCAAGAAAATAAATGTGGTATTTGAACCTCATTTACATAGCAGGACAAAGGTATTTTTTGACGATTTGATTGATGCGTTAAGTAAAGCCGATAATGTTATTTTGGCTCCGATATATGCAGCCAGGGAAGAAAATAAGGAAAATATTTCTTCGGATGATTTAGCTTTGGCTTTAAGTAAAAAAATAAGCAATACCTCCAGTCTTGAGAAGCTGGAAGATGCGTCAAATGCCGTATCGGGTCTAGGAGATAATGATGTTTTAATAATGATGGGGGCGGGGGATATTTATACCCAAACTCCGAAAGTTCTGGAGAATTAACTCAAGTTCTTGTATACTTAGTCAAAAAGATATATGTCTAAATCATCAATAATAATAACAGCAGGAATTTTGGTTATCGTTCTTCCTTTTTTGGGCTTCCCCGCAGGATGGAAGACTTTTCTTTTTGTGGTGATCGGATTAATTATATGCTTAAGCGAACTTTACGGTATGTTTTCTCAAATGTATAGGGAGAATTTCTTAAATGAACACACAGAAGTGGTAAATGATGTTTTTACGGAAAGAAGAGTAAATGGTAAGGAAAATAAAGAGAATTATCAACAAGAAGATTCTACTGATTCTATATGAGTACCGGTTGGAATATAACAATTCTTTCAATTGCAATAATTATTATTATCGGACTATCTCTTTGGGCATCATCTTATTCTCACTCTGAAGTTTTTAATAATATCTCTGAGTATTCCGGCGGAGATGAGGAAGATATGTTAAGTGATGAGGAAGATGTATTAGAAAAAGATAAATTTACTCCCCTGCGAATAGAAATTCCGGATTCAGTGAAAGCTGTCTATATGACAAGTTGTATTGCCGGAACCCCCTCTCTTAGAGAGAAAATGGTTCAGCTTATAGAAGAGACGGAATTAAATTCAATAGTTATTGACATAAAGGATTTTACCGGAATGATCTCTTTTCTATCCGAAGATTCGGAGCTTTCTGATGCTTATGCAACTCATTGTCCGGTAAAGGATATGAAAGAATTCGTCCATTCATTGAATAAAAAAGATATTTTTGTCATCGGTAGAGTAACTGTTTTTCAGGACTCTTTTTTGGCCAAAAAGAAACCGGAATTTGCTGTTAAGCGCGAAAGTGATGATGCTATCTGGAAAGACAATAAAGGCATACATTTTACCGATCCCGGTGCCAAGGAGGTATGGGATTACCATATCCGCCTGGCCAAAGAGTCATATAATATTGGCTTTGATGAGATAAACTTTGACTATATCCGCTTTCCGTCAGACGGTCCGATGTCGGATATTTATTTTCCGGTAAGCGAGGAGAGAGAAAAGTCCGAAGTTTTAGAAGAATTCTTTTCTTATCTTTATGAGGAGTTAAAAGATGTCGGGGTTATAACCTCAGCGGATCTTTTTGGTATGACAACTTCAAGCATTAATGATCTGGGTATAGGACAGATTTGGGAGAAAGCTCTGCCGTACTTTGATTATCTCTCACCAATGGTCTATCCCTCGCACTATCCGCACGGCTTCAAAGGTTTGGGCAATCCTAATCACTATCCTTATGAAATAGTTAAATGGTCTTTAGATGATGCAATAGAGAGAACCGTTGCAACTTCCACCGTGATACAGACAATGGGAAGTGAGATGATAACAAATACCGATCCTGATACTACATCGCTTTACTCCAAAAAGTCTTACGACCCTTCGGTTATAAGGCCATGGATCCAAGATTTCCGTTACGGAGGGACCTATGGTCCTGATGAAGTCCGCACCCAGATCCAAGCGGTCTATGACTCAGGCCTTGACTCTTGGATGTTGTGGGACCCTGCGAACAGATACACTCCAGCAGCGTTAGAACCGGCACCGTAATAGAGACTCTGCAGAGACCAGGTCTCTGCAGGGGGGTTGGATTGTCCATAACTTTTCTTTTGATTTTACCCGTATAAAGGTTATTATAAGCATATGGATATACATGATCCTGATAAAGTAACATATTTTGCAGAGACTGATTCAAGAAATAGATGCGAGCCGTTTGGTATAAAGTCAAAAGACCGGTCTCGTCATATGTATGTGATAGGAAAGACCGGAATGGGAAAATCAACCGTTCTGGAGAATATGGCTATTCAGGATATAACCGGTGGAGAAGGTATGGTTTTTATTGACCCTCACGGCAAGAGTGCGGATCTTCTTTTAAATTATGTTCCGAAAGACAGGATTAAAGATGTTCTATATCTCGCTCCTTTTGATATGGAGAATCCGATTTCTTTCAACATAATGGAGGATGTTGGATATGATAAGCGACATTTGGTGGTCTCAGGTCTTATGAGCGCATTCAAAAAAATATGGGTTGATGCCTGGTCTGCCAGAATGGAATATATTCTTTCAAATACGCTTTTGGCACTCTTGGAATATCCGGAAGCCACTCTTCTTTCCGTTAATAAGATGTTAGTGGATAAAACATTCAGAAATGAAGTTGTAGAAAATGTTACCGATCCGACAATTAAAGCTTTTTGGACGGATGAATTTGCAAAGTATACGGATCGTTTTGCCGCCGAGGCCACTCCCGCTATTCAAAACAAGATAGGACAATTTACATCAAATCCGATAATCAGAAATATTGTAGGACAGCCCAAATCAAGCTTTGATTTCCGCAAGATGATGGATGAGAAGAAAATAGTCATAATAAACCTTTCAAAAGGCAGGATTGGAGAGGTGAATTCCAATTTGCTTGGAAGTATGTTGATAACAAAGATATACTTGGCAGCTATGTCGCGAGCGGATCTTTCCGAGGATGAACTTGAAGGATCTCCTAATTTTTATGTATATGTGGATGAATTCCAATCTTTTGCCAATGAGTCTTTCGCTGATATATTATCTGAAGCAAGAAAATATAAACTTAATTTAATACTTGCTCATCAATATATAGCTCAGATGAGTGAGGAGGTTAGAGATGCTGTTTTTGGAAATGTGGGAACAATGGTTACATTCAGGGTCGGGGCTTATGATGCGGAAGTTCTTGAAAAAGAGTTTGCTCCCGTCTTTACAGCCGAAGATCTTGTGAATTTGGGATTCGCCCAAATTTATTTGAAATTGATGATAGACGGAGTTACGTCACCTCCTTTTTCCGCAAGAACTCTTCCGCCCGTTAAATCTCCCGAAACCTCATTTAAGAATGAGATAGTTGATAGTTCAAGGGATATGTATTCGGCTAGGAGGATATCTGTGGAAGAGAAGATAAAAAAGTGGCATGGATTTGAAAAAAAGGAGGATAAGAATAAAAAAGAGGAACAAAAGCAAGGTCAAAGGAATGGTAAAAATTCCAAACAAGAATCTTTCCGCAACAATAGTGGTGATAATAAAAAGTACCAAAAGAAAACCGAGACGAAAGACAGGTATCCTCCATTACCGAAAGAAGATAGAGAAATCTCGGCTTCTGAAGAATTTCGCACCGGAGTTATGAGAGATAAAGAAATAAAAAAGAGAACTAATAATAGTCCGGAGAAGAAAGGGAATCCGCTTAAAGAAGCTTTGGCTTCAGTTATGGGGTCGGATGTAACAAAAAAAGAAAAAAAAGACCCTAATCCGGAGAAAAATGAGAAGAAAAAAGAAGAGAATAAAGAGGAATCAAAAAATAAGCCCAATGGATTAAAAGAAGTACCGGAGGATGAATTGAGAAAAATACTTAATGTTGAAGATTAACATTATTTATTTTAATTAAATTATAAAATGAATTTTAGAAAGGATATACCCCTAGATCAGTTTTCCACTTTTAAGACAGGAGGAAAAGCTGAAATATTTGGAGAAGCATATTCTATTGAAGATGTAAAAGAAGCAATACAAGAAGCGAAAAATAAAAGAAAAGGCGTATTTGTTCTAGGCGGAGGTTCAAATGTACTGATACCTGATGATGATTTCAATTGCATTGTCTTAAAGATGAATATAAAAGGAATTGAATGGAGAAATATCAATGATGAAGAATTTGAAGTTGAAATAGGAGCCGGAGAAAATTGGGATGGATTAGTGGAAGAGTCTGTAAACAAAGGACTTTATGGAGTGGAAAACCTTTCCGGAATTCCGGGAACTGTAGGAGCCGCACCTATTCAAAACATAGGAGCTTACGGAACGGAACTTTCAGATACATTATCATCTGTAAAAACTATTGATGTCTCTTGCGGTAAAGAGAAAGTTTTCAAAAAAAATGAATGTGAATTTTCTTATAGAAATAGTATTTTTAAAAAATATCCAGGACACTTTGTAATTACTTCCATTGTTCTTAAATTATCCAGAAAAGGAAAAGCAAATGTTAACTATAAAGATATAGGAAACTATATATCAGAAAACAATATATCTTCCGATGAGCTTAATCCTTCTATTTTAAGGGATATAGTATTAAGTATAAGAAGAGGAAAATTTCCGGATATAAAAAAATACGGAACAGCCGGATCTTTCTTTAAGAATCCCGTCATAGAAAAGGAAGAATTTGATGAATTGAAAAGAAAATTCCCGAATATTCCCGGTTTTAAAACCGAAAGTAGTCGTATAAAAATACCCTTGGCTTGGATATTGGACAATGTTCTTAATTTAAAAGGTTTTAGAGAGGGCAATGTCGGATGTTTTGAAAAGCAACCTCTTGTCATTGTAAATTTTGGAGGAGCAAGTTCAAAAGAGATAAAAAATTTTTCCGAGTTAATAAAAAAACGTATTAAAGATGAAACGAACATTGATGTTGATAATGAAGTAAATGTTTTAAGTGATAAATAAAAAATAAAATAAATATCACAAATTTTTTTAAAAAAGTTGTCCACATAAAAATTAATTTATGTATTGTAATAAGAGTTTAAGTGTAAGATAATGTAAGTAGGTCGCATACAATGAATTCACATTTCATTGTAAGTCGTATTTATAAGTAAAGTGTTATACACTAGTATGGCAACAAGAAAAAAAGCTACTTCTTCAAAGCGTCGCTCTACTCGCAAAACTGCAAGGAAGAGTCCTGCTCGCAAAAGAACTGCAAGAAAAGCTACACGAAAGACAGCTCGCAAGAGAACAGTTAAGAAAACAGCGAAGAAAACAGCGAGGAAGAAAACAGCCAAAAGGAAGACTGCTCGAAAGAGCACTGCCAAAAAGGCAAGTAGAAAGAGCGCTGCCAAGAAGACTACTCGCAAGAGGTCTTCAAGAAGGAGAAGATAGAGTATTTACATATTCAAGAAAATCGCCTCTGCGCTTTGCAGGGCGATTTTCTTTTAGGCGGGTTTACACGAAGTTTGGCCTGCCACGCGTAGCTCTTTGAGAAACAAATAGCGAAGTTTGGCTTGCCACGCGAAGCTTTTTTTAGCGAAGTTTGGCTTGCCACGCGAAGCTTTTTTTAGCGAAGTTTGGCTTGCCACGCGAAGCTTTTTTTAGCGAAGTTTGGCTTGCCACG
>SL_3KL_010_SEDDRAFT_10005670_pt1 | contig 11186 bp, 9 predicted proteins | sample SodLakKL_010_SED_2_FD_10381 | JGI IMG/M metagenome (IMG submission 10381)
GCTTTGCGTAAGGTCCTTGTTTTGCAATGCATTCCAGTCTTTCATTTGCAGATCAAAATCCACATCACCCGGATGGGTGTGCACTGCATAAGGGAGTGTTGCATTCAAAAACGCATCGAAGCCATCCCGGTTGGCGTAAGCATACACCCTGCCGTCCACGATACGGTCGACAGATATCCTCTTTGCCAGGCTGGCAAAATGGGTTTTGCAGGGCATTGGAAAAGAAAAATACACCTCCCCTTTTCCCTGCAAATACTCAATGGCGGATTTCCCGGATAAAGAATCGTCTGCCATCCCCCTGTAAGGGAAAATGGCCTGAAATGAAAAGAAAAAGAGTAAAAAAAGCTGTGCAGCGATCTTATTATTCATTGAGGTGGTCCATTTGTTCAAGCAAGCCCGATATGTGATTCTGCAGGCCCTTGTTTATTTTTACCAGGGGAAGCCTGACTACATGATTGCACAGCCCTTTCATGGCCAATATGGCTTTGACTCCTGAGGGGCTTCCATCTGCGTAAATGGCCTGAACGACATCCAGCAATTTAAGGTGGATCTTGCGTGCCTCCCCGAATTTTTCCGCAAGGCAAAGCTTGACCATAAGGGAAAATTCTGATGGAAAGGCATTGGCTATCACTGAGATAACCCCGTCGCCCCCCAAGGCCATAAACGGCAAGGTCAGCTCATCATTGCCGGAAATGACCAAAAACCCTTCGGGTTTGTTCTTGATAATACGGGCGCATTGCTCCAGGTCTTTTGACGCCTCTTTGATGGCAATTACATTGGGCACTTCGGATGCAATACGCAGGGTGGTTTCTGAATCCATATTTGAACTTGTCCGTCCGGGAACATTGTACATGATCACCGGCACCGGGCAAGCCCCCCCTATCTCCTTATAGTGGTAAAAAATACCTTTGGGTTGCGGTTTGTTGTAATAAGGACTGACTGACAGCACGGCATCCACCCCTTCAAATGTTGTATGCTGCATGGTGTCTATAATATCGCGGGTGTTGTTTCCGCCAATGCCGATGACCACCGGCAACCGTCCATTCACTACCTCGATGGCAAAATGAACCACCGCATTCCGCTCATCAGGGCTCAGGGTAACCGCTTCGCCTGTGGTACCAAGAAACACGATATAATTTACCCCGTTGCGGATCTGGTACTCAATAATATTCTCAAACGATTTAAAATCAATGTTTCCTTCTTTGTGAAAAGGGGTAATGATGGCCGTACCCGTACCTTTAAACTGCTCAATCATTGGATTGTGGTGTTTTGATGATTTTTAAATAATGGACCGCATTTGCAGCCAGGTCTTCGTCCTTGCATTCGGTATCCGCTTTTATGATCAGGTCAAATATTTGATTGAAGTCCGGATGATGCGCCCCAACTTTATACTTTGCACGGGAAGCAGCGGCTATCAGCTTCATAGGCCATGAATCCCGTGATGACAGATCCAGAAGTATATCATATTCCCTTTCAATTAATTCTTTTAAATACAGGGCAGCGGGCCGCAAATTCCATTTGAAGTCCTTTTTGCAAAAGACATTCAGGTGCATGGGCAGCTGAATGTCTTTAGGGATAGAAGCCGCAAAATACAGTCCGGCGTCGTCCACCTGCTTGCCATCGGATTTCAGTTGACCGATGAACCGTGCGATGAAACTGCCGGATACATCCAAAGGCATATCATAAAGCAAAACCATTGTTGCAGCCTGGTCATAACCCACTACCCGGCGGTTTTTTCGGGGAATTTTCAGGGAACGGCGCAACAAGGCAAGCCTGATCCTGTATTTGATTTTTTTGATGATTGACATGCCTATCTTTTCTCCCAGGCCTGAATGATCTCGCCAATGTAAAACCTGTGGTAATCCTTTGCGGGGTAAACCTTTTCAATATCAAAGATCTGGAAAAACGTGGGGTCAATATCGTCAAAATATATCTTACGGCATTCCAACATGAGCTTAGCCTCCGAAAACCCTACGGCACCATTGGTTGTTTCCAGTGGCTCCAGACCTTCAATAGTCATTTTGTTCAGATCCCTGCCGGATGTTGTTCCGCAAATGTTCAATATTTCACGGTATTTACCCTCAAAAAACGACACCGTAAAAAAGGCATGTTTCTCCATAAACTCAAAAGTATACCGCTGGGGTCTGATGAACGTGATGACGATTGGCTTGCGCCAAAGGATACCTGCCGTACCCCAGCTTGCCGTCATCATATTATAATGATCGGACGTGCCGGCGGTGATCAGCATCCAGTCTTTGCCAATGAGTTTGAACACATTATCATGAATGTTCTCTGGGTGAATCTGTTTAAATGTATCATCCATAATATTCATATTTCCGGGAATATAAATTTAGCGCAATTTACTAAAAAAAGGCAAACCAAAACCAGCATTGGCAAACCGCCCCGGGAAATACAGGTAGCCGTCGATAAATCAAAACCGTATATTTGCATATGCAATCCGGGAATCGATCCACAGCAACCGAAGTGACCATTTTGGGCACCGGCACCTCGCAGGGGGTTCCCGTGGTGGGATGCGAATGCCATGTATGCAAGAGCAAGGACCCCCGCGACAAAAGGCTGCGTACGGCCGCCATGATCCGGTACAAAGACACCTGTGTTGTTATTGATGCAGGACCCGATTTTCGCCAGCAGATGCTGCGTGCAGAGGTGAAAAAACTCGATGCAGTGGTCATTACCCACAATCACAAAGACCATACCGGTGGCCTGGATGATGTAAGGGCATTTAACTGGATACAAAAAAAACCAATGGACATTTATGCCCGGGAAAGTGTCCTGGAAAGTGTTCAAAAAGAGTTCTCCTATGCTTTTGCCGACAACAAATACCCCGGCGTTCCGGACATTCAACTGCACAGGATAGACGGTTCTCCTTTTGCCATCAAAGACATGTTGCTCATACCCATCAGCGCCCTGCACCATCAAATGCCGGTGTATGGATTCCGGGTAGGCGGTTTTTCGTACCTGACAGATGCCAATTACATTGCAGACGACCAGCTGGATAAAATGAAAGGCTCCAGGGTGATTGTAATCAATGCTTTGCGAAAGGAAAAGCACATTTCACATTTTAACCTCGACGAAGCCATTGACATACTGCAATACCTGAAACCCGAACAAGGATACATCACCCATATCAGTCACCAGATGGGCCTGCAAAAAGACATTGAAAAGATCCTGCCCTCCGGCATATCCCTGGCCAGCGACAATCTACGTTTTTACAGCTGATTTTTTGTCAACTCCGGCTACAAAGGCATCTATCAGAAAGAAAAGCCATAGCCAAGCCCCCATTCCACATAGTCAGCCCTGCCATCGTGCGACTTAAGGGCCAGGTGCGCCAAAATTCCCAGGCTTGAAAAATACCTCAATCCAATACGGCTGAACAGCAATTTTTCAGGTTCATAACCATAGTAGAGATAGGTGCCAAGGTTGAGCATAATGGATAGCCGGTTAAACACAATGTCGCCTGATACAAATCCACATGCCGTTACATAGTCCATAAATCCGTCAATGTCGCCCATCATGCTCACCTGCTGCCTGGAGTGGTCATCATATACAAAATCCAGGCCTACCCCCCAGCGCATGCGCATGCCCTTTCTAATGGTCGTATTCAAGGATATGGTTCTGGCCCTGTAAATGTGGTCTTCATTTTCGCGTTGCATCTGCCCTACCGAATATGTAATGAAAAGATTTTGCCTGGCCCCGGGGGCAGGCACATGATAATTTTCAGGCACATACATGCCGGGATTGCCATGCCCGAACATAAACCGCAAACCAATATTGGCATCAAAGAGGTTCAGGCCCCTGTTTGGTGCCCGGGCAGCCCCGTTCGAAAAATGGGTAAATGCAACGCCGGGAGATATTTCAAGATGATTACCCAGGTAAAACAACCATGCATAATTCAAGTTAAAGTGCAGGTTCCAGGGGGTGCCTATGAAACGGTTTTCCGGATTAAACCTGGGGTGGTAATAGGTGTCGAAATGAGACAAGCCCACAGATAATTTAAACCTGCGTTTCTGAAAGCCAGATTGACCAAGGGGAACTTCCAAAAAAGCAAATCCTGATCGCACAATACCCAAAACATCGGGGTTGCCCAGGTCAAAGTAAGAAAAACCGATGCCATAAGCAGGTCTGTTATATAATTGATGCCAGTGATTTTTGCCCGATGTTCTCAACCCAAGGTTTACCTCAAAAGATGTTACCTTATTTTCTGCGTAAGGCGCAAGGTCGGTCCGGTGGGGCCAGATATACTGGAAATGATACTGCCCCCCGAAAAGCACCTCATGCCGGTTTCCGGAAGCATGCATTTGACCTGAAACAAAGCAAAACAAAGCCAGTATCAAACAATGCCTGTATATTGGTATTATGCCCACGATCATGTCATTCATTGGTATGATTCTGCCTGATCCTTACATTTTTCAATACCAGGTGATTCAACGGATTGTTGCCCATGTTTTCCACGTTGCGCTGCACAAAACGCATCGACTGATCATAATACAGAAAAACCACCGGAGCCTCAGCAATAACTATGCTGTCCATAGCCCGATACATGGCTTGCCGCTTGCCACCATCCGTTTCAGTGATGGCTTTTTCGTACAGCCGGTCAAATTCACTGTGGTGAAAATGTGTGTAATTGGGGCCTGCAGGTGTTTTATTTCTGCTATAGAAAAGTGCCAGGTAGTTTTCGGGATCGGGATAATCTGCAATCCAGGAACCCCTGAAAAAAGGGGATTCTGCATTGGCCATCATTTCCCGGAGGGTGGCCGGCGGCATCACATCTATATCTATACTTAGTCCGATGCGTGCCAGTTCAAACTGAATGTATTGTGCAATATCCTGGTATGCCTGGTTGGTCCGCAAAGCAATAACAGGAAGTCCCTGTCCCCCGGGATATCCGGCTTCTTCCAGCAACTGCCTGGCTTTATCGGGGTTGTAGGAATAGCCCCCGGAATTTCTGTAAAAACCCGGCATACCCAGGGGCACGAAGCCTGCATGTGCCGGGGTGCCGATGTTGTTGCGCATGAATGCGATCATTTTTTCACGGTCAAAACCATAATTAATGGCTTGCCTCACCTTGCGGTCCAGCAAAGGCCACCCATTTGGCACATTTTTTTCCGAAACCTGCATCCCAAGGTATTCGGTATTCAAAAAAGGCATTGTGATCATTTTCAGCCTCTCCTTGTAGCGTTCCTGCAATTCGCCTGCAGGCGTAAGCAATTCATCCTGATAGCTGGCGTCAACCCTGGTAAGCAGATCAAGGTTGCCTTTCACAAATTCAAGAAAGGCGGTTTGCCTGTCGATGATAAAACTTATGGATACAGCATCCAGGTATGGCAACCTGACGTCATCCTCAAACTCAAAATAGCGTTCATTTTTCCGGTATACCAGTTTGACGCCCTCTTTCCAGTAGGCAAAGCGGAAAGGCCCTGTCCCTATCGGGTTTCTGCGAAATTCCCTGCCATATTTTTCCACGGCCTCAAATGGGATCACGGCACAGTATTGCATGCTGAGCAATGCCAGAAATGGCGGGAATGCCTGTCGCAGGTTTACAATAAATGTGGTGTCGTTTGGGGCATTCACATCCAGGCTGCCGTCCGGCCTGCGTGCCACCTGGTTCAAGACCCAGGCCCCCGGTGCATTCAATCCCGGATCCAGCAACCTTGAAAGGCTGTACACCATGTCACTTGCCACTGCCCGGCGCCCTTTGCCATCAGGGAAACACGCATTGTCGTGAAAGTATACATCATCCCTGAGATAAAACGTATACGTAAGCCCATCTTCCGACACCTCCCACCATTTGGCCAGCGCTGGTCGTACATCCAATTTTTCATCGAGCTGCACCAGGCTGTTATACAATTGCGACACAGCCCATATATTGGCCTGGTTTCGGGCAAATGCCGGATCCAGTGAGGTGATGCCCTGATCTTCATTGTAACGCAGCACACTCAAGCCGTCGAGTGGCTCCATGGACTGTCCGCAGGAACCAAGGGCAAAAACCACTGCAGCAAACACAACAATCCGCCAGTTTCTACAAAATGTATTATGCCACATCGTATTGAATCGCATCACGAATCTATGTTAACAAATCAGGGCTTATCTCATGGTCGCCAATCATTGCCGGGATGACGCTTTCATGAAGGCCGGTTAACTGCTCTATAGAACCAAAATCTGCGCCGTCAATGATTGCATGGTTTCCTGCAACCTTTCCCAGCAATGAGAAAGCAACATCCGTTTGCGCAAGCAATGCCGCAAAGGCGCCTTCATTTTCAGGGGCTACACTGACCACTATGCGGCTCTGTGCCTCACCAAACAAAAACGCATCCTTGCGTATTTGATGATCACTGTCGATGCAGAACCCCAGACCAGACACGTTTGCTGATTCGAAAAGACTGACAAACAGCCCTCCGTCCGACACATCGTGTGCCGATCGTACCAATCTTTCCCTGATAAGCCGGCTGGTCAATTGTTGCACCCGGAATTCCTCATCGAGGTCGAAATACGGTGGTGGCGACAATTTTACCCCGTGGTAATTGTAGAGGTATTCGGAACAATTGATGTCGTTGCGCGATTGCCCGATCAGGTATATCAGGTCTCCTTCCTGCCTGAAACCGATGCCCGTCAGGTACTTTTTATCTTGCAGCAACCCGAGCATGCCAATGACCGGGGTTGGAAACACCGGTTCATGCCTGTCACCGGAACTGGCCTGATTATAAAAACTTACATTTCCGCCCGTTACCGGGGTATTAAATTTTATACATGCCTTCGACATCCCTTTGACAGCTCCCACGAACTGCCAGTACACTTCAGGGTTATAAGGGTTGCCAAAATTCAGACAGTTGGTAATGGCCAGGGGATCACCCCCGCTGCACACAATATTCCGTGCACTTTCAGATACGGCAATGGCACTGCCCACTTCAGGGTCAGCATATACATAACGGGGGTTGCAATCTACGGTAAGTGCAAGGGCTTTGTTGGTGCCTTTGAGGTTCACCACCCCGGCATCTGCAATCTTATTGGTGCTCATGTTTTTGGTGCCCACCATGGTATCGTACTGTTCGATCACCCATTTTTTTGATGCAATATTATGCGAACCAAGTAAAAAGCGGGCCACAGCCGTTAAGTCGCCGGGAACATCAATCTGCCCAATCCGGAAATCCGCTTGTTTCCGGTAGTAGGGCGGTTCCCTGTAATCGCGTTCATACACAGGGGCGCCGCCGCCCAATACCAGGCTATCGGCCGGCACTTCGGCCACCAATTCCCCATGAAAATAATATTTCAACATATCCCCTTCTATGACTTCACCAATCTGCACACAATTCAGATCCCATTTTTCAAAGACAGATTTCACCTCATTTTCCCGGCCTTTTTCAACCACCACAAGCATCCGCTCCTGCGATTCGCTAAGCAGTATTTCAAAAGGTTTCATGTTTTTCTGACGCATGGGGACCCTGTCCAGATGAATCACCATGCCGTGCCTCCCTTTTGCAGACATTTCTGAGGTTGAACAGGTAATGCCGGCAGCCCCCATATCCTGCATGCCAATTACCGCGCCGGTTTTGATCACCTCCAACGTGGCCTCCAGAAGCAGTTTTTCCTGAAAAGGGTCCCCGACCTGAACTGCCGGTATTTTTTCTGCGGAAGCTTCCGTAATGTCTTCGGAGGCAAAAGTCGCCCCATGGATGCCATCCTTCCCGGTAGAAGACCCCACGATAAAAACCGGATTGCCCTTGCCGTAGGAGATGGCCGAGATGGTATTCCCTTTCTTCATAACCCCAACAGACATTGCATTGACAAGCGGATTGGTGGTATAACAATCGTCAAAGAAAACCTCTCCGGCCACCACAGGCACTCCAAAAGCGTTCCCATAATCACCGATGCCCTTTACCACACCCTTGAGCAACCATTTGGTCCTTTCCAGCCGGGGGTTGCCAAACCGCAGTGAATTGAGTTGTGCAACAGGCCTGGCGCCCATGGTAAATATATCCCGGTTGATACCTCCCACACCCGTGGCTGCTCCCTGGTACGGTTCCAGGGCTGAAGGATGGTTGTGCGATTCTATCTTGAATGCGCAGGCAAGCCCGTCTCCCAGATCCACCAATCCGGCATTTTCCTCGCCGGCTTCTGCCAGAAGATGTGCGCCCTTCCGTGGCAATGTTTTTAGCCACTTTATTGAATTCTTGTATGAACAGTGTTCCGACCACATGACTGAGTAAATACTCAGTTCTGTAAAATTTGGTGTCCGGCCAAGGTAGGCTTCGATCTTTTCCAACTCTTCGGGCAGCAAACCCAGTTCTTTGGCCACTTCCGGGGTTACAGGCTGACAATATATCGACTTATCCATATAGCTATAATTGTATCCAGTTTGTTCTACAGACAAAAATACGCAACAATGCCAATCCAAAAAATATTTCTTTAATTTTAACCCTGTATTGCAAATTCAAAAAAATAAACCATCATGTCGAAAACCATATTCATTACAGGTGCAAGCAGTGGAATCGGGGAAGCCTGTGCCGAAAAATTTGCATCGGATAAACACCAGCTGATCATATGCGGGCGCAATGCTGAGAAGATTCATGAAACAGCCGGGCGGCTCGAAAAACAATATGGCGTTGCGGTACATGGCCTTATATTGGATGTTCGCGATCGTGAAGCAGTAAACAATGCCATCAATGCGTTGCCATATCACTGGAAAAAGATAGATGTGTTGATAAACAATGCAGGGCTTGCAAAGGGCTTTTCGGGCATTGACCAGGGCAGGGCTGAACACTGGGACCAGATGATCGATACCAACATCAAGGGTCTTTTGTACGTTAGCCAGGCAGTGATCCCGTTGATGAAAAAAAACCACGGTGGCCATATCATAAACATTGGATCAATTGCCGGAGTGGAAACCTATCCCAACGGGAATGTATACTGTGCCACCAAACACGCAGTAGCTGCCCTGACAAAGGGAATGCGAATGGATTTGCTGCCCTTTGGCATCAAGGTCAGCCAGGTAAGCCCCGGGGCAACCGAAACCGGATTTTCCGTGGTGCGTTTTGACGGTGACACACAAAGGGCCAAAGAGGTTTATAAGGGATACAAGCCCCTTTCAGGCGCAGATGTGGCAGAAGTGATCTGTTTTGTTGCCAGCCTCCCCCATCATGTAAACGTGAATGACTTGTTGCTGATGCCCACCGCCCAGGCATCTGCCACAATTTTTCATAAAAGTGACTCATGAATTCATGCCGGCCTTCAAAGTACAGAAAGGCTGCACCAAATTTCACTGAACAGGCGCATCCGCCCAAACATATCAATCGTCCATTAATTTGTATCTTTGTAATGAGAGATACGTTTCACCCTGCATGGCAATGAAAAAACTGCACAAGCTTGTCATAACCTCCTATATCGGGCCCTTCGTCGCGACCTTTTTCATATCCCTGTTTGTATTGCTGATGCAGTTTTTGTGGAAATATATCGATGACCTGGTTGGCAAGGGACTGGAGTGGTATATTATCGCCGAATTGCTGTTTTATGCTGCAGCCACATTTGTTCCCCTGGCGCTGCCCCTGGCGGTATTGTTATCATCCATCATGACAATGGGAAAAATGGGTGAACATTATGAACTGGTTGCGTTTAAATCGGCAGGCATATCCATCCGGCGCATCATGTGGCCCATGGTGATGATCTCCCTGATCATCGTATTGGGAGCCTTTTATTTTTCCAACAACGTGTTGCCGGTAGCCAACCTCAAAAGCCTGTCCCTCTTATACGATGTCAGACAACAACGGCCGGCATTCAATATTGCAGAAGGTATCTATTACCGGGGCATTGACAACTTTGTTATCAGGGTTGACCAAAAAGACAACGGTGGACAAACGTTGCGCGGGATAAAAATATATGACCATTCTGAAAGGGGGGGCAACACCAATTTGACCCTTGCCGAATGGGGGACCATGGCCTTTACTCCCGACAAACGGCACCTTGTGCTTTCATTGCATAACGGGACCAACTACAAAGAAGCCGGCGACGGGAATCTTCTGCAGCCCGACAGGCCTTTTCAGCGGACACATTTTGAAAAGCAAATACGAAAATTCGACCTGAGCATGTTTGACCTGGAGCGAACCGACGAAGAGTTGTTTAAAGGCAATTTTCGTATGTTGAACATCAAACAACTGATCTATTTTGAAGACTCCCTGTCGCAGGAATTGAGCAAGAGGAAAGACAATTACATCAGTGCATACCGGCGCCGGTTCAGCCATTTTCCGGATACAGCCTCCGATGAATTCAAACACGCTGCTGATGAGGATTTTCGCCGTTTGGATATAGGGCATATCCGTTCTGCACAAATCAATGAGCGCCTGGTGATAAACAGCGCCATGGATATGGTTCGCACCAACAGGGAAAACACCAAAAGGGCACACCAGGAGATCAGGGACAGAAAAAGAACCCTGGCCAGGTACCAGATAGAATTTCACCGGAAATTCACCCTGTCTTTTGCCTGTTTGGTCCTGTTCCTGATCGGGGCCCCACTGGGTGCGATCATCCGCAAGGGTGGCTTTGGCCTGCCCCTGGTGATTTCCGTATTGTTGTTTGTGGTATTTCATGTCATTTCCATGATGGGTGAAAAGTTCGTCAGGGAAGGCGTACTCGAAGCCCACCAGGGCATGTGGATATCGTCCATCATCCTGTTGCCGGTCGGCGTTCTATTAACCCTCAAAGCCACCACCGACTCCTCCCTCCTCGACACCGACAGCTACCTGGAAAAACTGGAGAAACTATTCATAAACATTCGCAAACCAAAAACCGAAACACCCGATTAAACGTATGCGCATCCTCCAACTCTGTCATAAGCCTCCCTATCCGCCCGACGACGGCGGGTCCATAGCCATGCATCAGATCACACGCGGGCTGCTTGATCAGGGAGTCAATGTAAAAGTAATGGCCCTGGCACCCTCCGGAACACACGGAAAGCTGGATAATATTCCATCCGAATATGTCCGGAAAACACAATTTGAATCCTTTCCAATTAACACCAGGGTAAAAGCACTCCCTGCTTTTTTCAACCTTTTTACCCGCGAATCGTATAACATATCACGTTTTTATTGCAAGAAATTCTCGGAACGGCTGGGCGAGGTACTCAAGGAAGAACCCTTTGACATTATCCAACTGGAAGGTCTGTACCTGGCACCCTA
>SL_3KL_010_SEDDRAFT_10005671_pt1 | contig 11186 bp, 9 predicted proteins | sample SodLakKL_010_SED_2_FD_10381 | JGI IMG/M metagenome (IMG submission 10381)
GCCGCCATGACCAGCTGCAGGGCGATATCGGGCTTGGCATGGCGTTTGAGTGCCCGTTCGATGACCTGCTGCCGTGGCATGTTCGGGCCGGGGTCGCCTTGAAAACCCGCCAAGCGCTGGAATACCGCGGCGTAGCCATGATCGTGAAAGCACTGCTCGAGGCTGGGTTCGGCCAGGCGGGAGATGCGCTCGGCTTCATCGTCGCTATCGACGAACAGGCTTCGGGTTTTTTCGACGTAGCTGCGTCCGGCGGCATCGCCGTCGGTGAGCAGATGCCATTCGATGCCCAGTTCGCGGGCAGCCTTGACCAGCGGCGGGATGCCGCACTGGGCGAACTCCACGCAGGCGATGCCTTCGAGATCGAAATCGTGACCGTTGATCCGGGCCAGTTCATTGATCACCCAGAACTCTGTCTCTCCTTCGACCAGGATCCAGGCGCGGGCGAATGCCGCCTCGCCACGACGGGCCCGCAGATGGTAGCCGAGCTTTCGCAGTTCGCTGTCGGACAGGGCCTCTTCGTGCACGCGCCACTCGAGGACCTCGCCGTCATGTCGGGTCAGGCGGCGCAGGCTGGTCAGCGATGAAGCGGCCAGCAGGGTCGGAGATTGTGTGGTGATGATCTTTTGCACGCCGAAGCCACTGACCAGGCGCCAGACGGCCGCCAGCGTCATGCGGTGCAGGTGGGCTTCAGGATCCTCGAGTATCAGGATGGGCCAATCGGGATGCCCGTTGCCCTGCGGCAGGCCGCGCAGGATGACCGCCGTGAAAATGAGCAGGCCCATGCGCTGAATCGACGTGCTGGGAAGTCGGTTCGGTCGCGTTTTCGCAAGTCGGGCGGAACGTCCCACCAGCTCGCCAATGGCCTTCTGACCCAGCCCGGCGGCGGGATCGAGCCTGACGCCCATGTGGTCGAGCAGTTCCTCGGCGGCCACGACGCCCGCCTCCATGTCGACATCACGATCCTCCAATCCTCCTGAGATCATCGCGTGAAAATACCGATCGACCTGTTGCTGCAATTCGCGACCCCTGTGGTCATCGGCCAGCCAGGGTGCCTCCTCATCGTGCCGACCGAGGACAGCACCCGACAATGGGCAACCGCGCAGGTCGATCAGCGGATTGAGACGGCGGACCAGGGCAAGCAGCTCCGGATCGCCTTCGCTGGCTTCCGATCCATTGACCGGCCCGATTCGCCAGCGTGCGGGAACGCTCGATTGCCCGTCGGGCGGCGGGTCGGCCTCCAGGCGAACCGATAACTCGCGCAAACTACCGGGTTTTTGCGGGAGCAGCCGGGTGATTGCCTGCATCTCCGGATGGTTCCAGGCGCCAAGGCGCCGTTCGTCGAAGATCAGCTCGATGCCGATCGAATCCGGTTTCGTGCCCGAATGGACCGATCCGCGATTGCCGCCGGGCTGGTGAAAGTGCCGGCGTTCGAAGCGTGGTCGCGTTTCAGTGGGGCGTGCCAGCACCAGGCCGAGTGCATCGAGCAGGCTGGATTTGCCGCAGTTGTTCTCGCCGATCAGCACAGTGGTGCCGTCAAAGCACAGCTCGGCCCTGCGAACCCCGGCAAAATTGCGGATACGGAGCTTTCTCAAGTGCATGGACCGGGTGTTCTCCTGATGCAGTGATGATCCCGTTGTCACCATTGTGCACCAGGCCGCCACAGGTGTTGATGGCGGATCCCGCCCCGATGCGGGACTGCCGCCTTTCAGGCCTCTCGCAACTCAAGACTGGCGCAGGAGGCGGCCCTTCTGGCGCTGCCAGTCACGTTCCTTTTCAGTACGGCGCTTGTCATGGGTCTTCTTGCCCTTGGCCAGGGCAATCTCGACCTTGACCTTGCCTTTTTTCCAGTACATCGCGGTGGGAATCAGGGTGTATCCCTTGCGCTCGACCATGCCGATGAGCTGATCGAGCTCGCGCCGGTGCAGCAGCAGACGACGGTTGCGCATCGGGTCGGCGTCGACGTGCGTCGAGGCGGATGGCAGCGGAGTGATCAGGCAGCCGAACAGGAATGCCTCGCCGTCCTTGAGCAGCACGTAACTCTCACCGAACTGCACGCGCCCGGCGCGCAGTGACTTGACCTCCCAGCCCATCAGCGAAACACCCGCCTCGAAACGATCCTCGAGCTGGTACTCGAAGCGCGCTCGCTTGTTCAGGGCGATGGTCGACGATGAGGACTTGCTGGACACTGAGATTTCAGCCGGATCTGGGTGGATGGGCAATGATAGCGCAGGGCTGGTTTCAGGTTTCAGGTTTCAGGGACCTGGGGCCGGTAGATTGAAAAACCGAGACGGCTGGGCGATGGGCGTTACAATTCCGCGAACCCTGAACTCTGACCCCTGAGCTCTTGATCTGCATGCCAGAAGTCCACCGTTTCGCCCTCGTTCCCTACACCCCCGAACAGATGTACGAGCTGGTGCGTGATGTGCCGCGCTACCCGGAGTTCCTGGAGTGGGTGCGTTCGGCCGAGGTGCACGATGAAGACGGATGCATGCAGCTCGCGACCCTGGAGGTGCGACTGGGCGGCATCGTGCGGCGTTTTACCACCCGCAACGAGCTGGTGCCGGGCGAGCGCCTGTCGATGCGGTTGCAACAGGGGCCGTTCGATCAGTTGTCCGGGCAGTGGCTGTTCCGCGCGCTCGGTGGCGGTACGAAGGTCAGCCTGGATCTGACCTTCCGCCTGCCGGGTTCGATGCTGCTCAAGCCCTTCAAGCGTAACTTCGGCCGTATGGCCGATCGCATGGTGGATGACTTTTCGCGTCGCGCGGAGACGATCTATGGCTGACGAGGTGATCCATGTGGAAGTGGCCGCGGCACTGCCGCAACGCCAGGTGTTGATTTCGCTCGAGGTGCCTGCCGGAACCACCCTGGCCGAGGCGGTGGAGCGATCCGGCATAGCCGAGCAACTGCGCGATCTCGAGATCGATCCACGGCGAATGGGTATTTTCGGACGCACGCGCCCGCCGGATACCCGGCTGCAGGACGGTGATCGCGCCGAGGTCTACCGTCCGCTGACGGCCGACCCCAAGGAGGTCAGGCGCCAGCTAGCGGAAGTGGAGAAATCGCGCCGCGAACGACGCTGATTCACCTGCTCAGGTGCCGGGTTCGGGGTCGAAGTCCGGCTGCTGCAGGGTGTCGAGATCCTGGATCGGCTGATCGTCCGGTTCCTGCAGGTCCTCGAGCGCCTGGCTGGCCAGGTCCTCTTCGTCGAGGTAGTTGCCTTCCATCGCGATCAGACGGTTGTCGTCGAAATGCAGGGTCAGCACCCGCTTCTCCGGGCTTCCGCCACGACGGGAGTACGTGTTCATGTAGTCCCAGCGGTCGGCATGAAAGGGGCTTTGGACCGAAGGAGAACCCAGCAGCAACTGTACCTGGCGCTTGGTCATGCCTTCGTTGAGCTCGCCGACATCGTCGGCATCGAGCACGTTGCCCTGTTGGATGTCCTGCTTGTAGATCAGGCCGCAACCGGCCATCGCGAGAGCCAGGGCCGGGACGATCAGCAGGGCGATGGAGCCCTTGATTGCACGAGAGTATGTCATGGATGCAATGATACAATACCGGCCCACGATAGCGAAGTTGAATGGTGACGGTCGCTCATGACAGAGGAAACCAGTGAGTTGCGCAAGGCGGGTCTGAAGGTAACCCATCCTCGCCTTCAGATTCTGCGGTTGCTCGAGACGACCGAGCAAAAGCACATGACCGCCGATGAAATCTACCGCGCGCTCGTCGATCAGGGGGAGGAGATCGGTCTGGCCACGGTTTACCGCGTTCTGGCCCAGTTCGAGGCGGCCCACCTGGTGCGCAAGCACATGTTCGACGGCGGCACGGGCCGCCCGCAGCAGGCGTGTTACGAAATCGACGAAGAGGATCACGATCACATGGTCTGCGTCGAGACCGGCGAAGTGGTGGAATTCCACGACGAGGCCATCGAGAGACGCCAGGAGGAGATCGCCCGCGAACACGGCTTCGAGATCGTCGACCACTCACTGGTTATCTACGTGCGGCCGAGGAAGGGATAGGCCCGAGGTACGAGGATCTAGGTTCGAGGTTCTAGGTTCTAGGTTCTAGGTTCTAGGTTCTAGGTTCGAGGTTCGAGGTTCTAGGTTCTAGGTTCTTGGTTAATCGAAGCCCGGATTCGAGAGGCTACCGGCAAGCCAAGCCGCAACCCCCTGATCCCTAACACTTCACACTTCACACTTCACACTAAATCCCCCCTTTCCCCAGCATCTCTTCGGCGTGGGCCAGGCTGGTGCTGGATTCTGCGCTGCCCAGCATGCGCGCGATTTCCGTTTTTCGGGCTTTGGCGCCGAGCTGTTCGATTCGGGTGGTGGTGGCACCTTTTTCGCTGTACTTGATCACACGCAGCTGGTGATCGGCGCAGGCGGCGACCTGGGCCAGGTGAGTAACGCACAGGGCCTGTCCGTCGCCGGCGGCCTGGCGCAGGAAACGGCCGACGGCATGGGCGGTCTCGCCACCGACGCCCGCATCGACCTCGTCGAATATCCGTGTGTGAGGCCCCTGGCGATGCCCGCTGGCGATCATCAGTGCCAATGCCACGCGTGACAGCTCGCCGCCGGAAGCGACTCTGGCCAGCGGGCGCGGCGGCTGGCCGGCGTTTGCGCTGAATTCGATGGCTACCCGGTCGCGGCCGTGCACTGTCGGTGTGCTGTCGGCATCGGGAGTCACCTGGAACGCCAGGCTGGCCTGGTCCATGCCCAGTTCCGACAGGCATTCGCACACCCTGGCCGACAGTGACCGTGACGCTTCTGCCCGGGCCTTGCTCAATGCCTCGGCATGTTGGCGCCAGGTCCGATCGGCCGCCTCCACCGCCCGTTCCAGTTCGCCCCGGCGCTCGCCCTGGTGTTCGAGGCGGTCGAGTCGTTCACCGAGAGACACTGCCAGCGCAGGTAGCTCTCCGGGCTCGATTCGGTGTTTTCGCGCCAGATCCAGGCTTTTTTGCAGACGCCGGTTCACCTCGGCCAGGCGCTCGGGATCACCCGCTTCCTCTTCGCCCACTCGTTCGACCATGGCAAAGGCCTCATCGACGTTGATTCGCGCTTCTTCCAGCATGTCGGCCGCCTCGGCCAGGCGGGGTTCGAATTCGCCGACTCGGCCGAGTTCCTGCAGGGCTTCGTGCAGCAGGCCGCGCACGCTCGGCGCCTCGTCCTGGTCGAGAGCGGCAGTGGCCCGGCCCGCCGCCAGGCGGATGTCGTCGCTGCGTGACAGGCGTTCCTGCTCTTTCTCCAATTCGTCGAACTCTCCGTCCAGCAGATTGAGTTCATCGAGTTCCCGGCACTGGAAGCGCAGCAGTTCGAGCTGATCGGGGTCGCCGGCCTCCTGTTCGAAGCGTTCGAGTTCCTGTTGAGCCGACCGCCAGTCGCCGAAGGATTCGGCGACTGCCGTCACCAGGTCGGGTGGGATTTCGCCGTCGAGCAAGCGGCGCTGGGTATCGGGTTTTTCCAGTTGCTGGTGTTCGTGCTGGCCGTGGATCTCGACCAGCAGTGCGCCGAGTTCGCCAAGCTGGCCGATCGTGGCGCTGCGTCCGTTGATCCAGGCCCGCGAGCGTCCGTCGGCCGAGATGACCCGGCGCAGCAGCAGTTCGTCGTCCTCCTCCATGGCCTGTTCCTCCAGCCACTCGCGAGCATGCGGGACGCCTTCCAGGGTAAAGGTGGCCGCCAGTTCGGCCTGTTTGCAGCCGGGCGCGACCAGCGAGCTTTCGGCACGATCGCCCAGCAGCAGGCCGAGCGCGTCGACCAGTATGGACTTGCCGGCTCCCGTCTCGCCGGTGATGGCGGTGAAACCGGGTTCGAGCTTGAGATCGAGCTCGCTGATGATGGCGAAGTTGCGTATGGCCAGCGCGCGCAGCATGCAGGGTCGTGTCACTGTCGGAGGCGTTGAGGGGCCATCAAACTAGCATCAAGACATGCAAACGGCAACGCCGGTTGTTTTCGCGCCAGCCAAGCCCCATTGTTGCCGGCAGGAACAATTACGCGGATAGACAACAGCAATGGGTGACCAGGAACAGCCACAAATGAGTGAAAACGAAGCGCACGAGGAAGAACGCCGCGAGGAGGAGCAGCCGTCCGGGCAGGATGTCGATTCCTCCGCAGAGAGCAGCGGTTCGGGTGAAGAAGTGGCGCGTCTGCGCGATGCCCTGCTGAGAACGCGCGCGGAAATGGACAACATGGAAAAGCGCAGCCGGCGCGAGCTCGACAAGGCCCGCAAGTTCCAGCTCGAGGGACTGATGCGCGAACTGCTGCCGGTCATCGATGCGCTCGACCAGGGCCTTGATGGTGCCGACGACAGCGAATCGGCACACGAGGGGCTCGTGTTGACGCGCAGGCTCCTGCTCAAGGCGCTGGAGCAGCACGGCCTGGAAATTCTCGATCCTGAAGGTGAACCGTTCGATCCCCGTTGGCACGAAGCGATGAGCATGCAGCCCAGCGAGGAGGCTGAGCCCGATACCGTGCTGACTGTACTGCAAAGAGGCTACCGCCTGCATGATCGCCTGCTGCGTGCCGCTCGCGTCATCGTGGCCAAAGCGCCATGAATCGATGGGGATGCTTTGCGGGCGGTGATTGAAATGCCTGCGGCGGGGCCCCACTAAACGGCTAGAGCAATTTTCAAGTTTTCCAACTTCAAAACGGAATCAGGATTTCAAGACCATGAGCAAGATTATCGGCATTGACCTGGGAACGACCAACTCCTGTGTCGCCATCATGGAAGGTGGCAAGGCGCGCGTGATCGAGAACGCCGAGGGCGATCGCACCACGCCGTCAGTCGTGGCCTTCACCAAGGACGACGAAGTGTTGACCGGCCAGCCGGCCAAGCGTCAGGCGGTCACCAACCCGGATCGCACCCTGTATGCAGTCAAGCGCCTCATCGGCCGCAAGTTTTCCGAGAAGGTGGTCCAGAAGGACAAGAAGCTCGTACCCTACAAGATCATCGAGGCTGACAACGGTGACGCCTGGGTGCAGGTCGGCGACAAGAAGATGGCGCCGCCGGAAATCTCGGCCCGTACGCTGATGAAGATGAAAAAGACCGCGGAAGACTACCTCGGCGAGGAAGTCACCGAGGCAGTGATCACCGTGCCGGCCTATTTCAACGATTCCCAGCGCCAGGCCACCAAGGACGCGGGCAAGATTGCCGGGCTGAACGTCAAACGCATCATCAACGAGCCCACGGCCGCTTCGCTGGCCTACGGTCTGGACAAGGAAGGCGCCGACCGCAAGGTGGCCGTTTACGACCTGGGCGGCGGTACTTTCGATATCTCCATTATCGAAATTGCCGACGTTGACGGCGAGAAGCAATTCGAAGTGCTGGCCACCAACGGCGATACTTTCCTCGGCGGCGAGGACTTCGACCTCAGGCTGATCGACTATCTGGCTGCCGAGTTCAAGAAGGAGCAGGGCGTGGACCTGCACAACGATCCGCTGGCGCTGCAGCGACTGCGCGAGGCTGCCGAGCGCGCCAAGATCGAACTGTCTTCGGCCCAGCAGACCGAGGTGAACCTGCCTTACATCACGGCCGACCAGTCCGGTCCGAAGCACCTGAACATCAAGGTGACGCGCTCCAAGCTCGAATCGCTGGTCGAGGATTTGATCACGCGCTCCATCGAGCCGTGCCGCACGGCACTCAAGGATGCCGGGCTCAAGGTCGACGAGGTCGACGAGGTCATTCTGGTGGGTGGCCAGACGCGCATGCCGGCGGTGCAGAAGGCTGTCGCCGAGTTCTTTGCCAAGGATCCGCGCAAGGACGTCAACCCCGACGAGGCCGTGGCAGTCGGTGCCGCCATTCAGGGCGGTGTGCTGTCGGGCGATGTCAAGGACGTGCTGCTGCTCGACGTGACCCCGCTTTCTCTGGGCATCGAGACGCTTGGCGGAGTGTTCACCAAGCTGATCGAGAAGAACACGACCATTCCGACGCGTGCATCGCAGGTCTTCTCCACCGCCGACGACAACCAGAGTGCGGTGACCGTGCACGTGCTGCAGGGTGAGCGTGAACAGGCGGCGGCCAACAAGTCGCTGGCCCGGTTCGACCTGACCGGCATCCCGGCCGCACCACGCGGCGTGCCGCAGATCGAAGTGACGTTCGACATCGATGCCAACGGCATTCTCCATGTCTCGGCCAAGGACAAGGCCACCGGACGCGAACAGCGTGTCGAGGTCAAGGCCGGTTCCGGTCTGTCAGAGGAGGAGATCGAGCAGATGGTGCAGGACGCCGAGGCTCACCGCGAGGAAGACAAGAAGTTCCAGGAGCTGGTCTCGGCCCGCAACAACGCCGACAGCATCGCCCATGCCACTCGCACCAGTCTCAGCGAGCATGGCGAGCAGCTCGATGATACGGTCAAGAAGCAGATCGAGGACGCGTTGGACAAGGTCGAAGAGGCCATGAAGGGCGACGACAAGGAAGCCATCGACAGCGCCGTCAACGAACTTCAGCAGGCCGGCGCCGAGCTCTACAAGGCCGCGGCCGAGAAGGCCCAGGCCGAAGAGGGCGGTGGCGAACAGGCCGATGCTTCGGCGGAAGGCTCGAGCGACGAGGAAGTCGTCGACGCCGAGTTCACCGAAGTGGACGACGAAGACAAGAAGTGACCTGCGCGATTTGGAATCAAATCGCGCAGGTCATCCCGGACGGCGCGCAGCGCCGATCCGGGATCTCCATCGGCCCGAGAGGAGTTCGATCGAAGGGGCGGCGCGCAGCGCCGATCCGGACAGTGAAAGATCCCGGCTAACCGATGTGCAGTTTCCGGGAAGACATTTTCAAGACGGCTGGTGATTGACCAGTCAACCAGCAAACCAGTCAACAAGCTAACCAGTATCGGAATGCCGGCAGACTACTACGAAACCCTTGGCGTCTCCCGTGACGCCAGCAAGGACGAAATCCGCAAGGCCTATCGTCGCCTGGCGCGCAAGTATCATCCGGATCGCAACCCCGATGATCCCAGCGCCGAGGACAGGTTCAAGGAAGTGCGCGAAGCGCACGACGTGCTCAAGGATGAGCAGAAGCGTGCGGCCTACGACCGCTTCGGTCATGCGGGTGTCAACGGCATGGGTGGTGGCGCCGGGGGCGGCGCCGGCCATGCCGGGTTTGGCGACATCAACGATATTTTCGGTGACATTTTCGGTGACATCTTTGGTGGCGGCGGACGCCGTCGCCAGCAGCGTTCGCGTCGCGGGCAGGACATCCGCTACACGCTCGATCTCGATCTGGAAGAGGCAGTGGCCGGCGTGGAAAAGGAGATCCGCATGCCGACGCTGGGCGAGTGCCAGACCTGCGACGGCAGCGGCTCGAAAAGCGGCAAGCTGTCCGTCTGCTCGACCTGTGGCGGGCAGGGACAGGTTCGCATGCAGCAGGGATTTTTCTCCGTCCAGCAGACCTGTCCGGCCTGCCACGGTTCCGGGCGTTCGATCCAGGACCCCTGCGATGACTGCAACGGCAGCGGGCAGGTGCGCGAGACGCGTACCTTGCAGGTCAAGATCCCTGCCGGCGTCGATACCGGCGACCGCATTCGCCTGAGTGGGGAAGGAGCCGCCGGCGCCCAGGGTGGTCTGGCCGGCGACCTCTACGTGGACGTCCAGGTGCGCCCGCATCCCCTGTTCCAGCGCGACGGTGACGACCTGTACTGTGAGGTGCCGATCACGATTACCACTGCGGCGCTGGGTGGTCAGCTCAAGGTGCCGACACTGGACGGTTCGGTGATGCTCAAGATTCCGGCCGAAACCCAGTCGGGCAAACTGTTCCGACTGCGCGGCAAGGGCGTGAAGTCCGTGCGCAGCCGGACTTCCGGCGATTTGCTGTGCCGGGTTGCGGTGGAAACCCCGGTCAACCTGACCCGCGAGCAGAAGGAACTGCTCGAGCAGTTGCAGGAAACCATGGGGCACGAATCCGATCAGAATCCGCAGTCAACCGGCTGGACCGACAAGGTCAAGAGCTTCTTCGATCGCATGGGGTTTTAGGTGTTTTTCGTTCTTTCGTTCTTTCGTTCTTTCGTTCATTCGTTTGTTCGTTAGTGGAGTTTCGTCGTTGGCCTGCAGCCATCATGGCCGCTGGTCAGCCATTGAGGGTCAGTACAAGCGCGTAACAAATCAACGAAAAAACGAACCAACGAAGAAACGAACCAACGAAGAAACGAAGAAACGAACCCCATGGCGTCGGGCAGTGACTTGCAGTAACCTCTTGCCATGAGCCTGCAAATCCTCTTGAGCGGCGCCAGCGGCGCCGTCGGTCGCGTCATCGGCGAGGTCGTCGAAGCCGATAGTCATTTCCTGATCGCCGGCGAGGCGACCCGGGAACAGTTTTTCGAACCCGACGCCGAGGCCGATGTCATCATCGACTTCTCCCATCCGGAACTGCTGACCCGGGTCCTCCAGTTCGCCGTGCGTCGGCGCCTGCCGCTGGTGACGGGCACCACCGGTCTCAATTCGGGGCTTGAGCGCAAGCTGGAAGAGGCGGCCGAACGCATTCCCGTGTGCCATGCGGCGAACTTCAGCCTTGGCGTGAACCTGCTGGTTCGGCTGGCGAAACAGGCTGCCCGTGCCCTCGGCGACGGTTTCGATATCGAGATCCTGGAGGCGCATCACCGGCGCAAGCTGGATGCACCCTCGGGCACGGCAAGGTGGCTGGGCGAGGTGGTCTCGAAGGCTCGTGGACTGGATTTCGAGACCAGCGCCGTCCATGATCGCAGCGGCAGACGGCAGCCGCGTCATCGTGACGAAATTGGCTACCAGGCAATTCGCGGCGGCGATGTCGCCGGCGAGCACACGGTCTTCTTCCTGGCCGACGGCGAACGCCTGGAACTGACCCATCGTTCGACCGATCGACAGGTTTTCGCGCGCGGCGCCCTTGCCGCAGCCTCCCGAATCATTGACAGGGAAGCGGGTATGGTAGACTTCGCCGACCTCGTCCTGGGCACGGGCTGACGGAAAAGAAAACCCTCAAAAACGTTTGACAGATTCGGCGCCCTTGTCTAAAATGCGCGGCTTGTTGTGGGGCCATAGCTCAGCTGGGAGAGCGCTACAATGGCATTGTAGAGGTCGGCGGTTCGATCCCGCCTGGCTCCACCAAAAGGTTCAAGTGGCTCGAAACCACAGCGTTTCAGTCCCCATCGTCTAGAGGCCTAGGACACCGCCCTTTCACGGCGGCGACCGGGGTTCGAATCCCCGTGGGGACGCCAAATAAAAAAGGCC
>SL_3KL_010_SEDDRAFT_10005672_pt1 | contig 11186 bp, 14 predicted proteins | sample SodLakKL_010_SED_2_FD_10381 | JGI IMG/M metagenome (IMG submission 10381)
GAAATCTGGGCCGTGCATTGATCAATTACAAGGGCCTGAAAAATTACGGGTTGGAAATTGTGGCCGGATTTGATGTGGATCCAAAGGTTGTCAATACCGTGATCAAGGGTATCAGGATATATCCCCTGGATGCGTTTCGCGATTTGTCTGAAAAGCTCCCGGCCCGTATAGCGATTATTACCACACCTGATGGGAGCGCCCAGGAAGTGACTGACCTGGCCGTTGCCTGGGGGATAAAGGCCATATGGAACTTTACTCCCCAGTCTATCAAGGTGCCGGGCAACATCGTTGTTGAAAACACCTCTATATATTCAGACCTTGCGGTGATATTAAACCGTTTGCATAAATAAAGATGTGAAAAAATTCACAACTTTATTTGTATTGTAATTTTGAATTGTGTATCTTTGCAACAAAATTAAGACAGGTAGATGATAATGTGTGTGTTAGCTATTGAAAACCTGTAAGAGATACGGTTTATATGAAGGTTAAAGACATTGTAAAAATATTGGATGCGCGCATTGTTTGCGGGGAAGGACGGCAGGATTATGCCATCGATGTGGCTTTTGCATCCGATCTGATGAGTGATGTGCTGACACTGAAGAATGACCATGTGCTGTTGATTACAGGGCTTGCCAATTTGCAGACCATACGGACAGCCGAAATGTCTGATATCAATTGCATTGTCTTTGCCAGGAACAAGAAAGCCAGCCCTGAAATGGTGGCGCTGGCCGGAGAAAACGATATCATCCTGATCGAATGCCGGTATTCTGTATTTCGAACCAGCGGCTTGTTGTATCAGGCTGGGGTAAAACCCATTTATTAGATTATTGCCGGTAAGATGCATGTTGAGTACAACATAGAGGGAGGGGATTTTACCAGGGCAGGTTATGCGTCGAGCCAGATAAAAAAGATCCTTAAACAGTCTGGTGTGGATATGGACATCATCAGGCGAACGGTGGTTGCCAGTTATGAAGCAGAGGTGAATATCGTGGCGCATGCCCATGGTGGCGCCATATCAATGGAAGTGGATGAGAATCAGATACGGATTGTTTTACAGGATGTGGGTCCGGGCATCGAAGATATTGATAAAGCAATGGAAGAGGGGTATTCCACCGCTTCCTGTGCAGTTCGTGAAATGGGGTTCGGTGCAGGCATGGGGCTTTCCAATATGAAAAAGAATGCCGATATGCTTCGCATTGAAAGTGAACCGGGAAAAGGGACGAGGGTGGAGATATTGATGGGGTTGGGGAAGGAAGAGATTCTAAGAAGTAAGAAGTAATTAGTAAGAAGTAATTAGTAATTAGTATTTAGTTTTTGTTGTTTAGTATAAAAAATTAATATTATTATGACGGTGGAGGATATTGTGAAAGCATTGGGGCTTACGGTATATAGCGGGGAGAAAGGTCTCGACCGCCGGGTAAGCGGAGGATATGTTTCTGACCTTCTGAGTGATGTGATGGGAAATGCCGATGAAGGGCAGGTTTGGGTGACATTGCAAACCCATAAGAATGTGATGGCCATAGCCTCGTTGAAAGACCTGGCTGCCGTGATCCTGGTATCGGGCCATAAACCGGATGTGAATACGGCACATCAGAGCGAAGAAGAAGCCATCCCTGTGTTGGGTACGCATTTGAGTGCTTTTGATGTGACCGGGAAAATGTATGAACTGATTAAAAAATAGATGAATAGCTACCGTGCTGACTTGCATGTTCATACCGTGCTTTCACCGTGCGGTGACCTGGAAATGAGCCCGGCAAATATTGTGGAAGCTGCTGCCAGGAATAATATTGACATTCTCGGCATCACAGACCATAACAGCACAAGGCATGGTGCGCTCATCAAAAAACTGGCAAAAAAGAAAGGGATATATGTATTGTGTGGTGCAGAAGTGACCACCAAAGAAGAGATCCACTGCCTGACGTTCTTTGAAAACAATGACAAACTGGTGACATTTCAGAAATACCTGGAGGAACACCTTTCCGACGTAAAAAATAAACCGGAAGCTTTTGGTTATCAGGTGGTTTTGGATGAAAATGAAATGATTGTCGGACATGTTGACAAATTGCTGGTGTCGGCCCTGGACCAGACCATAGATGAAGTGGAGGCAGCCGTGCATGCACTGGGTGGATTGTTTATCCCGGCACATATTGACCGCCCGAGCTTCAGCCTTTTCAGTCAATTGGGTTTTGTTCCGGCCGGTTTGCAGGCAGATGCCCTGGAGTTGTCAAAACCTGCCACACCGGAACAGATGGTTAAGCAGTTTCCGGGGCTGAAAGGGTACACTTTTATCAGGAGTTCTGATGCGCATCATCCCATGCAGCTGGGGTCGGGGATCACCATATTTGAGATGAAGCGAAGGAGTTTTGCAGAGATTAAAAAAGCATTGCAGGGAGTTGGTGGGAGGAGGGTTAGTAGTAAGTGGTAATTAGTAATTAGTAATTAGTATTTAGAATTTAGTAATTAGTATTTAGTATTTGGCTGTTAGTCGTAAATGTTGGAGATAATTAGATGGGTTTATGAAGGAGTTGTCGTTGCATGTTTTGGATATTGTACAGAATTCCATTGCGGCTGGTGCGAATGAAATTTCAATACATATTGCGGAAGACAATAAGGCAAATACATTCATGATCCGGGTAACAGACAATGGCTGCGGTATGAGTAAACAGATGCTGAAACAGGTTACAGACCCTTATTATACATCCAGGACAACAAGAAAAGTTGGAATGGGCATTCCGCTTTTCAAACAGAGTGCAGAGCAGGCCGGGGGATCCCTGGAAATTACTTCTGCATTGGGCAGGGGAACGGTGCTCGAGGCCAGGTTCATGCATGACCATATAGACCGGCCTGAACTTGGAGATATTTCAGGAGTGTTGGTACTGCTTATCGGGGCAAATCCGGAGATACGATTCCGGTATGAGCATAACGTTAATGATAAACAATATGTGCTTGACACCAATGAGATTAAGGAGGTGCTGGAAGGAACACCGGTAAGTGAACCGGGGGTTTTACAATTTATCCGGGAGATGATCGATGAAAACCTGGTGGAAATAAATACCGGAAAAAATATATATTTTTTCAAGCGTTAATTACAATCAAATGGGAGAACCAATCATGACAAAAATCAAATCATTGGCAGACCTGAAGAAAATAAAGGGAGATCTTCAGTCGAAGATTGCCCTAAGGGAAAAAAGTGACAAGCCGGAGGGCCGGGTCATTGTGAAGGTAGCCATGGCTACCTGCGGCATTGCCTCAGGCTCCAAGGATGTAATGGAATACCTGGTGGATGAATTAGACAAGCGCAACATCGACGCCATCGTGAGCCAGACAGGTTGCATGGGATATTGCTACGCAGAACCGACCATAGAAGTAACCCTTCCGGGAAACGAGCCTGTGGTCTATGGCTATGTGGATCTTAAAAAAGCCGATGAGATTATCGAGAAATATATCAGGAACCAGGAACTGGTGGACGGGATCATCCCGGTAAATTATCAAACCATCGAAAAAGACAAGGAGGACTAACGACATGGCAAAGTTCAAGATGCATATGCTGGTTTGTGGTGGTACCGGATGCCGGGCCTCTGCCAGCGACATGCTGTTCGACAACTTAAAAAAGGAATTACAGGAGCAGGGTCTGCAGGATGAGGTGCAGGTAGTCACCACCGGCTGTTTTGGTTTTTGTGAAAAAGGGCCCATCGTGAAAATGATCCCCGACAATACGTTTTATGTATCGGTGGAACCCGGTGATGCAAAAGAAATTGTTGCCGAACATGTGGTCAAGGGACGCAGGGTGGAACGCCTGCTTTATGTAGACCCGGTGAATAAAAAACAGATTGCCGATTCAAAGGGAATGGGTTTTTACAAAAAACAGATCCGTATTGCCCTGCGCAATTGTGGTTTGATAGATCCGGAGAACATTGATGAATACCTGGCAGCAGATGGATATGAAGCCATGGGCAAGGTGCTCACGGAGATGACCCCGGAAGACGCCATACAGGAAATGATTGATTCCGGACTGCGGGGGCGTGGGGGAGGCGGCTTCCCAACGGGTGTGAAATGGCAAATTGCCAGCAAGGTATCTGCAGACCAGAAATATGTGGTATGCAATGCCGACGAAGGCGATCCGGGCGCTTTCATGGATCGTTCCATCCTGGAGGGTGACCCCCATTCTGTACTGGAGGCCATGGTGATCAATGGGTATTGCATTGGCGCCACCAAGGGGCTGATTTACATCCGGGCGGAATACCCGCTGGCCATCAACCGCCTGAAGATCGCCATCAAACAAGCCCGTGAATATGGGCTGCTGGGCAAAGATATCCTGGGCAGTGGCTTTGATTTTGATGTGGAAATCAGGTATGGTGCGGGTGCCTTTGTTTGTGGTGAGGAAACCGCCCTGATCCACTCCATGGAAGGAGAGCGGGGAGAACCCACATTCAAGCCGCCATTTCCGGCACAAAGTGGTTATTTGGGCAAGCCCACCAACGTAAACAATGTGGAAACCTTTGCCAATGTGCCGGTGATCTATAACAAAGGTGCAAAATGGTTTGCAGGCATCGGCACTGAAAAATCCAAAGGGACCAAGGTGTTTGCCCTGGCGGGTAAGATCAACAATGTCGGCCTCATTGAGGTACCCATGGGCATTACTTTGCGCGAGGTGATCTTTGAGATCGGAGGAGGCATCAAGGATGGAAAGAAGTTTAAGGCGGTGCAGACTGGCGGGCCATCCGGTGGCTGTTTGACCGAAAAGCACCTGGATACACCCATTGATTTTGACAACCTGCTGGCTGTAGGGTCTATGATGGGATCGGGCGGGATGATCGTGATGGATGAAGACGACTGCATGGTGGCTGTGGCCAAATTCTATCTCGATTTTACCGTGGAAGAATCATGTGGCAAATGTTCCCCCTGCCGGATCGGAAACAAACGGCTGTATGAACTGTTAGAAAAGATCACCAAGGGACAGGCCGACAAAGAAGACCTGGACAATCTGAGAAACCTTTGTATGGTAATCCGTGATACATCATTGTGTGGGTTGGGCCAGACCTCCCCAAACCCTGTTTTGTCTACCATGGATAACTTCATGGCTGAGTACATAGCACATGTGGAGGATGACCGGTGCCCTTCCGGGGTATGCAAGGACCTGATCCGTTACGAGATCATTCCGGAAAACTGTGTGGGCTGTACGGCATGCGCCCGCAATTGCCCGGTTAACTGTATCGCCGGCGAACGCAAGCAGTTGCATACCATTGACCAGTCGCTGTGTATCAAATGCGGCGCCTGCCTGGAAAAATGTAAGTTTAATGCAGTAGCAATCATCTAATCATCATAAGGACACAGAACAATGGAAATGATTAAATTAACCATAGATAACAGGACCGTTGAGGTGGAAAAGGGTACGACCATTTATCATGCTGCAAAGAAGCTGGATATAGATATTCCCACACTTTGCTACATGAACCTCGGTGACTTGAAAATAGAGCACAAACCCGGTGGTTGCCGTGTTTGCGTTGTGGAAGTGGAAGGCAGGCGTAACCTGGCCCCGGCTTGTGCCACCGAATGTTTTGAGGGCATGGTGGTGCAGACCCACAGCATCCGCGTACTCAATGCACGAAAAACCGTGCTGGAGCTGATTCTTTCCGATCACCCGTTTGACTGTCTGATATGCGCCAAGAGCGGAAACTGCGACCTGCAGGACATGGCCATTAAAATGGGGGTGCGCAGCATTCCCTACCAGGGGGAAAAGTCGACCTATAAGCCCGATTTTTCTCCGGCCATCATTCGTGATATGGACAAATGCATTATGTGCCGCCGCTGTGAGACCATGTGCAACGACTTCCAGACCGTGGGTGTATTGTCGGGCGTGAACAGGGGTTTTGAGGCCGTTGTGGCCCCTGCCTTTGAGCGCGACCTGGATCACAGCGAGTGCACCTACTGCGGCCAGTGCGTGGCCGTATGTCCTACCGGTGCATTGACGGAAGTTGACCATACCACCCAGTTGATCCGCGACCTGGCAGATCCCGCCAAAAAGATGGTGGTGCAAACCGCACCGGCGGTACGTGCTGCTTTGGGTGAAGCCTTTGAAATGGAGCCTGGCAGCCTTGTTACCGGGAAAATGGTGGCCGCCCTGCGCCGTTTGGGGTTCGACTATGTGTTTGACACCGATTTTGCAGCCGACCTGACCATCATGGAAGAAGGTACCGAGCTGCTTGACCGGCTGACTCGCTTTCTGGACGGTGACAAGAAAGTGAAGCTTCCCATGCTTACCTCATGCTGCCCCGGTTGGGTGAACTTTTTTGAATACCACTTCCCGGACATGCGCGATATTCCCTCCACGGCAAGGTCGCCGCAGCAAATGTTCGGTTCCATCGCCAAATCTTATTTTGCCGATCAGATCAACACCAAACGCGAAGACATGGTGGTGGTATCGGTGATGCCCTGTGTGGCCAAAAAATACGAATGTACCCGCGAGGAATTTTCTGTCAATGGCAACCCCGACGTGGATTATTCCATCTCCACCCGCGAACTGGCCATGCTTATCAAGCGCAGCAACATGGATTTCAACCGTTTGCCTGAAGAAGATTTTGATCAGCCCATGGGTGAGTCTACCGGGGCGGCTGTGATCTTTGGCACCACGGGTGGTGTGATCGAAGCTGCCGTGCGTTCTGCCTATGAGATCCACACAGGGAAAACCCTGAAAAAAATCGACTTTGAACAACTGCGTGGCATTGACGGAATCCGGTCGGCCAGCGTCGATTTCGATGGCATAGAAATTAATATTGGCATTGCCCACGGTCTGGGTCATGCCCGCAAGTTGCTGGAAGACATCAAGGCGGGCAGGAGTGATTACCATGCCATTGAGATTATGGCCTGTCCCGGTGGATGTGTGGGTGGTGGCGGACAGCCGCTGCACCATGGCAACCCGGCAATTATCAAGGCCCGTCAGAAGGCCATCTACCGGGAAGATGCCGGAAAACCCATCCGCAAATCCCATGAAAATCCGGCCATCATCAAACTGTATGAGGATTTTCTCGGCAAGCCCATGAGTGAAAAGGCACACCACCTGCTGCACACACATTATTTTGACAAAAAACAAAAAGATGTGTTGCTTGACTAAGTTTTGCAGTAAGTAATTGAGAGGTGTAATCAAAAAAACAGAACAATAATGACATCCATTAAATTAAAACTTAAAGAAAGCGAAGTGCAACAACTCAGAGAAGTTGCCAAATCGTTCAATAATGCGCCCGGGGAACTGATCAACGTGCTGCACAGGGCACAGGAGATCTTTGGCTACCTGCCGGCAGAGGTGCAGGAGGTTGTGGCTCAAGAGTTGAATGTATCGGTGGCCAAGGTCTATGGTGTGGTTACCTTTTATTCGTTCTTTACCATGCTGCCCCGGGGGCGCTACCCCATTTCCGTCTGCACCGGAACGGCCTGTTATGTGCGTGGTGCCGAAAAGGTCCTGGACGAGTTCAAGCGTATTTTAAAGGTCCCCGTAGGAGAGACCACCGCTGATGGAAAATTTTCCATCACCTGCCTGCGTTGTGTAGGTGCCTGTGGACTAGCCCCCGTGGTGATGGTGGGAGATAAAACCTATGGCCGGGTGACCACCGACGGAGTGAAGGATATTCTGAAGGAGTATGAGGAGGCGGAATAATTGCATAAATTGCAAAAATTTACTTTGTTGGAAATGAAAACTGTGTTATCTTTGCAGCGCTTTTGAAAAGGAGCAACGTTCTTATAAAAGCCGGTCCGGTAGTTCAGTTTGGTTAGAATACGTGCCTGTCACGCACGGGGTCGCGGGTTCGAGTCCCGTCCGGACCGCAAAATATGCAATTAAGCCTCTGATTTTCGGGGGCTTTTTTGTTTTCATACACTAAAAAACAATCATTTGGTTTTGTTTGAGGGGTATTTCATTGTGAAAAGAAACCTTCCGGGAATTTTATTAAAAAAACGCCCTGCATGCTTTTTTGTAAAATCCCAGGTCCATGCCGTTTGACCGCATCAACTCATCATCCCGGATAATGTCTTTTGCCGGGCCAACAGCCATGATTGAGCCTTTGTTGAGGATGGCTACCCGGTCGCAACAGGAAAGCAAAGGCAGGAATAATTGTGACACGATAACCAGGGTTGCCTGTAACCCATTGATTAGCTTTAACAATTGTGCCATCATGGATGGATCAAGGCTTGAAAACGGTTCATCAAAAGCAATAACTTCAGGGTTTGTTGCAATAACAGTGGCAAGTGCAACGCGCTTGCGTTCGCCCATCGATAAATGGTGTGACACCGATTTCTCAAAACCGGTCAAACTCATTGCTTCAAGTGCATTGCGCACCCTTTTAGCCACTTCTTCGCGGCTGTAGCCAAAATTGAGCGGACCAAAAGCAACATCATCTTCAACAGTAGGGCTGAAAAGCTGATCGTCGGGATTCTGAAATACCAGCCCCACCTTCCTCCGGATATCAGCAAGCGACCTATTTTCAACAAGGGTGTCGCCAATCTTTACCATACCGCTTCCGGCCAATATACCATTTAAATGCAAAAGCAATGTCGATTTGCCCGTACCCATTGGACCGATAAGCCCTAATTTTTCACCGGGTTTTACCTCGAGGTTGAGGTTATTAAGTACAGGTTTTCCGGGGGTGTAGGAAAAACTGAGGTTCTTTATTTGTATGGCTTCCGGCATGTATTTATTACATTAAAAGTTCAACCTTAATTTCCCGGATTATAGGGAATAAGTGCCGGTTTATATGTTTTCTGCCCGGCCTTTGTTGCGTTTCTTATGCCCCTGGTTCAATAAACACGCGTATCGACAAAAATACCAGTACGATCAAAACAGAGATCAATATGTCGTTTCTCTTAAGTTCCAGTTCTTTCATATCCTTGAAATCGCCGGTAAATCCCCTGGATAGCATGGAATCATAAATTGTTTTTGAACGTTCCCAGCTTCGCAAAAAGATCATGGCCATTTGATTGCTGTATACCTTTATTCTGTTCATTTTTAGCTTTCCCGGACTTCGACTGTCCCTTGCACGTGTGGTTTTTAACGATTCATCCGCCAGAATAAAAACATAGCGGTACATAAGTGCCGAAATGATGCCAATCAGCCTGGGCATCCTGAGTTTGCGCAACCCATGTAGCAAAGCATGAAATTTTTCGGTTGAGATAAGCCATATCAGCAGGATGATCGACATGCCGGCTTTTAAAAATATCGATAAGCCGATATTGATCGCTTCAGCTTGGGGGTTCACAAACTTGTATTCTCCGGCCAACATAAGCGATGCCGGGTAGAAAAGTGCTGCCATTATTATGAACGGGCTAACGAAAAAAAGTCGTTTTAAGACAAAACCAGGGGGTATGCGGCTCAGTAAGATCAGTGTCAAAATAACCGCTCCATAAAAAACAAAAGGATAAATATTTCCCGGCGTTTCAGATACCATGGCAACAATACCCAGAAACACCATGATCAGTTTAACCCGGGGATCGAGCTTATGCATGAGCGAATTAAGCTCACTGTATTTGTCGATAAATGAGTGTTTCAATTTGATTGCTTGTTAAGTTTTAACCATCTTTTTGGCTTTTATCCCATACATGATGCCTGTCAGGCCAAAAATTAGTGCCAGCCCGAATATGATCTTATATACAACAGGGATCGCATCAAGGGTCATTTGTTTTGGCTCAGGATCGCCGGCAATGATTATTTCTTTCTGTGTGAAAAATTCGCTGGAAATGCTTATGGTCATCATGTCGTAATGTCCCATGCCGTCATCAACACTTACTTTCCAGGTGCCAGCTTCATTGGGCAAAAAGGTAAAATAACCCTGTTTGTCAGTGTTCCCCGTTTGATATAGGGTTTCATTGCCGGGTGCAAAAATTTTAACGCTGGCATCAACGAGTGGCGCAGTCCTGGAGAAAGCCGCCTGTACAATGACTGCGGGAGGCTCCTGATTGACCGTAAAACGAATGGCGTGGGCCATTGTATCCATAGAGAATATTAACATCAATAATGCGCAGGAAAAAATTGCTCTGGTCATTTCTTTGATTTTTTGGTTTTATGAAAGTATGTCTGATTTTATATTTCTAAAAAACCGTACAACAAAAAAAGCCATGCCTCCTTCAATGGTTGCAACGATCAGGTAAACAGAGAATAAAAAGATGATCCCTTTGCCGTAGCCTGAGAGCTGAAATTCAAAGGTCATCAACAAAACCGGTATTATGATGCCTGCAAATCCCCCAGCCATTGCCCTCACATACTCAGGTATTCGTTGCTGCTTCCATATAATCCAGGCAACATATGCCCCGGCACCCATGTTCAGTGAATTAATGCCAACCGACAATAGCCCGCCGTGTTGAAAAATCAACGATTGAAACAACAATACTGTGAAGATCACGGGAAATGCACGTTTGCCCAATATGATGCCGGCAATGCCGATGAGTCCGGGATGAATGGAAGTGCCGGCAAACGGGATGTGGATGAGTGAAGCCACAAACAATGCTGCTCCGGTAATGCCCATCCTGGGGATTTCTTCCATCGGGGTATTTTTACCGGTCAGGTAAATAATCGCAACGGAAGCCACATTGGCAGCCATGCAAATGTTCGTATCAATGATCCCGTCAGCAATATGCATTGTGTTGGGGAATTTTTGTAAAATTTGTTACATCCTGAAAATACAGCCGCCCCACCATGTGGTTTTGTTTAACGCATTGTGTTAATATTTTAAATGATCGTGTTATTCTGTTCTTAAAATTTTTTATTCAATATCTGTCATGACAAACTTGCCGTGCTTGATGCCTTTGGTGCCGATAATCATATCTGCCAGCTCCGTTAGCTTTTGCGCATTCCCTTTTACGGCGATGGTTTCGAGGCACAGATCATGTTCGAGATGGACGTGTTGTGTTGACAGGACCAGTTCATGGTAATCGTGCTGTACATTCATCAACTTGTTGTTGAGCTCGCGCTTGTGATGGTCATAAACAATGACGATGGCACCGGCCACAATTTTGTTTTTGTTGATTTTTTCCTCTACAAGCGTATCTTTAATAAGATACCTGATTGCCTGTGAACGGTTTGGAAATTTACTTTTTTTCACCAGCTGGTCAAGTCTGGCCAGTATGTCTTCTTCGAGGGAAACCCCAAAACGCTTTACCTGCATGTGTCACCAATTTTTATAATGGTGTTACAAACATAATGA
>SL_3KL_010_SEDDRAFT_10005674_pt1 | contig 11185 bp, 10 predicted proteins | sample SodLakKL_010_SED_2_FD_10381 | JGI IMG/M metagenome (IMG submission 10381)
GAATTTATTCAAGCAGCAATCACTCAGTTTGGTAGTGGTTGGGTATGGCTTGTAAAAAACAAGGAAAATAAATTAGAGATTATAAAAACTGCTAACGCAGATAATCCTTTAACTAAAGACTTAACTCCACTTTTTACAATTGATGTTTGGGAACACGCCTATTACCTAGATTATCAAAACAGACGCCCTGATTTTGTAAAAGCAATTTTAGATAATTTAGTTAATTGGGACTTTGTATTGAAAAATTTAAATAAATAAATAAACTATGAAACATATAAATCCCTATTCCAGGATTAAACCTAAATTAAATAAACCATATACAACTGTTTATTTAATACGTCACGCTAATCCAGATTATAGCAAAAAAGAAGAGCTTGGAGATAAAAATATGCCTTTATCTAAAGAGGGTATAAAACAAGCAAAATTGTTGGCTAAAAATTTAAATAAACGTGAAATTGAAGTTATCTACTCTAGTGAATTTCTAAGAGCTAAAGAAACTGCAAATTATTTTGCTAAAGAACTAAAAACAAAAGTTAAAATCAATAAAAAATTAAACGAGATTGACTGGATAAATTGGCATCGAATAAAATATTTCAATACTTGTGAATCTAGGCGTCCTAGTAGATTAAAAAACTATAAAGAATTAGATGCAAGATTAGATAGAATGCAAATTAAAGGACGAAGATTGCTGTGGGATATTTATCGAAAAAATAAAAATAAGAGAGTAGCTGCTTTTTGTCATGGAAATATTATTAAATCCATAGTTACTGGAATTTTAAATGCAGATGTTATTGGTTTTTTATCATTAGAAATATTTCAATCCTCAATTACTAAATTAATTATTGATAACAAAGGTTATGTAAAAATTAATCATATAAACGAGGTTTCTCATTTACCTAAACCACCTAGTGAAGACTTATTTATTACTTTACTTTATGAATAATTTAAAATATTTATTCTTTTTAATATTATTTTTACTTAATCCATATTTTGTTTTTGCTAATAATTTATCATCTGACTTATCTGGTCGGATTCTTTTACAAGTAGAGCAAAATGGAGAAGCCTGGTATGTAAACCCTAAAGACAATAAAAGAAGTTTTCTTGGTCGCCCCGATGATGCTTTTTTACTTATGCGAGAACAGGGAATAGGTATTACTAACTCTGACTTAGACAAAATCCCAGTATCTCTTGATTATTTATCAGGTAAAGATAGTAATAATGATGGCTTACCAGATGCTTTTAAAGTAGCTATGGGTTTAGATGTAGATAGTGTTGACAGTGATGGTGATGGCTTTGACGATTACACAGAGCTTCTTTATGGCTATGATCCACTGGGTCCTGGAGAATTAAATTATAATTTAGAGTTTGCTGCAATGCATTCTGGTAAAATTTTTCTTCAAGTGGAGCGAAACGGAGAAGCTTGGTATATAAACCCTTTAAATAATAAACGCTATTTTCTTGGCAGACCAGCTGACGCTTTCTCTATTATGAGAAATTTAGGGCTAGGAATTAGTGATGAGAATTTAGAAAGGATAGAAAAAAAGGAAATAGAAGATATAAATACTTTAATTCAGGTTTTTAATTGGCATTTTAATCAAAAAGATTATAGCTTAGAGTATGAATTTAATACAGAAGTTTTTGAGATATACAATCAAGATGAAAAATTATTGCATTATAAAAAAGATAATGAACCAGAAGATTTTCGAGAGGCTTATTATGAAATATTTTTTGAAATAAATGAAAAAGATCAGGATACTTTAGCTGTTTTAAAGTCTTTGAGAGCATTAGCCAATAAAGAGGGCCTAAGTGGCGATGAAAAAATTGAATTTATTTTATCATTTATTCAATATATTCCTTATGACTATCAAAAAGCTAAAGAAGATAATCCAAAAGCTAATTTTCCCTTTGAAACACTTTATACAAATCAAGGGGTTTGTACTGATACAAGTTTTTTAGCAATTTTGTGGTTAAATGAGCTCGGCTATTCAACAGCTATTTTAGATTTTCCTGACAGTAATCACGCAGCCTTGGGTATAAAATGTCCGCTGGAATTTTCATTGGATGAAACTGGTTATTGCTATGTTGAAACTACCAATTATTTTCCCTTTGCAATTGTGCCTAGTAGTTTGCAATCAGGACAAGCTAGTACTGATCAGTTATTGATTAATGATCCTTTTTCTAGTGAAAATTTAGGGACAATGGAAATAAGACTTCAAAGTGATGGAAGATTATATGAAAAAATAGAAACAATTATAGATAAAGTTGAATATTTAAATGAAATGCGAGAACAAATTGAAGAATATAAGCTAATGCTAGAGACTGATCTAGATAATCGATCAGAGATTGTAGAAAAACATAATAATTTAGTTGATAAATATAATTATGAATTAAAGTTATTTTATCATTTAGATTGATTTTATTGACATAATTTAATATTTACTATAATATTATTAATGTTAAATGGCTAAAAAGCCTGATTTTTATTATTAATCATCATGTTCGTTTTTTTTCTTGTTTATATAAAAACTATAAATTATAACGAACAGACGTAAAAAGAAAAATATGCACAAATTACCAAACTTAGCAGACATGTTAGCTGCTGGTATGCACTTCGGTCATCGTAAAAGTCGGTGGCATCCTAAAATGGAACAATATATATTTACTGAAAAAAATGGTATTTATATTATTGACTTAACAAAAAGTTTAGAAAAATTACAAGAAGCTCTTGATTTTATGAGTACACTTGTAAAGGAAAATAAAACTATATTGTTTGTTGGTACAAAGGATCAAGTAAAAAATGATTTAAAAGATTTAGCTATATCACTGGATAATCCTTATGTAGTAGGGAAATGGCTTGGAGGTAGCTTAACTAACTTTACTGTTATTAAACGCTCGGTTAAAAAATATCAAGATTTAATTGAAAAAAGAGATAGTGGTAAACTTGATAAGTATACAAAAAAAGAACAACTACAATTTCAAAGAGATATTGAAAGATTATCAGATAGAGTTGGTGGTCTAACAATATTAAAAAAATTACCAGACGCTTTATTTGTTTGGGATATTAGAGAAGAGTCAACAGCCATAAAAGAGGCAATTAAGAGGAAAATTCCAGTGATTGCTGTTTGTGATACCAATGTTAATCCCGAATTAGTTAATTATCCCATCCCCGCCAATGATGACTCAACAAAAACAATTAAATTACTAATTAAAAGTATTAAGGAGTCTTTACAAAAAGTAAAAAAAGACAATAAATAATTAATTAATATAAATAATAAATATATGTTGGAAAATATAAAAAATTTAAGGGATAGAACTGGGGCTGGAATGCTTGAGTGTAAAAAAGCCCTAAATGAAGCAGAAGATGATATAGAAAAAGCTGTAGAGCTATTGAGAAAAAAAGGTATATCGAAGGCTGCAAAAAGAGCGGATAGGCAAGCTAATGAAGGGGTTATTAAAACAAAAATTTCTGATGATGACAAAAAAGCTTATATTTTAGAATTAAATTCTGAAACAGATTTTGTTGCCCGTAATGAACAATTTCAGAAATTTGCTCAACAAGTAATTGATTTAGCAGCTAAAGAAGAGGTTGATGATTTAGATAAGCTAATGTCACTTGATCTAAATAATGTAAGTGTGTCTGATGCTTTAAACAATTTAAGTGGCACAATTGGTGAAAAAATGACTATTAGTAAGTTAGACTCTCTAAGTGGTGAAACAGTAGCTAGCTATAGTCATATGGGTGGTAAAATTGCTGTTATAGTTGCTCTTGATAAGGAAAACAAAAAAGACTTAGCTTTAGAAATTGCTATGCAAATAGCTGCCACTAATCCAAAATATTTAAAAAGTGATGAAGTGATACAAAGTGAACTTGAAAAGGAAAGGGATATTTATCGTCAGCAACTCATAAAAGAAGGAAAACCAGAGCAAATTATTGATAAAATTGTAGAAGGAAAAATTGGAAAATACTATAGTGAAGTCTGTCTTTTAGATCAAGAATATATTAAGGAAGAAAAAAAATCCATTAAAGATATTTTAGCTGATGTTAATGTAATAGCTTTTAAAAGATACAGTTTACAGTAATTAATAAATTAGAATCTATTAACCCCGCCATCAATTATTGTCGGGGTTAATTTTAAATATATATTATGAAAATAATTAAAGCGCAATTCTCACCATGGGATAAAATTTATAATTTCTCATGCGACATTGAGTGTAAAATAAAAGACTGGGTAGTAGTAGAAACTGAGTTTGGTCAGGAGTTAGCTAAAATCATTGCCTTTGAAGAAGAAAGCTCTTCTGAGCAATTAGAAAAAGTATTACGGCTTGCCAATGATGAAGATTTAAAAAAGATAAACAATGAAGAAAAAATTAAAGAAGCTTTAGATATTTGTAATCAATTAATTGATAAACATAAATTAGATATGAAATTAATTGATGCTCGTTTTTCTTTTCAAGCTAATCGTTTAAATTTTGCTTTTATATCTGATAAAAGAGTTGATTTTAGACAATTAGTAAAAGATTTAGGCTCTCAGTTTAATGCCAATATTAGATTAACTCAAATAGGTACACGAGATGAAGCTAAGATAAGTGGTGATTGTGGTTCATGTGGTAGGCAATTATGCTGTAAAGGTTTTATAAAAGAATTTTCATCAATTAGCTCAGAGATGGCAGAATGTCAACAAGTAGTGCATCGTGGTAGTGAACGCATTTCAGGCGCCTGTGGTCGTTTAATGTGTTGTTTGTCTTATGAATATAAAGGTTATAAAGAATTAGCTAAAAATTTACCAGAAATTGGAGCTATTATTAAAATTAATGGTCGCAAAGGAAAAGTAATAGGGCATCATGTATTAAAACAAACTGTTGATGTTTTAATAAGTGATGGAAAAAATGGTGATGGGCAAGTAGTAATAGAAATTGATCCNAAAAATAACTCAATTAATAATTCAAGAAAACANTAAATGTTTGATTTTAAAAACAATANTGCAAAAATAGAAGGTTGGCTCACTAAAAANGAAGGAATTTTTCTTTTTCATACTGCCAAGNAAGTAAGNTCTGAAAATGTAATTGTTGAAATTGGCTCCTGGAAAGGCAANTCTACTATTTGCCTTGCTAAGGGCACAAAGGAAGGAAATGGGGCTAAAATTTATGCTATTGACCCTCATGTTGGTTCATCTGAACATCACAAAATGTTTGGAAAGGTTGATACTTACCAAGATTTCCTACAAAATATTAATAATGCAGAAGTAAAGGAATATATTATAGCTATTCGTAAAAAATCTGAGGAAGCGTCAAAGGACTTTAATAAAGCGATAGGATTTTTATTTATAGATGGAGCACATGATTTTAAATCTATTAAAAATGATATTAAATCATGGTTTTTAAAAGTTAAAGATGGTGGAATTATAGCATTTCATGATACTTGGGGTTTTATAGGACCAAATATGGCAACAGCAATTTTGCTTTTAACTTCTACACAAATTAAAAATCCTAAATTAGTAGATACAATAACATACTGCAGAAAGGTAAAGAAAAATTCCTTCTACGATCGTATTAAAAATATAGTATTTTTACTTTATAGAACACTTGTTGGCTGGATTGGAACTATTAAACTTGGCTACAAAGGAACTGTGCTTAAATAAAATCATAAATAAATAATTTTAAATAATAAAAAACTTGAATTAATTCAGGTTTTTTCTTTTTTTCAAATATGCTATAATATCACTGTAATAATAAAAAATTAATTAAAAATTTAAAATTATGGCCAAAAAAATTAAATTAGCCATTAATGGCTTTGGTCGCATCGGAAGAGCGGCCTTTAAAATTATACTAGATGAATTTCCAGAAATTGAAGTAGTGGCCTTAAATGATTTAGCTGATTCAAAGTCATTGAGTGAACTTTTGCGCTATGATTCTTGCTATGGAATATATAATCGAAAGGTTAAAAGTCAGGGAAATTACATTGTAGTTGATAATAAAAAATATCCACTCTACAGTCTTAAAACTCCAAAGGATCTACCTTGGAAAAAATTAAAAGTTGATGTGGTACTAGATTGTAGTGGCGTATTTAGAACTAAAGAAACTCTTAGTGACCATTTACTAGCTGGAGCCAAAAAAGTAATTCTTTCAGCCCCAGCTAAAGATGATATAAAAACTATAGTTTTAGGCGTAAATGAGAAGAAATTAAAAAAAACCGATAAATTAATTTCATGTGCATCATGTACAACTAATTGTCTAGCCCCAGCTATGGAGGTGATTAAGAAAAAGTTTGGTATTAAATCTGCCCTTATGACCACTATTCATTCATATACGGCTGACCAAAATTTAGTTGACTCACCACATAAAGATTTTCGTAGAGCCAGAGCGGCAGCAATAAATATTGTACCAACAACCACTGGAGCCGCTAAAGCAACCGCTCAAGCAATTCCTAGTTTAGAGAACAAATTTGATGGTCTCTCAGTTAGAGTACCAACTCCGGTAGTATCATTATGTGATTTAGTTTGTGTCTTAAATAAAAAAACTAGTAAAGAAAAAGTTAATCAGGTTTTAAAAAAAGCTAGTCAAAAAAATCTAAAAGGTATTTTAGCAGTTTCAAATGATAATTTAGTATCTAGTGATTTAGTGGCTAACCCCAATAGCGGAGTGGTGGATATGCAATTAACTAGTGTAGTTGATGGTAATTTATTAAAACTTATCATCTGGTATGACAATGAATGGGCATATGCTAAAAGATTAGTTGAATTAGCTAAAAAATCATTATAAATTAAATAAAAAAATATATGGAAAAAAATAATAAATTAGAAAATAAAGTTGCTATTGTCACTGGAGCTTCCAGTGGAATTGGTCTAGCTATCGCTGAATTTTTAGAAAACAGCGGTGCTAAGCTAGTTTATTCTGACATTAATAAACTAGAAAAAGATTTAAACCCAGAAAGTGCTATTTTTAAAAAATGTGATGTTAGTCAAAAATTAGAAGTAGAGGATTTAATTAATACTGCTCTGGAGAAATTTGGACGCTTAGATATTATGGTTAACAATGCCGGTATTGGCTCCTTGGGTGGAATATTGGAAGTTGATGATGATGAGTGGCAAAGAGTAATTGATATTAATTTAAGTGGAACTTTTTACGGCACTAAACTAGCGGCTTTAAAAATGAAAGAACTTGGTATAAAGGGTTCAATTATTAATTTAAGTTCAATTTTAGGTACAGTTGGTCTAGCATCAGCTTTTGCTTATTGTAGCTCTAAAGGAGGAGTAGTGCAGTTAAGTAGAGCTGCCTCACTTGATCTAGCGCCACTGGGAATTAGAGTTAACGCGATTGCCCCAGGATTTATTAAAACCAAAATGACTGAAGAAGTGCTAAAAGATGAAAATTTCTCTAATATGGTTAAAAACAATACACCATTAGGTTACCCTGGAGAGTCAGAGGATATTGCTGCCGCTGCACTTTATCTAGCCAGTGATGAATCTAAATATGTAACTGGTCAAATAATTCACGTTGATGGTGGTTGGATAGCGAGATAAATACTATGACCAAAAAAGAAATAATTGCAAAAATAAAAAAGACACAACTCGGTGGTCGTGGCGGAGCTTCTTTTCCTGTGCATTTAAAATGGCAAGCAGTTAAAAAAGCTTTAGCTAAAAATAAAAATGCTTATTTAATTATCAATGCTGCTGAAGGTGAACCTAATTTAATCAAAGATGGCTATATTTTAAGCAATCATTTTAACTTTATTCTTCATGGTCTAAATTTATCACTAAACTATCTTAATTATAATCGTGTAGAGAAAATATACTGCTTTATTCGGGCTGATTATTATAAGAAAAATAAAAATAAATTTAAAGAAATTTTAAACAAAGCAGAATTTTTAGAGCTCAGTAAAAAGTTTAGCTTTTTTATCAAACCAGATAAAGATGATTACATGGCTGGTGAGGAAAGTGTTTTGCTAAATATAATAGAAAACAAAGACGCCAAGCCTAGATTAAAGCCACCCTATCCTGGAGAGTCTGGTTTATATAATCAACCCACCTTAATTCATAATGTAGAAACCTGGTATTCACTGGGTAGAATTTCTCTAAATTTGTATGAAAATAAACGCTATTATCATATAAGTGGTCAAGTAAAAAATCCTGGTTTAGTAAAATTAAGTGAAGATTTAAGTGCCAAAAAGGTCCTTGAAAGCACTGGCAATTTACCAAAAAGTCGCTTCTTTGCACAATTAGGGGGCGATGCCTGTGGTCAGGTTTTACTAGATAGCCAACTTAATAACGCTGTAGAGGGTTCAGGCTCTATTACAGTTTATCCACTAAAAGCTAAAGTAGCTGAAGAAGTACTTAAGCGTTGGCTTGATTTTCATTGCCAGCAATCCTGTGGTCAATGTGTGCCTTGTCGGGAGGGGACATATCGTCTCAGAGAAATGATGTTGAAAAATCATTTTAAAAATAAAGATCTCTCAGATTTAGTTTATACCTTAAAATTTAGTAGTTTCTGTGCTTTTGGTAAATCATTGGCTGATGTTTTACATAATTTTTTTGTTAATATTTATCCTCAGATTTCAAAAGCTTCTAAAATTAATATTGAAACTAAGAAAAAAAATTAAATTTATGCCATATTTTTATTTAAATAATAAAAAAGTAAAATATAAAAAAGGCGAAACAGTTTTGCAAGTTGCCAAAAAAGAGGGAATTGATATACCTAATTTATGCCATCACCCTGATTTGTCAATTAGAGCAGTTTGTCGCGTTTGTTTAGTGGAAATTAAGGGCAGAAAGGATTTAGTCACTGCCTGTTCAACTGAAATTGAACCAGACATGGAAGTAAAAACTAATTCTAAAGCAGTAAAAAAAGCTAGAGCGACTAATTTAGAGTTAATTTTTGCTACTCACAGGGAAGAGTGTCGCGATTGTGTTCTTTTAAATGATTGTCCACTTCTTAAATACGCTAAGCAGTATAAATTATCAATTGGCCGATTTATTGATAGAAAAAATAAGCGACCTGTATATAATTTTTCCAATTCAGTTGAGGTTGATGGCACTCAATGTATAGACTGTGGAAGCTGTATTGAAGCTTGCACTAATTTACAAAAAATTGATTGCCTACAATTTACAAACAAAGGCTACAAACAAGAGTTAAAACCCAAAAAACAAAATCCTTGTATATATTGTGGTCAATGCGCACTTCATTGTCCAGTATTTTCTGCTCAAGAGCAAACCAATTGGCAAGAAATAGAAAGTATATTAAATAAAAAAGAAAACAATAAAAGTAATAAAATTCTAGTGGCTCAAATTGCGCCTTCAGTTAGAGCTAGTTTAAGTGAAGCCTTTGGCCAAAAAAGTGGTAAAATTAGTGTTAAACAAATTGCCAGTGCCTTAAAAAAGCTTGGTTTTGATTATGTTTTTGATGTCAATTTTGCTGCTGATATTACCACTCTTGTAGAAGGAGAAGAACTGCTTGAAAGATTAACTCATAAAAACTCTATACTGCCAATGATGACATCATGTTGTCCTGCTTGGGTGCGCTATGTTGAGGTCTATCAACCTCAGTTAATTCCTCATTTAACCACTTCACGATCACCGCAAATTCATGGCGGAGCGGTAATTAAGCAATATTTTTCAAAACTTAAAAATATAAAAGCAAAGGATATTGAAATTGTTTCAATTATGCCCTGTACTGCTAAAAAACATGAAGCTAAAAGGGAAGAGTTAAAAATAAAAGGCTTAAAACCGGTTGATTTAGTTTTAACTATTAGAGAGTTTAGTTTTCTTCTGCAAAGAAACAATATTGATCCCACAAAACTCAAAGAAGTACCACTGGATGACCCTCTAGCTAAGCATAGCGGCTCAGCAGCTATATATGGCGGTTCTGGTGGTGTAATGGAATCAGCTCTTAGATCAGTTGCTAGCAAAAAGCAAAATTTAAATTTCAAAGCAGTAAGAGGACAAAAGGGGATAAAAGAAGCCAGTTTTAAAATTAAAGGTAAAAATCTACAAGTAGCAGTAGTAAGCGGAATTGGAAACATTGAAAATCTCTTGAAAAACTTAAAAAAATATGATTATATTGAAGTCATGGCTTGCCCAGGTGGCTGTATTGGCGGTGGTGGTCAAGTAATACCAACCACAAAAGAAATTATAAAAAAAAGACAAGCTAGTTTGTATAAACTTGAAGATAAGTCATTATTTAAAAGAGCAAATGAAAATAAACAAGTTAATGAAGTAAGAAAATGGTTTAAAGAAAATAATTTAGAAAAAAGCAGTTTGCATACAAAATATAGAAAAGCCAAGTAATTGAAATGTACAAAATTAATGTACAATAATAAAAATATGCTAGAGATTCCAAAACATATTATTGATATTTTACGAACTTTTAATAAGTCCGGTTTTAGTGCTGAGCTGGTGGGTGGATCAGTACGTAATTTATTAATGAATCAAATTCCTTCAGATTATGATTTAACCACCAACGCCCTACCTGAGCAAATACTTAAACTATTACCAAACTCTAAATACAATAATGATTTTGGCACCGTTATTTTAGCTATAAAAGATAAAGATGATAAAGTATTATCAGTTGTTGAAATTACTACATATCGCAGTGAAACTGGCTACAGTGATCATCGGCATCCAGGGAGTGTAAAGTTTGAAACTGATATTAAAGCTGATCTAAGAAGAAGAGATTTTACAGTGAACGCCATGGCTCTTAGACTTTTAGCTAAAGACGAAAAACAAGATGATGTATATCAATTTGGAAAATATAGTTTTTTGTTAATTGATCTTTTTAAGGGCAAAAAAGATATAAAAGAAAAAATTGTCCGTGCTGTAGGTGAACCAGAATTTCGTTTTAAGGAAGACGCTCTTCGTATGCTAAGGGCAGTTCGTTTTTGTGTACAGCTTGATTTTGAACTTGAGCCCAAAACTGCTCGGGCAATAACTAAGTTAGCGGCTTCAATTAAATTCATTGCCAATGAGCGAATTAGAGATGAATTAGTTAAAATACTTTCATCAAAAAAACCCGATGTTGGTATTGAACTGCTATTTTCGTTAAAATTACTAAATTATATTATCCCCGAGTTAATTGCTGGTGATGGAGTAAAGCAAAACCATCATCATATATATACAGTTTTAAAGCATAATACTTTATCCCTTAAACATTGCCCTAACCCAGATTGGCGGGTAAGACTGGCTTCACTTCTTCA
>SL_3KL_010_SEDDRAFT_10005675_pt1 | contig 11184 bp, 9 predicted proteins | sample SodLakKL_010_SED_2_FD_10381 | JGI IMG/M metagenome (IMG submission 10381)
CCATTGGTCTTTTGATTGCTTTTTGGATTTTTATCATGCGCCGTATGGCGGGTGGAGGTGCTGGTGGCCAAATATTCAATATTGGTAAATCCAAGGCACAGGTTTTTGACAAAGATACCCGCGTAAATGTTGATTTTAAGCATGTTGCGGGACTGGATGAAGCCAAAGTTGAATTAATGGAGATTGTAGATTTTTTGAAGCGACCCGATAAGTATACCAATCTGGGTGGTCAGATACCCAAGGGAGCTTTACTGGTAGGCCCTCCCGGAACCGGGAAAACCCTTTTGGCAAAGGCCGTGGCTGGCGAAGCCCAGGTACCTTTCTTCTCACTGAGCGGCTCTGATTTTGTGGAGATGTTTGTGGGTGTTGGAGCTTCCAGGGTACGAGACTTGTTTAAGCAAGCCAAAGAAAAAGCTCCCTGTATCATATTCATTGATGAGATTGATGCCATTGGACGTTCCCGTGGGAAAAATCCTATGACCGGAGCCAATGATGAAAGGGAAAATACATTGAATCAGCTTCTTACTGAAATGGACGGCTTTGGTACCAACGTAGGTGTAATAATCCTGGCAGCTACAAACCGGGCCGATGTGCTAGACCGTGCACTGTTGCGGGCCGGACGCTTCGACCGCCAAATTCAGGTGGAGATTCCCGATTTGGAGGAAAGAAAAGCCATTTTTAAGGTACATATGAAACCTCTGAAACTTGCCAAGGATGTAAGGGAAGACTTTATGGCCAAACAAACGCCTGGTTTTTCTGGTGCTGATATTGCAAATGTGTGTAATGAGGCTGCTCTGATAGCTGCCCGTCGTGATAAAAAAGAAATTGAGCGGCAGGATTTCCTGGATGCTGTGGATCGGATAATAGGAGGGTTGGAAAAAAGAAACAAAATCATTTCACCCCATGAGAAAAAGGTGGTTGCTTTCCATGAGTCGGGACATGCAGCCACAAGCTGGTTGTTGGAACACGCACATCCCCTTGTGAAAGTAACCATTGTACCCCGTGGAAAGGCCCTCGGTGCGGCCTGGTACTTGCCCGAAGAACGACAGATTACAACTTATGAGCAAATGTATGATGAACTTACTTCTGCTTTGGGTGGTCGTGCAGCTGAGCTAATTATTTTTGGCCGCATTTCAACCGGTGCACTTAACGACCTGGAAAAAGTTACCAAACAGGCTTATGCTATTGTGGTATATTTTGGTCTTAACCCCAAAATAGGCAATGTAAGTTACTATGACTCATCCGGACAAAGCGAATATTCCTTCACCAAACCCTATTCAGAGAAAACAGCAGAACTTATTGATCAAGAGGTAAGTAAAATTGTGGAGTCAGCCTATCAGAGAGCCAAAAACCTTCTTACAGAAAACAAAGACAAACTTGAAAAATTAGCCAACCTTTTATTGGAAAAAGAGGTGATTTTCAGAGAGGACCTGGAAGGTATTTTTGGGAAACGAAACTTCGATAACCAGGAGACCTTCACTGCCAAACCTGAACTGCCCTCTGATGAAAAGGAGAAACAATCAAACCACGAACAGCCTGATAAGGACTCTGAGCCCATCACAAAAGAGAAATCAGACAAAGAAGAAAACTCGCAAGAGAAAAAAAGCTATTAATACCGTCTTGGATGAAAGAAAGCACCTCCAGGGAAAAGGTTCTCAAGTCAATCAGGGATGCATTGGTAAATCCAATGAATCCACCCTTTGTGGCTGAGGATTATGCTGACAAGATATACCAAAGACCGGGCGAGGAGTACCATGAGATTCTTTTTGCCCAGGCTTTGGCCAAAGTAAGTGGTCGGTTTGTTTATAATAGGAATGAGAATGAGTTTGCCGCAAACCTGAAAACCTTCCTGCAATCCAGGGGGAAAGACAGTATTCACTGTTATGAACCTGGTTTGCAAAAAATCCTTAATGAGCATGGCCTTTTCTGTGTTAATGCCCTGGAGGAGTTTCCTGAATGTGAAATTAGCCTCACCGGGTGTGAATTTTTGGTGGCCCGCACCGGCAGTATTTTGGTAAGTAGTCGCCAGGGAAGTGGGCGCAAGGGCTATAGCTGGCCTCCATTGCATGTAGTTGTGGCCTATAAAAGTCAGTTGGTTTATGACATCAGGGATGCTTTGCGTGCTCTGCAACAAAAGTATAAAAAGGAGGGGTTGCCCTCTATGGTTAGTTTGGTTACAGGGCCAAGCCGCACAGCAGATATAGAAAAAACGCTGGTTATGGGAGCCCATGGGCCCGAAGAATTACTGGTGTTTTTTATTGATCAGTAAATTTTTCTTAATCCTTTTTTTGGGAGGACTTTTTGGTAAATTTAGTTGAAACGGAAAAAATGTTGGTCTGTGAAAATATATACCAATAAAAAAGGAACTTTGAATTGATTTTTATATGTTAGTAAAGTTGCTATATTCAGATAAAAATATCATCTTTGTGGACAATGAGTGATAACTGGCAATGTATCTACACTACCCAATATGAACATATAGCAGAAATAATCAAAGGTTTGCTTGAAGAAAACGGTATTAAATGTTTTTCACTCAGCAAAAAAGACTCTTTCTATCTTATTGGCGAAATAGAACTACATGTTCAAATTGATGATGTGATGAAGGCCAAACAAATTATTAAAAAGGAAAGTTTTGAGTAATCTTGCTCAACGTACACTTACAGGAATCGTAATCGTGTTTTTGGTAATAGCATCTGCCGTTATCAGTCCCTATGCGTTTACCGGTCTTTTTCTGTTGATAACCATCATGGGATTATGGGAGTTTTATTCTTTGCTTGAAAAAGTAGGTATTACCCCTAACAAAATCCTGGGGACCATAGCCGGTGCCTTTTTATTTCTATCAAATGCACTTATTGCTTTAGGGTTGGCACCCATTGAAATTCTGCTGTTTAATTTTTTACTTATTTTTCTTGTCTTTTTGTTGGAGCTTTATCGAGATATACCTGAACCCTTTACCAACGTTGCTTTTACATTTTTTGGACTTCTCTATGTGGCGGTTCCTTTTGCTTTGGTTATCTGCCTCCCAAACCCGGGGTTTGTTCCTGGCCATTATGACTATACCATTGTTTTGGGCTTTTTCTTTATGGTATGGGTTAACGAATCAGGTGCTTATCTTGTGGGTAGCTCTATTGGACGCACCCCCCTTTTCAAACGTGTCTCGCCCAAAAAAACATGGGAAGGGACTCTTGGCGGTGGGTTGCTTTGCTTATTGACGGCTTGGCTTATTAGTATTTTTTATAAAGAGTTGGATACCCTCAATTGGATGATTATGGGGCTGTTGGTGGTTGTTTTCAGCACATATGGCGACTTATTTGAGTCATTGTTTAAGAGAAGTATCAAGGCAAAAGACAGTGGAAAAATATTACCCGGTCATGGAGGAATTCTGGACCGCTTTGACGGGGTTATTATGGCAACACCTTTTGTTTTTGTTTATTTGTTGTGGTTTTTTTAAGAAGGTGGTTTGGAGTAGTATTAGGTAAAATCGAACAATTCAATGTTTTTACAATAAATTATTTCATCTGCTAAATTTTGCAGAAACTAAACCAGAGGATTAAAGTAAAAGATAGCAGCAATAGTTTAGGTATTGAAATGAAATCTGTAAGTTCTGAATTAAAGGCATGTTGCTTTGATCTTTTAAAGACAATGCCCGTAGAGCTAAAACCGTTGTGCTTATATGCGCTCGGCTTTTTAAGTTAACTTGTTTCGTAGTAAATGAGAAAATAAACATCTGTGATACATCTCCTGTCATGCATAAAGAGGATTATGAATCACGGATGCAGCAGTGCCTGACTCAAAACAGGCGTGTGACCCGTATAATCAAATTTTATATTAATGAAAATCCACAGGGAAGGATATACCAGTTTGTTTTTTACCCTGCTTGTGCTTGTGGGGTTGGTCGTCATTATCAATATTCTCTGGCCGTATCAGAGCATAGGCCATTACATAGCCTATGGTGTTTTTGGGGTATTTTTTTTGATGATTCTACAGTTTTTTCGTTCCCCGAAACGCTTTATCCTAGAGAACCCCAACCACGTGCTCAGCCCTGCTGATGGCAAGGTAGTAGTAATAGAAAAAACCCGGGAGCAGGAATTCCTTGATAAAGAGTGCTTGCAGATTTCCATATTTATGTCACCCGTTAATGTACATGTAAACCGTTACCCGGTGTCAGGTGTGATAAAGTACTGCAAATATCACCCCGGAAAATACCTGGTTGCCTGGCATCCGAAATCTTCCTCCCATAATGAACGAACAACAGTGGTTGTTGAAACACCTGCTAAGCAACAGGTTTTATTTCGTCAAATTGCAGGTGCCGTTGCACGAAGGATTGTTTGTTACAGTAAGGAAGGGGAGTTTGTTAATCAGGGTCACGAGATGGGGTTCATCAAGTTTGGTTCAAGGGTTGATGTTTTCCTGCCTGTTGATAGCAGTGTCAAGGTTGTCCCGGGGCAAGCAGTTAAAGGAGGTAAAACCATCCTTGCCACTTTTGAATAGCAATTGGTTAGACATGAATTTACAGGAGGGGTTGAAACCATCTTTCCCTTTTCTGAAAAATCTCCAGGGCCTGCTGTGATGCAGAACTGCCGTTGAAGATTCTTACATAAAGGTACTCAAGGGTATCTTAAAGCCCGATGATCTATAGATTTTCTAAGTAATTAAAGCTTGCGATTTACCGTAAGACACGTAACTTTCCTGTCATATTTTTTTTTAAATTTGCCTTAGAGTATTCGCAAACACTTTGATTAGCAGTTTTTTAAGCTATTAAAAGACACATTTTAACGATGTTGGATGTTCGATAAGATGTGTTTTTTGGTTTATGCCGCTTTTCTGGCTGAAGAAATGAAAGGATATATTGTGGCGAAATTCTGCTTTTGTTTTTTACAGGTCTGTGGCTTTGATTTGAAAATATAATTTTTTATACCCATTATTCCTTGCAATAATAAAGATATTTATGAAACTACACTCAATTATACCCGAAAACTTTAAGCTTGATGGTGGTGCATGCTATGGTGTTGTCCCCAAATCGATTTGGTCAAAGCATGTTCCATGCGATGAGAATAACCTGGTGAATTTATCATCCCGTTGCTTATTGGTAGACACCGGTGGGAGAAAGATATTGATTGATACCGGACTGGGTGATAAGCAGAGCCAGAAATATTACAGTTACTTTTATCTTTTTGACAGAATAGGTCTGGATAAAGCCCTGCAGCAAAAAGGCTACAGCCCCGAAGACATAACCGATGTTATTCTTACCCATTTGCATTTCGATCATGTGGGTGGTGCTGTGAAGTGGGGGGCAGATGAACAATCACCCGTACCTGTTTTTCCAAATGCCACCTATTACTGTTCCGGTGCTCAATGGGAAACCGCCAATAACCCCAATCCCCGGGAAAAAGCGTCTTATTTTCCTGAAAATTTCAAATCGCTTTACGAAGAGGGCCGCCTGGAACTCATTCATGAAAATACCACTTTTTGTAAAGGAATTGACCTGGAATTAAAGCATGGACACACCGCCGGACAAATCATTCCTATTGTAGATTATAAAGGGCAAAAAATTGTTTTTACGGCCGACTTTATTTCTTCCGTATTGAATATCCCCCTTGCTTATGTGCCCAGTTATGACGTGGACCCGGTAAAGACTATGGAGGAAAAAGAAGAATTTCTTCAAAGGGCTGTTCAACAGGACTATATATTATTTTTTGAACATGATTATTATACCGAGTGCTGCACATTAGAAGAAACCCCCAAAGGGGTAAGGGCAAAAGAATCTCTATCACTCCAGGATGTATTGGAAAAACACTCCTGATGATTTTCTTCTGTTATCCTGGCATAAATTTTTTAATGAATACAATTTTCTAAACAATGAGTAAAGAGCAAGCAATTCGTTTGAATCAAGAGGTTGAGCATATGTCTCTGGGAGAAGTTTTAGGCTTTTGCTCGGAGCAATTTAAAGATACGCTAAGTTTTGCCACCAGTATGGGGGCAGAAGACCAGGTAATAACTCACACACTGTCACTGCAGGCCCTACCCGTTGATGTTTTTACCCTGGATACAGGGCGGATGTTTGCCGAAACCTATGATCTGATAGATAAAACCCAGGCTCGTTACAATATAAAAATCAGGATAATGTTTCCCGATGCCGCTGAAATTGAAAAAATGGTCAATGAAAAAGGTATAAACCTTTTTTACAAAAGCATTGAAAACAGGAAACTTTGTTGCGGATTACGAAAAATAAAACCGCTTAAGCGGGCTCTTGCCGGAAAGCAGGCCTGGATAACAGGTCTTAGAAGAGAGCAGTCAACAACCCGTACGGACCTAAAGATGGTGGAATGGGATGAAAGCTTTGGGTTGATCAAAATTAATCCTTTGCTTGAATGGAGTGAAAGAGAGCTTTGGGNTTATATAAAAGAGAATAACATACCTTATAATTCATTGCATGACCAAAAATTCCCCAGTATAGGTTGCCAGCCTTGCACAAGGGCTGTTTTGCCGGGAGAGGATATCCGAAGCGGAAGATGGTGGTGGGAAAATCCTCAAACCAGAGAGTGTGGTTTGCATAAAAAATAACACCTAACATTATATATTGCTTGAATGAGCACAATTAACCAAAAAATATATTGCAGTTTAACAGACTTATCTCTTTTCAGGCAGGTACAGGCTGGCCTGGTAGAAGATGAACAGCAGCTTATTAAAACCAGTGCCGAAGAGTATATCGATTCAGCTTTCCAGACCAAATTGGCAGGCGAAGGGTCGCTATGGATCCTTGACTATAAAAGTCTTCGAAGTATTTGGGAAGAAAAAGGAAAATCTTTTTTTTCGGGCTTTCCGGCAGTGGTGGTTTTACTGGAAAAACAAGAAGCTGAAACGCTTTGGCATGCAGATTTTGATGAAAACATATTCTTTGTCTTTTTGCCCCTTGAGTCCATTACTTTCCGGTTTATCTGTAAAAAGGCCTTCAACCAGGTTAAAACCCGTATGCAAAACTTCCGGGAAAAGGAATTGTATCAAAGCTTGTTCTTAGACAGCTTGCATGCTAAACTATTGGTTGATATAGAATCACAACGGGTTGTTCAGTCCAATGATGCGGCTGAAAGACTTTACGGAAAACCCAGGCAGGATCTTGTCAACCAAAAACTTGAATCTTTACACCCGGATAACTTTAATGTCCTTTGGCATGAAATTGATAATGTGCTTAAAGGTGAAGCATCCTTTGTTAAGCTTAATCTTAGTACAAAGCAAGGGGATGTGAAAAACCTTAAAATGTTTATCTCCAGGGCAAACTCGGATGAAAGGAGGATGGTTTTTATTGATATTGATGACATCACCGAGAAGGAGAGGGCCAATCAGCTTTATTACCAGCAATCGGAAACATTGCTCAACACTCTTGAGTCTATTGACGACTTATTATTCTCACTCAACAAAGACGGTGACTTTACAGAATATTATCATGCGGACAGTGGCACATCCCTGCCATTTTCCAGCGATGTTTTTGTGGGGAAAAATATTTATGATGTTGGCTTTCCCCTTGAAGTTGCCCAAAAATATATTCAATCCATTGAGTATGTAGCAGAAAACGATAAACCCTATCAGCTGGAATATTTCCTGGATGCATTTGGAGCCAAACTATGGTATAATGCTAAAATATCACCCCGTAAAAATGCCATGGGTGTGATTGAAGGAGTAACTGTTTTGTGTCGTGATATTACCAAAGAAAAGAAAAATGAAGAAATCCTGCGACATGCCAGGGACTTTTACCAGACCTTGTTGTCTGATTTTCCCAGTATGATATGGAAAACCAATATTTCCAGAAAAGCAGATTACTTTAATAATACATGGCTTGACTTTACCGGCCGCAAGCCCGAGGATGAATTGAGTACCGAATGGGTTGACAAACTCCATTTTGCCGATGTTAATGAGTTTTTAGAGGTTTTGTCAATTGCCTACCAGTATAAACAGTCTTTCCAGATAGAGCACCGTCTGAAACATAAATCTGGAGATTATCGTTGGGTATTAAACGTAGGAAGGCCGTTTTATAACCTTGAGGGAAAGTTTGCCGGTTTCATCGGGTCATGCTATGATATTACCGAGCGTCGCCAGGCCGAAGAAATGCTGAATATCCAGAAAAGTGCTATCGAATCGGCTCTCGAAGGGATATTGATTTTAAAGGATGATAATAAAAACTACCCTGTGATTTATGCCAACAGGGAGCTTATTAAACTCACCGACTATACCCGGGAGCAGGTCCTGGGGAATGATTTTCTAACTGCAATTGGGTGTCCGGTTGAAAACTATGTGAAGGAGGAAATTCTTACTGCACTTAAAAACAAGCAAAGCTATAAGGGTGAAATTAAATGTTTTAGCCAGAATGATCAGAAAGAGAGTTGGCGTTTGCTGTACATCGCCCCTGTTATGCATAAAAAAAATGAGAGTAATCATTTTGTTGCCATTTTAAGCGACATCACCGAAAGTAAACTGGTGGAAAAAACCCTCAGGGACAAAAACAGAGAACTTAGAAAAACCAATGAAGAACTGGATAGCTTTGTTTATAGTACCTCCCACGAGCTTCGCTCTCCCCTGATGTCCATTCTTGGCTTGTTGAATTTACTGGAAGAAGAATCTCAGAACAAAGGAAATGATTCTTACATTAGTATGATTAGAGACTCTATCGCCAGGTTGGACAAAATTATCCATGATATTATTGACTATTCCCGTAACTCAAGAATTGAAGTGAAACACGAAGTAATTGACTTTCGGGATATAGTTGAAACTATTTTTGAAAAGCACCAGTATGAAGATAATTTTGAAAAAGTAGAACTTGTTACAGATATCAAATCTGATGTTCCTTTCCTTTCAGATAAAAAGAGGGTGGACGTTTTGATTAATAATCTTATATCCAACTCTTTGCGGTTTCATAACTATGAACAAGAAAAACCTTTTGTTCAGGTTAAAGTGAAAACAACTGCTGCCAATGTTATCATCTCTGTGGAGGATAACGGCAGTGGAATTGAAAAAAAACACCTCCCCAGGTTGTTTGATATGTTTTACCGGGGGACGGAAAGAAGCAAAGGAAGTGGGATAGGACTTTACATCGTAAAAGAGATCGTAGATAAATTAAATGGTAACATTCAAGTGCATTCGCAACACAACGAAGGCTCCTGCTTTACCATTGAATTACCCAACCAGTTGAACAAAAATTTCAGGGTACTTACCCTGGGCTCTGATGATGAGAATAATTTTCAAAGCCAATACTAAAAACAACCACAACTTCTATAAAATAACCGGAAGCTATGAATATGAAACTAGAGAAAGTCTTGCTCATTGATGACAGCGATATTGATAACATGGTAAACAAAAAAGTGGTGGAAAGAACAGGTTTAGCCACCAACGTCGTTGTAAAAAACTCTGCCAGCTCTGCACTTAATTTTTTGAAGGAGGTTGCAGAAAGTGACAGGGAAAATATACCTGATATCATTTTCCTGGATATCAGAATGCCTGAGATTGATGGGTTTGGATTTTTGGAAATGTTTGAAAAGTTGCCCGACCCGGTGCAGGAAAATATCAGCATTGTTATGCTTTCTTCTTCCATTGACTCTGAGGATTACAACAAGGCCATGCAAAACAGATTTGTGAAGCAGTTTCTCAATAAGCCTTTGAAAAAGGAGGTTGTTGCCGGGTTGTTAAATAACCAGGAGTAGTTAATACAGCCCCGATGAACAATCAACCCATTCTTTCTGCAATAAATAATTCACAGCTTATACTTTTAAATTGTACATCTGATGGCATCATATTGTCTGTGTCTCAGGGTGTAGCCGGGGTATTCCAGTATTCGCCGGATTACTTTAAGGGTAAGAGTGTTTTTTCTTTTCTGAATCACCGGGAGGCGGAAGAAATTCGGCAAGCCTGTAAAAAAGTCAGAAAAAATAACCAGCCTGTTGCGTTTCTTTTTTCCCTGAATTTTTTGGACAGAGAAAAACTCGAGCTTTCCATCAGCCTGGAATATTCCCAGGAAAAAGGGTATTCCTGTGTAATCATGCCTCTTACTGAAAACAGAGACAGTAACGAAAGCAATTTCAGGCAAATGGAAGTGATGCGAACCACCCTTGAAACCATGGACGATTTCGTATTTGTTCTTGATAAAAATGGGTTGTTTTCCGAGTTCTATGCTAACAATAATGCCAGGCTGTTTTCTGGTTTTTCGCCTGGATTCAGAGAGGGTAGTAAACTTGAAGATGCAGGATTTCCCCCTGAAGTGGTTGATTTGTTTTTACAAACCATCCGGAAGGTTGAAAATCAAAGGCATACCGAACAAATCAATTATTCTTTAAAGGCCTTTGGCGGCCAACTGCATTACCAGGCAAGGATTTCACCGCGGTTTAACTTAAAGGGCCAATTTGATGGGGTAACGGTTGTGGTCAGAGATATCAGCCAGTTGGTTAAGTCAGAAAATAAACTTAAACAGTCTCTTGACTATTATTTAAAAGTTCTGGATGATTTCCCCACCCTTATCTGGAGGGCCAATACCCGTAAAAAATTTGATTACTTTAATAAAACGTGGTTGACCTTCACTGGAAAAAGCCTTGAAGATGAAATGGGAGAAGGCTGGCAAAAAAGTATTCACCCCGATGATCGTGAACATGTTATTCAGCAGTTTGAAAGAAATTTTGCCCAAAAAGAATATTTTATCCTTGAATATAGGTTAAGGCATCAAAATGGAAGTTACCGCTGGATAAAAAACTTTTGCCAGCCTCACTTTGGGATCAATGGAGAGTTTAATGGATACATGGGTAGTTGTTTTGACATCCATGACATCCGGACCACTCAAAAATTATTACAGGAAAGTGAAGAGCGGTATCGCACCATGGTGCAAACGCAGAACGATCTGGTGGTAAGATGGAAACCTGATCTAACCATTATTTTTGCAAATTCCAGTTATTGTAATTTTTTCGGTAAAAGCAGTCAGCAGCTAATGGGTGCCAGGTGGATTGAACAATTGTATCCGGCTGAAAAAAAGCGTGTTTGGGACCATTTGATTCAACTAAAAGATTCCAGAAAATCCCANGTTTTTGAATTTGAGATCCATGATAAGCTCAGAAAAAAATTTGTTTACCAGTGGCTTACCAGCCCGATAATTGATAAAGATGGCCGGGTTGTGGAATATCAGTCCGTAGGACGGGATATAACTGATAA
>SL_3KL_010_SEDDRAFT_10005677_pt1 | contig 11179 bp, 6 predicted proteins | sample SodLakKL_010_SED_2_FD_10381 | JGI IMG/M metagenome (IMG submission 10381)
TTAACAACATATTCAGTCATGAGATATATACCTTTATGAACAAAACCATTGAATATTTCAGAACTGAATAAGGTATTTGTCTAATCTATGAGCAATCAGACAATTCAACCACCCGAAACTTTAGACAGTGATACAATTACACATTTCTATGATCGTGTCCGGGGCATACTGCGTAAATCCTCCGAAAGCTCCGAGCTATGTATCGACTTTTCCAATGTCGAATACATAGACAGTGCAGGCGTCATTACGCTCGAAAAGTTGAGGGAAAATGCCGCCGAGCAGGGTGTTGAAGTAATCTTTCGGAATATCTCTCCTGAGCTTGAAAAGACTATTCAAACTTTTTCGGGAAAAATTATAAAGTCCCCGGAAAAGCAAGCGAAACAACATCCGGTAGAATATATCGGCGAGAGTGTCTTTAAACTCTGGTTTGTTTTTCGCGACTTTATGTTACTTCTTGCAAATATTTCTTATTTCGGGGTTATCGCATTTTTCCGTCCGAAACTCCGGCGAAAGGGTGAGGTTATACGTCAGGCAAATTTTATCGGTGTAACTGCCGTACCGATCATTGTTCTTGTTAACTTCCTTATCGGACTTATCCTCACCTTACAGGTCGGCCTTCAAATGCGGCCATACGGAGCTGAAATCTTTATTGCTCAGCTTATAACATTTGCAATGATTGCAGAGCTCGGTCCGCTATTGACTGCGATTATGGTCGCGGGCCGCTCGGGCTCTTCTATTGCTGCCGAGATCGGTGCCATGCATGTCTCTGAAGAAATCGATGCGCTTCGGTCGATGGGTATCGATCCTGTTCCATACCTCATAATACCGAAGCTTTTTGCCATACTAATTTCGATGCCGCTCCTTGCAGCGGTTGCAACCTTCGTCGGTATATTCGGCGGTGCTGTCATCGGATTCATCAACTTTCAGATAGATTTCAACGCCTTTTATAATGAAGCGACATTTGCACTTCGATATTATGAGATAATGACGGCTTTCGTCAAGAGCATAGTTTTTGCTACGATCATTATTGTTGTTGCCTCTTATTACGGACTCCATGTCGAGGGCGGACCGGAAGGAGTCGGGAGGTCTACGACCCGTTCTGTCGTGGTTGCAATATTTTTAGTGATTGTTGCGGATAGTATATTAGGATTACTCTTTTACCTGTAGGATATATGTCAAAAGCGATTATTACAACAAAGCGCCTCTCGGCGGGATATAACGGGAATTACGTTCTCGAAGATATTTCAATTGAAATATTTGAGCATGAGATCACTGTTATTCTCGGCGTGAGTGGCTGTGGAAAAACAACGCTCCTGAAAAATCTCATCGGCTTGATGAAGCCGATTCGGGGATACATAGAAATACTCGGCAGGGAAATGACAAATATCGAGGAGGATGAATATAACAAACTTATGAAAAATATCGGAGTGCTGTTTCAGGGTGGAGCGTTACTGAATTCTATCCCGCTTTCACACAATGTTGCTATTCCTCTGGAGCAACATACCGATATACCGCCCCACCTCATCGATCGAATCGTTCGTCTAAAATTATCGCTCGTGGGACTTGGCCATGCGTATGATTATTTACCGTCCCAATTATCCGGAGGGATGCGAAAACGTGCCGCGCTGGCACGGGCGATTGCACTTGATCCGGCAATTTTATTCGCCGATGAGCCGACGGCCGGACTTGACCCCGTAACAGCATCATCCCTCGATAACCTGTTGCTCTCGTTGCGGGAACAATTGGGGATGACCCTCGTCATCGTTACACATGAACTCTCGAGTATAAGGCGTGTCGCAGATAAAATAATTTATCTTGATAAAGGGAGAGTCTTGTTCAGCGGGAAGCTGCAGAGTGCTATGGATTCGGATATCCCCGAATTACAGAATTTCTTTACGGCACAAAATATCACTTAGCGTACTGTTGTGGTTGAGGTTAGATTTCCATAGATGTCATATCCGAAAGACTGCCGGTATTGTTCGACCCACCGTCCGTTTTGCCAGGTAAAGTACGATTTGGTTGTTTTATAACCGCGAAAATCGATCCTTTCCACGTAACGCCAGTCTTCCCGCAGTGCTCCGTCCGGAAATCTGTTTTCCCTGATACGTTCGGCGGTATTCTGCTCATCATCGAATGTATAAAGGTCTCTTGCAGTGATAAGGTTGTTCACGGGATTCAGATATTCGGTTTTTATCAATCTTCCTTCTTCGTCGTACTCATATTTCTCCTCCTCGATATCCTGCCAGGTTGTTCCGGTCCAGCTTCGGGTAATCTGATTGATTCTTTTTCCGCTATCCTCGTCATAGAGATATTCGAATGCCTCTACCGGGGTCAGGCTTCTGCGTTGCATTTCATAAATATTTCTTTCGACCTTCCTGCCATCTGCATACTCATCGGTAATTTGACGATGAATCATCCATCCATTACGGGTCCAGGTGTCAAAGCTTATATCGATCAGGTTCTCCTGCTCATCATAGAAAAAATTGAATTGCCATTCATATTCCCAGCCGTTTTTCCCCGACCAGACCTGTGATACCCATCGGGTCCTCTGATTATTGTCATAGGTAAATGACTCCCGTCTCTCAGGCACCCAGTCGTTTTCCTCCCCCCATCTTTCAAACATTCGTGAGGAAAGTTCATTATTGATATTATAGGATTCTGTTTCGCGTGTAGCGAGGTTCCACATACCGTCTTCCCAGAATTGCAATACTTTTCTGATAGTCCTTCCTTCATCCGTATAGGTATATAACGTGCGCTGTGTGTTTGCCCAAGCCCCCGTTATGAGCCATTCCTGTTGTATCACTTCAGCGATTCTCTGTGCGTCGTCGTAATTTGTAAAAGTACGTTGATCGTTACGTGAACCATCGTCCGGTATCGGAACCGTTTGTGCCTGCGCGTCGGCGTACACACACAATACGCAACAGGCAAGAAAAGAAATTGTCAGATAAAAAAGTGTTTTCATAATATACACTGTATAAAGATTGAGAATTAAATATTAATCCGGTCTTCCCGGCGGTTGGGGGAATCCTTCATCGTCGCCGCTGAATATGAAATACGCGGCGGTACCTCCCCCCGCAACAACCGCTCCAATAACGACATAAAGTAAATTCCGGCTAAATCCCTGAGCTTTGGTTGAAATCCGGAACTCGTAACGGTCCAGATCGATATCACCCGGGAAATCTCTTTCAATGAACCAGAGAATGCGCTTGTTTCGACCGGGAATCACATTGCGGCCGATGTCTCCTGTGATGATACGCGGCACGACATCGTATGTCAATCCGCCGTTATCCGAGATCTCAAGAGAAACTGTGTGCTTTCGATTCATTCGTTCCGGCAGTAAATCATATCGAATCTCAATAAAGGTCCCGTCTGTTTGTACTGAAATATTCTTTCCGGCCTGTTCATCGGCAAAACCCAGATTCGGCAGGAGCAGGCAGAGTATGAGAATATAGCAGAGTAGTTTTATTCCGTATTGTGTCATAGTCATAGGGGAACGTTCAATAAACCTATTTTAATAATAGCATAGTGCGTGTTAGTACGTTTGTATGTACTTGCAGACGATAGATATACAATCCGCTCGGTACGGTATTTCCGTTCTCGTCTCTTGCATCCCATTCGACCGAATAAAATCCGGCTGGATGATGTTCCTGAACAAGCGTTCGGACGTTCTGTCCGAGTATGTTGAATATTTCCAGGCTGACGAATTGATTCTCATTTTCCGGAGCAACACTATACTCGATCGTCGTATAAGGATTAAATGGATTCGGGTAATTTTGAGCAAGTGTAATCTCTGATGGAAGCATGGCCCGCAGGGCATCCTGAGCATACTGCTCGTGACCGATGATGAGCTGAAAATGTTCCTTTCCGGTAGAGGACGATAAAATAAACTGACCGTTATCGGTCAAATCGATTATTTTGCCCGTACGGCTATTTATAAGTAAAAGAGTATACCCCGTGAAAGATTCAATCCCGTTTACATCAATAGTGAAATTCTGATTTTTGGGTAACCGAACGGATATATCAATAGTATACCCTTCGGGGGATGGATTCAAAATCGTCTCATACATCCTGCCGTTGTTCATCCGGATAGTTGCTTTTTCAAAATCATCCGGAGGAGCAATAACGGAAAATCGATCTATATCATCTTCATATTCTTCTGTTATGCCGATAACGATCCCGGACAGGGAGATATCGTTGTCAGTTATTGTAAATTTCAAACGATGAGCAAGATCCGGTTTGAAGGGCACCTCTTTTGAGGTACTTCCGCTATTCGGATACGGAATCGATAATGAAGGCAGATTATCGTTGTTATGAAAATAATATCCCTGGTAAGGTTGAAATACATCACTCTGACTGAAAGATCCGTTATATGCCCATATCGGATTGATCAGATTATTCTTTACCCTGACGGAATCCCATACTATCGGAATGCTGAACGGATTGGAAATTATATTCCACCCGTTTTGCAGCGGGATTTCGTATGCGTGTTCTGAATTCAGTTCAACGGCATTCTCGCTGCTCTGATAGCCGATATCGTTTTTGCTCAGTATCCAGAATCCCGCCCCCGGTCTGAAGGTAAATCTATCCGAGTCGTCGAACTCTATTAAATAATTTTCCTCACTCCCGTCGTCCAGAAAAGCCGTCCAGTCGGAACGGGCCCTTCCGTTCATCACCGAGGGTATCGGTAAATTATTATTCCCCGGTAATCCGAACAAACGATAACTGGTGACCAAAGCCGGATCTCCGAAACCGGTTGCAAGTTGTACCGGAATTTCCCGTGGATAGATCGAGAACAGTGGACTGATTGCGGTCAGAATTATTTCCTCAGTATCTGTGAGCCGCAGCCTTGCTTCCGTAGTAGGTGTCTCGGGGACACTCCAATCGTAACTTCCCGTCGAAGCGTCAACGGATTCCTCGACGATCTGCCACGTTGAACCGTTGTTCGTCGAGTACTCAATCCTGATCTCGCTTACACCGCTTACACTCCAGGAGATTGTTTGCACGGATGTCGCCTGCCACACAGTGGTTCCCGATGGATTTTCAAATCGAATAAAGCGAATAGGTGTCGAAAATTGCCATGTGCTTGACCAGGGGCCCTGACCTGCAGGGTTGATGCTGCTTACACGCCAGAAATAGGTGGATTCATAATTCAAGCCGGTGAGCTCATACAGAGTCTCGTTGATTTCTGTGATGTCAAAAATGATATTGGTAAAACTGGCATTCGTTGCTAGTTGTAGTCTGTAACTATCGGTCCGGATGGTTCCTTCCCACTGAAATTCCGAAGTAACCGGGACGTCTTCGGCTCCATCCTCGGGAGAGATGAGATCCGGTGCGGGTGGAACGAATAATGTAGTAAAATTTCTGACCGTCGACCATTCTCCGTGACCGGCAACGTTCATACCTCTTATCCGCCAGTAGTGTATGGTTTGGTAATCAAGATCCTCGACCTCAATTGAGGTAGATGGTATACCTTCCTGATCAAAGACGGTAGTTGAAAAGCCGGCATCGGTTGCAATCTGAAGATGATAACTATCGGTTCGTTCGGTTTCTTCCCACTGAAAAGATACGGTACTCAGTAATCCCTCGGCTCCGTTTTCAGGTGAAAGGGGTACCGGAGCCGGTGGAACATAAAGAGTCGCGAAGTTACGTGTGACCGACCATGCACCCTGTCCGGCAGAATTGGAGCCGCTTACGCGCCAGTAGTGTACGGTTTGGTATTCAAGATCCATGACCTCAAGTAAGGTAGATGGTATGCCTTCCTGATCAAACACGGTATTTGAAAAGTCAGCATCGGTTGCTATCTGGAGACGGTAAGTGTCACTACGTTCGGTTTCCTCCCATTGAAAAGTTACGGTGCTCAGTAATCCTTCGGCTCCGTTTTCAGGTGAAACGGGTACCGGAGCCGGTGGAACATAAAGAGTTGAGAATGTGCGCGATTCCGACCAATCTCCCTGTCCGGCAGCATTAGATCCGCTTGCGTGCCAGTAGTATTCGGTTTGGTATTCGAGATCGGTAACATCAAATGAAGTTGCCGTGATCCCATCCTGATCGATAGCGATATTCGAAAAATCGGGATCAGTTGCCACCTGAAGCCGGTAATTATCGGTACGCTCGGTTTGCTGCCATTCGAAGGTAACGGTACTGAGCAACCCTTCGGCACCGTCGACCGGTGCGAGAAGTAAGGGAGCAGGAGGGACGCGAAGAGTTAAAAACTCACGTGTCACTGACCACTCACCCGGTCCCGCAAGGTTAGAACTGGCGACCCGCCAGAAGTACGTCGTTTGGTATGCAAGATTACCGACCTGGTATGAAGTGTTCCTGATATTATCCCGTTCGAAAAAAATGTTTGTGAAGTCTCTATCGGTAGCAACCTGAATTGTATAGCTGTCGGTATCTTGGGTTTCTTCCCATTGAAATAATATACTTATCGGCAGATCGAGTGCTCCCTCTTCCGGTGATATGAGAAAAGGTGCCCGCGGAGGAGGGAATGTTTTCAACGAAGTCAATTCATATAATGCATTTATTCTGAATCTTCCGTCGGACCGGAACGGCGGCGGTCGGTTCTCTTCATATTCTACGGAAATGTTTTTATATTCTTCGTTTGTCGATTGAATCCATACACGGTAAAACAGACTGTCATTAAACTCCAGGCCGTCTTTTTCCGGTGTTTGTTCATTATTACCCCATATCGTGATCGACAGAGGTTCGTTGGCTACATACACTATAGCTCCAACACAGAGACCGTCTTCTGTGAACACACCAACCTCGTCGCCTTGCCGGAGGGACTGACCGTCTATATCCGGTACCAGACTGACCGGCAGAACAACAGTGGCGTTACTACCCGTATTTGCTGTAAAACGAAAGTGCCGGGTTTCTGCATGCAGAAGATCAAATATAAGAATCGGCAGGAACAAACACAGAATAATGATTCTGAGTGATATAATTATTGAAGAGTTCATATTACTCTAATAAAATAAATTTTTTGGTCTCTGTAAAGCCCCCTGCCTCCAACCGGTATAAATATACGCCGCTCGGGATATCGTCGGCACTGAAAACAATCTCATATTTACCAGGCCGATGGTTACTGTTCACGATTTCATCAATTTTTTGGCCTAATAAGTTATATATACTGATACGAACGACCGATTCTTCGGGGACAATGTATCCTATTGTGGTCAGTGGATTAAAAGGGTTTGGATAATTTTGAAGAAGCTGAAAGCTCTCCGGGAATTCCCGTCCGTCGTTTCCGGGTATTACATTGACAACGATATCCGCGATCAATTCATCGAGTCTGTAAATATCGTTCGCTGTATAATTTGTATTTCCATGGGCCGGAAAAACAATTGCCAGTTCAGCATCGGTTTGCACGTATTCGGTTCTTGCACTTTTTTTCCATACACGGAAATGCATTTCTTCTCCGGGTATGATCCCGTCGGTGATACCGCCACGATTGTCACCGTTTTCTCCGGTTTGTTCATTATTTCCCCAGACCGTTATTGCCGTACTTTCGCCCTGCCACACGACGGCACCAACGCATAGAGAATCGGGCGTAAAAACACCGATTTCATCTCCGATTTCGAGAGGTTGACCGTTCGTCGTTACTGTCGCTGAAGTGTTAATGACAACGGTGGCGTTGTTACCTGTGTTTTCGGTGAACTTAAAAAATGCCGGCTTTGGTTGAGATAAACCCGGTAACACAAAAAAAACAATGAATACCATACATAATGAAACGGTACCGATTATACGCATAGAGTTCCTTTATTTTAGTAATATGAGTTTGTTTGTTTCGACAAAACTGCCTGCCTGCATTCGATAAAAATATGTCCCGCTTGAAAGGTGCGATCCGTCAAAAACAACGTCATAGGCGCCTGCCTGCTGTTTTATATCGACTATCGTTTCAATTTTTTGACCGAGCATATTATATATTTCTATCAGGACGTGTGTGTCTTTCGGTATACTATATGCGATCGTCGTTGACGGATTAAACGGATTCGGATAGTTTTGTTGCAGGACAAACGTTAAAGGAGTATTGAATTCGGCTTCAGCGCTTATGACTTTGACTGCATCAGGCTGAAAATTCAGATGAACACCCAAATCCGTATTTGCAATAATATTATATACATTCAATATAACGATTTTTTCTTCTTTTTTCGTCTTCGACGACCATTTTGTCAGTGTCAAATCCTCCCCGGGCATAGCGCCGGTTGTGTACTGCATTTCATAAATATTTTCACCCCAGACCACAACTGTCGCTTTCCCAGGTGATTGAACAACGCCATTCCCGACAAGCTCGCCGGTCTGATTCCATACTCCAATCTCATCCCCCGGGGACAGATTGTGAGCCTTTACAATAAAGATTGCGTTTGTACCGGTATTTCCCTCGTGATGATAATACTTCAGTTTATTATAATGTACATCCTGTGATTGTATGGTACCGTCTGCGGTTTGAGCTCCGCTAAAATGATTCCCGGGATACGTAAGATCGGCGTTTTCGGAAATATATATCTGGTACCCCTCGCCCGGTTTCATTATTCCCATGGTGTTAATCGGATCGTCTCCGACGATTCCCGGCGGTATATATACCTGTCCGCTTCCGTTTTTTATAATAATAAGCTTGTCAGTGATTGTTTCCAGTGCCAGTTCTACCTCAAGGGGAGTGTTGCGTAAATACCCGACCATATTCCATCCTGTATAGAGAGGAAGCGATTCATCATCGGGTGTGATTTTAATACCGTAGATTTCAAGCGTATCCGACTCCGGAGAAAAGTAAACCTGATAGCCGTTTTTAAAATTCCATGTTTTTATATTATCGATTCCAAATTCCGGCAGGAACGTGTTTCCTGCTCCGTCTTTAATTATAGTTAATTTGTCTATCACCGGCTCAAACAATCGATTAAGGGAACTATCCAAAGGTGCAATGAAACTTGATATCATATTCCATCCGGGATAGAGAGTAACCCTGTGGATAGTCGTCGGCATTACACTAAATGACCAGATATCGGACCAACTACTATAACCACTCGGATTTTTTGCTCGTACACGCCAGTAGTATTGTAAACCGTGTTCGAGAGTGACTGTGGTAAACGAGAGTGTTTGAATTGCCTCCTGTTCGATTAATAATCCTGACGTAAAATCCCCGGATTCCGATATCTGTATGGTATACGTATCGGCTCCGTCGGTTTGATGCCACTGCAGCGTAACCTGCAACGGCAAGTTCTCCGCATCGTTCTCCGGAGCGTTTAGTTCGGGTGAAAAAGGAGGAGTTGTGACAAAATTGATGCCTGCGATATCTTCGGTAACCGGTCCGCTGATTACCGTATCTTCAGGGGCAAAGCGATAGCCGGTTCTTGAAGGAGTGATCCTGACGTTCGTGGCGCCGTTGGGTATACCGGGGATTCTGTAAAATCCTGAATTATCCGTTAATGTAATTATCGGTTCGCTATGATCCCAGGTAGCGGTAATACTGACGGAGTTCAGCGGATTACCTGCCTCCGTTACGCTGCCCGATAGTCTTGCTCCGCCGATGGAGATCGTGAAAATGATTTCCAGATCCGTATCGGGAATCTTTGCCGATACCCTGTATGTCCCGTCGCTGTTTCCCATCGTTAGCGTCGTGGCAGCTCTACCGTTTTCATCGGTTTCCACAGTAGTATTACTCAGCGATTGACCTGTTGCACCGGGAGGATATTGCGTAATTTCAAATAGAGCGGTAGTACCGTAAACGGTATTATTATAGATATCTTCTGCCTGAACAACGAATGGTTCTTCGAGCTCTGTATTGATAAGCCCTTCCTGTCCGTCTCCCGATATTTTGATAAAATAATTTGGTTCTCCGGGTTTAATACTAAAAGTATCACTGGTCGCATGAGTCAGGTCCGGCGATGTGAAACGGAGTCTGAATCCTTTCCCGGCTTTTGTAATAGATAAGTCGTCAAAAACAACTACACCGTAGGATGCGGTTTTGATTGCGGTACCGTTTAGTGAAGCTTGTTCCGGTCCGTCATCAATGACTACCGTTATCGAATTATTAAAACTTTCTGTGATATTGTCGTTTTCATCCCGCGCTTCAATAATGATAGTCTGTATCGGTTGCCCCGCGGTTGTGATTTGCGGTTGTTGTGTTATAACCAATTGCGCAGCGGTTGTTGTCGTAAATTGTACTTCATTTCCATAAACCGTACCGCCGGCGTTCGTTGCGTACGTGCGAACAAAATATGTGATTCCCGGTTGTAAGTCGCTTATTTCCGCTGTAAATAAACCGGTTGGCAATGTTGATCCCAGGTTCTCTTTGTTGTCGTTTACGTCGGGTTGGGTAGAGGTATTCCATACAAATCCGTACTCGGTTAGTTGGGGTTGACCCGGATCGACGATCATTCCCCGGAGCGTCACAGCTACATCACGAATGTCAGTGGCTGTATCAGTTGTTACTTCTGGCAACCGGATTGTCGTAAAGTCGCGTATCTCCGACCATTCGCTTGTTCCTCCGTTATTTGCTGCGCTTACACGCCAGAAGTAACGGGTTCCGTCTTCCAGATTTTCCAGCGTGTAGGAAGTCGCATTTATCCCGTTTATATCGAAGATAATACTGTCAGGTTGAAAGGATTCGTGTGTTGCTACCTGCAGATAATAAGTTTCGGCACGATTCGATGTTTGCCACGATAATTCCGGATTGAAAACCATTTCATCGGTACCGCTCAAAGGTGTTGTTAATTGCGGTATGTCCGGAATTTGTATTATAAAGTCGGCGTGTATACTATGGTTGCTTTGTACATTGTGAAATGTAAATGTATCCGACGAATCACTCTCGGTGCCGTCAATTATGAGTTTTTCAATCAGGTAATCATTATTTGGTGTAATGGTGAATGTTATATCTTCTCCGTGCTCGATTATAATTTCGCCGCCCGGTTCAATGATACCATTATCTCCTGCTGTTGCCGATATTGTATAGGTCCTTACTATGAAGTTTGCAACCAAATCCCTGTTTTCAATTGCGGTAAAAGAGTAGTTTGAATCCGCGCTGACTTCAGTTTCGCCATCGGTCCAGTTTAGGAATGCATAGCCCGTTTCGGGTATAGCGGTTACGGTCACGTTTTGTCCGTGCTCATAGATACCACCGCCGGTAACGGATCCTCCGTCTGCAGGGTTAGCGGATACTGCTATGGCATATTGATTAAGGGTG
>SL_3KL_010_SEDDRAFT_10005678_pt1 | contig 11179 bp, 7 predicted proteins | sample SodLakKL_010_SED_2_FD_10381 | JGI IMG/M metagenome (IMG submission 10381)
GCGCCTTGCGATACTTGCTGCTGCTCACGGCTCTCAAAAGACTATCGGCAAGAATCCCCACCACAGTGCCTTCTGACTCCAGCGCCGCCAACATGGCTGCCTCATCGACACCGCGAGCGCCACCCGAAACCACGGAATGCCCGGCACCAGTGACTACACTTGCCGCTTCACGGGTAAACGCCAAATCCTCATTAGTCGCGTTTCGGGAACCAACGAAAGCCACGCCCCCCTGGCCCAGAAGTCGCTGATTGCCGCAACCAAAAAATACGGGCGGCGCCGAAGCACCAAGTCTCTGCTTCAGGCGCGTCGGGTAATTCTCATCTCCCCTGGTAAGAACCCAGATTCCGGCACGCTCCCACTTCTCCAGCGCCAGCGCCATGGCATTGCCGCGCTGCAGCAGCTTGTCCAGGCGTTCACGCGCAATTTTCGGGTGGCTCCACTCAGCCAAAAGGCTTGCCGACTGTCCATTGATCAACTCGGCCGGCCGACGACCTTGCTGCTTCAACCACTCGGCAAAATCCCCCCATTCCCTGGGCCCCAAGGGCTTGGCGCCCTTGGCGTCTTCGGCACCAAAGCGCGCGGTCAGCAGGAGAACAGCTTGTGAGTCGTGAGCCAGTTGCATGATGGGTTCAGTTCCCGATCAAGTCTACGAAGAGCTCTGCTTCCCGTAACCAATGAAAAACCCGATCATTCCACACAAGATCAGCATTCCGACAGGCCAACCGATCACCAATCCAAGAAAAGCACCAATCGCCGCACCGATCAGGCCAGGCTTCGCGGCCCGGCGATTGGTTTGGTCGGACCCTTTGAGTAAGGCCGTGACGATCAACACGCTGGCCAGCACAGCAAGAACAGCTGTCACCGGCCCCATCCCTTCGCCGCCTGTATCCAGCAACTCATCGGTGAAACGGCCATGCTGGGCCTGTGCCGCTTCTATTGAGCAGAGCAGGACGGTAGCCAAGAACAGGAGCTTACTTCCAAGTTGCTGCATCAGATGTCAGAACGGAATGTCATTGGGGTCGTGTTCACTCGAACTCCTCGTCTCTCTGGGTGCACCGGTTCGCGTAGATTCCGGTTGATCACCGTGCACACTTCCGGCAGAATCCAGCATCTGAAGATTCTGCGCTACGATTTCGGTGGTGTAGCGATCACGCCCTTCCTGATCCTGCCATTTACGAGTTTGAATTCTCCCGTCGATATAGACCTTGCTGCCTTTTCGAAGGTATTCGCTAGCGATCTCGGCAAGGCGCCCGAACAGGACGACGTTATGCCACTCGGTATTTTCCTGGCGTTCGCCCGTGTTACGATCACGCCAACTTTCGCTGGTAGCCAATCGAAGATTGGTCACCATGGCGTTTGATTGCGTGGTCCTCGTCTCAGGATCAGTCCCAAGATTTCCAATCAGAAATGCTCTGTTTACCCCGGCCATCTTTTTCTCCGTTCCCTGGTGAGCTTACTAGCCACTTGGCCCACTAGTCAGTTCCATGGTAAATAACTGATAGTACAGACTTCGCTCGGCTCATCGCCACATAATGGGGCGCAATATCTTGCTTGTTCTTCGGATTCGGCTCTGGCAGGTCAATCACAACGATCGCGTCATTTTCCAGACCCTTGAAATCAGCCACTCGGGCGAAAGTCATGGTGCTTGGCGGAAAGTTGGCCAGTGAATATTCATCGATCTGCTTGATCTGTTGGCGCCAGTGTTCCGGTAAAGCCGAGACCACTGAATGGCGGAACTCCTGACCCGAAAGAATGGTAATTTGAGCGGGCGCCAATCCACCTTCTTCGACAAGAAACTCCAACTCCGCCTCCAGCTCAGCAACCGCCTGCTCGATGCCATCAACCAGTTTTTCCCGTACTGCTGGACCCTCGCCGGCTCCCTGAACCCCCATGTCAGCACCGAGAGCTGACTTGACCTCCTCCAGGATTACCCGTGTATTGCGACAGTTTTTCGTCAACGTCGCCAGAGCCGCACCGGATGTTCTGAGAATTTCAAGAGCCTCAGGCTCTGCTTCACCAAAAAAGCCACTTTGGTTGTTGATGTCATAAAAGAAACACCAGCGACCATCACTCAAACCATCCTTCAGACTCCTGTCGAGCAGGTCAAGGCTGGCCATTTGCAGCATATCCTGACCCTCATCAACAATGATGGCATCAAAAGCATCCAGCTTTTTTCGGCGAAGTATCACCTCAAGACCAGAGAGCTGGCAAACTTCAAGCTTCGGCATGCTGAAATGCATGCGCAGATAGCTTTGCAACCAAGGCGACTTGCAAACCAGAGCAACCTGTTTACCAGAACCGGTCCAGCGACGCGCAAACTCCAGTGCCATCAGAGTTTTACCGGTTCCTGCGCCGCCTGAGCAAAGCACCCTGCGGTTCTCGGAATAACAGTCAACAAGCGCAAGCTGGCTTTCGGTGAGCAGAATTACCTGGTCGGCTGCCTGGCTGGCCTGAACATGCAACGGTATGATAGCCTCAACATCGGGTCGAATAACAGAACCGAGTTCCTGGAGAGCGGAACTGTCGATTTTTCTCGCCTGAACTCCAGGTTTCTTTTCCCAATAAGCAAAGAGACCCCGCAACCATCTGTCCAGATCCTTTACGATCCGACTGTCAGCCATTATTGCCCGATCCCATTCCACGCTTGGGTCTCGCCAGTCAGTATCCGGGAACACAACCCCGTAGCCGAAAACCAGTTTTGTAAAGACCGAGGCAGAAAGCGTCTCCTTGAGTCTCTTGATTAAACCGTGCAAGCCCGTTTCAGCTTGGCGAAATGGGCTTTCTGAAAGGCGGTGCTCAGTGCCACTCGCGTCCGTCGAATACCAGACACCCTGTCTACAGGCAATACCTCCGCCCTTGACTTCCAGGACATAGACACCCCTGGGACAACAAATGACGAAATCAAGCTCTCCGAAGCGCTTGCGTGCGTGCCGGGTCAGGTTCAGGGAGTGGTAGGCAACGTACTCGTTTCGAGTATCCTGCGGCACGCTGCGCTTCAGGGCATCGAATACGCGCAACTCTGCACGGCTCTTTCGATCATAGGGCGAGGCTGGGATCATTCTCATGAGGGTCAGGCACCCAATTTTGAACGGGTTTCAGCTTCCAGAGAGCTCGGCAGGACTGTACTCCCAAGCCTTTCAAGCAGCTCCTTTCCGTCAACCACCAACTCAACTACGTCAGCTTCTCCAGGGATTCTCAAATGAAGTCCACGTGGCGTGACCTGCAGGTCGTAGCTGCCCTTTGGCAATCGGATATGGGTCTGAATAATGTCCCAGCTCATTTCCTTGGCAATCTTGACGGCGGCCTGTCTCTGAGACTTTGAAAGTCCTGACTTGCCGGGCTCGAACAGCTTTCGAAGGCTCCGGGGAAAAGCTGGAACCGGACCAAGATCCAGGCCGGAGCCCAGCATGCGATGGGCAAACTCGGCCATCTTGAAGGAAATTGCCGGATGCAACCCAGGAATGTTTCGCAATTGTTCTGGCATTTGAAGCCACCCCTGGCTGGACGCTAGCAGAAACGCAGCAATCAGGAATTCCTCATCGCCCAATGCAACCTTGTCGAATTCCAGAAAGTCAATGAATTCTGTATGCAGGAAGGCCAGGATCAAAGCTCGAGAAAGAGGCTTATTATGGGCAGCAAGCAGCTCCTGCTCGGTTTTCTCGGTCAATCGTTCGATGCCGCGAAGATCATCAACAAGAGACTGGGTTGCGACCTTTGCTTTTCCGTCCATACCGGGAACGAGCCTCTCAAGATAGGTCACCACGGCGCTATTCAAGGAATCATCTTCATCTCCCTGAATGGCACTATGTAGATCCCATAGCAATTTGGCTGACTGGTTCAGATCCTCCCCCGGTGAACCGCAATGGAGCCAATCTCCGATAACCGACAGCAATGGAGCGATTCCAGCCTTGACCTCCCCGCCGACAAAAAAATCATACATGTAGGAAAGATTCTCAGAGCGATCGGCTAGCTTTACACACAACGCCAGAAAGGCTCCAACAGCGCCCAGCTCCGACATGTTCAGCTCTACGCGTTCCAGATCAGTAGAGTCTTCCGACCAAGCTCTTTCTTTGCTTGGGGAAAAGGATGGTTTTCGAGCTCGCATGTCAAAACCGTATAAATCGACATTTCGGAGATCCTTCGCCGAGTCCAACAACGCCTTTTTTGCAGCCATGTCTCTGACCTCGATTCTTTCTATGCAACCTAAAGGCAGTGGCGCTTTCAGCATGAGCCAGTCGGAATCGTCAAATTCTGCAGACTCGAACATCTCCGACTGAACTGATCCGTCAGCAGCCCAGCGGTGAACCGGGCCGGAGAGCGAAGAAAGATTAAGCACAACGATGCAAGGAATCAGATGAGACGCTTCGCTGCAGCAGTGCTCTATAAGGCCATCCGCGGGTTTTCCAGTAAACAGGGGCAGCCACCCGGGTGCCACTGAGAGCGAGTCGCTGTAATACTTGTCGCCAAAAGCGTTCGATGGAAGAATCAGACCCGCCCCCAGCATGAAGAACAGGTTGAGGTGATTGGTGGCCAATCGCCATTCTGTAATTTTCTGCGACGATTCCGCGTGGCCGGCCTTATCGAATAAATCACTGCTTTTCATGGGAGTCTCTCCAGAATCTCAGGGTCATCCGGCAGGATCACCTCAATTGGGCATTTTTGATCGGCTTTTCTCAGCATAAAGACCTGATGCATTGCACGTGCTGTCATGACGTAGAAAAGCATCTTCTTTTCATCCACAATAGATCGCCAACAAGGAAACTCGTTGATGTCAGCAATAAAAACCACATCGAACTCGAGACCTTTGCAACTCTGAGCGTTGATGACGATGAATCCCCCTTCGCTGAAATCCAATTGATTCCTTTCTTCGGTTGAATAGGTCGATATGGGGCAAGCGAGATCTTCAATATTGTTTTCTGCCGATCTCAGCATAGCAAGATACCTTTCTCGAACCTTGTTGTTGGGAGCAATGACGCCTATCAAGAACCGCGGATTCCGGCCAGCATAGAGAAGCAAGCGACGAAACATCCGACCTTCATGGTCCTTGGTATAGGTGAAAAGCACAGGCTGTCGCGTTGGCCTTTGCGGTCGGGGTGGAACTTCAGGAGGAGTGGTGCCTGGTGTTTCAACAAGGAACGCCCGTGCCAGACACGCAACGCCGTACTTGTTTCGATAGTTAGCTTTCAACTCTTGCTCAAAATCCGAATTGAGTTCATCATTAATTTCCACAAAACTGCTGTTATCTTGACCTATAGCTTGATTGAAATCCGCTGCAACAAAAACATTTTCGAAGGGAATCGCGTTCAAGAACTGATAAAAGCCGGGAGGCATATCCTGACCTTCGTCAATAATCAGATGTTGGTCTTTGTATCGCTTCTCCAGTGCGTCAGAAGATTGCTCACCAAGAAGGTCAAGACAGGTATTCCAATCAACAGGCCGCCATTTCTCTGCCGCCACTGCATCGAGATACGGGACCTTTCGGCCGGTAATTTCCTCAAAAACCTTGTAAAACCAAGCCTGCCACTGAGCGGCCTTTAAATCGATACCAAAAAGCTGATGGCTGGCAAATCGCAGAAGATGATTGAACACCAGGAAGCAGTAGTTCTTGTTCGCATCATGCAACCGGCGCGCCCGCAGCAAGCACATGACCGACTTGCCGGTTCCTGGTCCACCAGTCAGGAAATAGCGGCCCTCCAGCGGCCAGGCCCGCACCATCTCCTGCTCCTTGCTGAGTTCGTGAATCCCTGGTAATTGAAATCTCCGCTTAGCCACTTTTCACCCTGCCACTAATATTCGAGAAATCCTTTGAAGCCATGTGCATCGCTGCCGATCAGCATGGTCCGGTCAAGCAATATATTGCCGTAGGCACACGACGGGTCTGGAACCAGGCAACAAGCATGGCAGGCAGCACGATTGAGCAGTCCGGGCCCCTGGCCCTCGTGTTCTGAGCAAACCGGATCCAATGAGCACCATTTAGACCTGTCAGCGGCAGCCGCCATCAACTTCACGAACTTCTCTGCCTCCGCCATCCTGGCCAATCCGCCTAGCGTACCAACCTGATCGGGTACGGCAATATAGATCAGGATTCCAGCCATAGGCTGGTCGGGTTGGACTGTTGAATAGATCCGTTCCTGAAACGAAGCGGCTGGATACCCCACGCTGGACTCGAGCTGCCGCATGAGCAGGTGGGCGAGAGTATGCAGAAGCAGGAATCTTGGTGACTGGACGGGTTCAAGCTCGAAGTTGAATTTCATGTTTCCATAGCGGCGCTTGACCACATCGACATACTTCTGCAATGTGGGTTGACTTTCCCAGCGCCGAAGAGACGCTTCGGCAAGCGAAAAGAATACCCCTTCACCAAATAGTTCGATCGCCGGCAGCCAGTCCAGTTGACCATCGAGATCAGGCGGAATAGGATCCGGATGTGCAGGTTCAGCGCGGAAAAAGCCTCGTAGCACCTCGATCTTCCTCAGTCGCCGGACAGAAACAAGGCGAATATGATTTAGCAATGGATATTTGACGGCAAGCTCATGCTTTCGATTAAGCAGCTCTCTCAACTCTTGAGTCTTTTCTCGGGGGACAAAATCTTCATCCTCATCGAGATTTGGGATTTCTTCCTGAAAAGCCTGCCATTCTCGTAAAACCAGATCGCCGGAGGTGAATTCCTGCCCGTAGAGGGGGTATCCATTCTCGATTTCCTTGAGACAGTTTTCCAATTCTTCCTGTGTGCACTTAAGCTCGCGTCTTGCCTTGGCGATCGGTCGATGGTACTTTTCTTCACCAATTTCAAGGTCTCGTAGCAAGCGGGAATTCTGATACAAACGGTCGAGCACGCTACCGCGGATAGCTCGCGATTCGGGCGGCACCACCAGCCCTGACTTTGTGACTGGCATGTGCACGCCTGGATCATTGACCTGTACGGCCAAGGCTGGGTCTTGTGGCGTGACAGACTCCCGCAGCCAGGGTTGCTTTTTGTTTCGTCCAAAAGAAATCGGGACCCGCTCCTCAAGCATGCCTCGTGCGCCGCAGCCCTTGCTACTACAAGTCACGAAGGTTCCTTCTGGAAGCACCTTCAGGCTCAAATTATCGCGATCTTCGCACTTCTTTCCTCGCTGGTCTCGGTGGGCAAGGAAATGGAAGTCCAGATCCGCCAGATAGCCCTCTGAATGCACCATGACCCAAGACACCTGCTCCAGCAATGGCGCTTTTTTTACGTCCGAGTAGAGGTCACAATTGCAGCGGGGCTTATTGTGGTCATCCGGTTTCCGGAACAGCCGCACGAGCCGACCACAGCGTTGGTTGGTGCATACATACCAGGTGGGAAAACGCTGTCCTGGCACACAAACCCCTTGAATCTGGCCATTGTCAAGTTGCCTTGCGACCGGCGGTGCGATGAGTTTCTTGTGCTTATCAATCTGTAATGCCGATTTCACTGCTTCGGCATACGGTATGAATTGACCGGCAGGACCTCCGGACTTGTCAGTCCAGAAACAAATGTCCTTGACCACCACAAGTTCGTCGTCGGTTCGGACAATGGCCCCTGGCGAGCAATGACGCAACAAATGGTGCAGGCGGACCGGAAAATAGACTTGCTTGTTCATAGCACTTTCAGAAGCCCTGATTGCTGGACCTGGCGCATTGAATTCAGGGTCGGCCATAAGCCACGAATCCGCGCTTCGTGCGTGAACAGAAGGCGCTCCGAATTTTTGCGGTCATCTCTTTCCTCGTAGCAGAGGCGCTGCCGATTGCTTTGGCAAATCTCAGCAAATCGTTTCCATTCGGCTGCCAGGCCATCCAATTGCAATTGAACGGTCTCAGCCATTTCCCCGCTGGCTTCTCCACAACGCTTAGACAGGGTTTCGATCACCTTTGCGATGGCTGGATTCTCAGGGTCGAATGCACCGGCCTTGTCATTGGCGGCCATCGTCGACAGGGAATGGCGCACGGCAATGACCAGCGCAGCGTGCAGTGCCCTTTTCCGGGCTTGATGGGTGAACGGGGTAATGCTGCCAGGTTCGACGAAACGATAGAAAGACTCGTGGTAGGCGCGGAAATTCTCGTAGTGAGAGAGACTGCGGGCCTGGTCACGGTAATAGTTGACGAAAACAACCCCCGGTACTTCAGACCGGCCCACGCGACTACTGGCCTGAATGTATTCCGCCGTGGTCAGGGGCTGGCCATTGATGATCATCAAAGCCAGACGGGCGACATCGAGTCCCACCGAGATCATGTTGGTCGCCAGTACTGCATCCAGGCATTCAGGTTGGCCTTTTGGGCGTTCGAGTCGGCCGAACGTGGCAGCGTTTTCCGCGGCACTCATCAGACTCGTGAGTTGGCCGGTGGTCGGCCTTTGCCTGGATACAATCCTTTCGTCACGTGGCTCGCCTGTATCGTCCAGCTGCTGTTTTTCTTGCTCTTCGCTTAGTCGGGACAGGAAGTCCCGAACATGGGTGTAGAAGGCATTCTTACTGTTGCCAACACCACGCAGGCTGCCGTGGTAGACCACCATCGTCCACCAGGCATCCAGCAAATCCTCGCGGTTCTCATACCCCGATCTGAATACACTTTCCGGCGCTGCCGCCAAAGTCGCAGCCAACGGCCCCACGCAGCGGGCGCGATCAAGCGCTGGTGCCAGGTAACCGAGATAAAGACGACCGGGGCGTTTATCTAGGGGCACGACACGAGAAAAATAGGAGTTATCCGCGTCCAGTCCTGGTGGCGGGAACACCGACAACTCGCGCCCGTACATTTTCTTTACCTGGGCCTTGGCGTTGCGAATTGTCGCGGTGGAGGCAATGTATTTGGGATACTGCCCCTTACTCCTTAGCACCGCATCCAAGGCCGCCTCGTACACTCCAGCGATGGAGCCGAGGTCGCTGGATAACAGGTGTAGTTCGTCCTGGATTATCAGTGACGGTGGAAGCATACCGCCGCTGCCCAGAAATGCACCCGGACGCTCATCCCAGGCCAGGCGAGCGTATTTGTCTATGGTTGAAAACAGCAGGGTTGGTGGGTTCTGATACAAGCTCTCGTCAACGACATCGGCCGGGAGTGCGTCGGCATTCCCTCCGCCAAAGTCACATTGTTCGTTTCGACATTTGAAAGTGAACCTTGTGCTCGTGAGTTCATATCCCCGAACCGGATCCAGCGGGGTCGCGCACCAGGGGCACTGGTGCAGCACAAGAGCTTGCTTAGCCTCTTCAATTCCGCCACGCATACGGCCAAGGACCTTTTCAGCCTGGTCGAGCGTGTTCGGGCTCAATGCGCCACCGGCCCAAAGTCCGACAGTGAAGGGTTCCTGGCCCAGTTCGGCTGGGGATTTGCGACGAAGCAGTTCCATGGCAAATATCATGCGTGCGGCGCGAACGAACTGCTGAGTAGTCAACAAGCGCAGGGTATAGCGCATCAGGACCACTGTGCCTGCTCCGTTTGTCGGATAGCGTAAACGACGATAGAAAGCGAGGAAGGCGATCAACCCGAGATATGCTTCGGTTTTGCCGCCGCCGGTAGGAAACCAGATCAGATCGACGGTATCCCGAAACGGGTCTTGTTCATCGATTGCAGAATGGATCGTGGTCAACAAGAAGCCCAACTGGAAGGGGCGCCAGCAGTAGTGGGCAGGCTCCTTCTCAGCTTGGTTGATCCGTCCACTCTGCATCATCTGGTCCAGCATGGCCTGGTTGGCCAGGGCAAATGCCCGGCGTGCTGTCTCGTCTGAGTCGAGCAGGGTAATACCGCCACGCATCCGACTGACGGCGAGATCGATGCGGGTAGCGATACGCTCCGCGGCCTGCCGTTCTTCTCCTTGCAATTGGCTGCAGCCTTTGGTTTGCTGTCGGCTCCAGTCTCCATAGCCATCGACAAATCGGGTGAGATGATCCATCGCTTGCGGCTTGTGGTCATCGATAGTCGCCAAATGCTCGATTGACAAAGCCTGCTCAGAACCGCTACCCACATCGGCAGTCATTTGCGGGACTTCGGTGCGAGGGATAAAATCGGTAAAGATGGACTTTACCTTGCCGTTTTCTTCCTTCCAATCCACGGCAGCCCCATGCCCTACCGCATAGATCCGGCGGTTCCTGTAACGAAGCTCCAGCTCTTGCTCTTCCTCGTCAAGCAGGCTGTATTCGACCCGCGGGTAGTCACCGATAGTGCCGGCTTCGAAGGTGCACTTCAAATTCACCTCGAACAATGACATCGATGCACGTTGCTCGAGCACTCTGTTCCGGTCGATATCTCGTGGCAAACGTTCCGTATTGAACAGGGTGACAGTGATGATCCAACCTCTTGTATGCTCGCCTTTTCGATGCTCACGCCAGCGCACATCAAGACCGGCTCTCGGGGTCTGAACACCATGACGTCCAGGTTCCTGGACAAGGAAATCCGGAAATCTACCTGGCCCTGTGATACGTCTTGCGGACTGATCCCCACCAATTTTGGCTTTTTTCCATGCCTTTCCGCCGCCGGGTTTGGCATAGATTTTCGCAGATGCCTGGACCTGGAAACTCAGGTCCGGGCCCGTTGCATAAAAGGAAAATCCGACCGATGAAGGTGGGATGTACCGTCTGCGAATGGTGGCAGGTTTGACTTCGGAGGCGGCGTGATCCGATCCGCCAATATCCGGCAGCTCATCTTCTTCCTCGTCTTCGGAGGCTGGATCGATACCCTCATCGAGCTCGGAGACAGGGAAAAGGATAGCTGTCGGAAAGCGCTCCAGGGGATTGATGCCAACCAGCTCAACCGGCAAACCCTTGCCGGTCAGATTCTGCCGCACCCATTTGACCAGCCTTTTTCGCTCTTCTGCATAATCCATTCCGGTTACCCCTTGCCTCCTCTTTTTCTATACCTATTAACCTGAGCCGAACCGGCAATTCCAGAATAACCGAGCGGTATTTTCACGGCAAACGACGGACTCATTGCTGAAACACCTTCCAGGCGACCCGGTAGTCTTCTTCGCGGTTGGGGCGGAAGAAGGGGGCGACGTATTCGATGGTCTGGCGCCATGGGCCGGTGGAGTGGGTGGTGTTCCAGTGGGTCTTGGTGACTTTGCCTTCGGTCAGGTGCTGGATGTCTTCCCAGCCCAGGGCGATGCCTGCTTCATGGCGCCCTGAGGCCTGGATGGTGTATTCGATGTCGTTTTCGAGGTCGGCCTTGCGGGCTTTTCGGGGGAGGCCGATGC
>SL_3KL_010_SEDDRAFT_10005679_pt1 | contig 11179 bp, 6 predicted proteins | sample SodLakKL_010_SED_2_FD_10381 | JGI IMG/M metagenome (IMG submission 10381)
GCGAATGTTTTTGGACGGAAAAAAACGACGTGGGTATCATCGTAAATATAATGCCAATCCTCAAGCTGATCGTTTTCCGGTGCCTGGCTGGTCATAATTCCAAGATATCCTCCCTCCTTTAGGCAACTCCATAATCTGTCGAACTCTGAAAGAGGATCAAAGAGATGTTCAGCCGTTTCACTCACAGTTATAAAATCATACATCTCTTCAAATACGGTTGGGTCGTCATCAAAAAATATGTCATAGTTTTGCATTCGATGGCCTTTCTCCTCAAACATCAAATGCAATGCCGGCCCCGGACCGGATCCGAAATCAAGTCCGCAGCTGTTCGGTTTAATTCTCTTCAGCATCGGGTTTGCCAGCTGGCTCAAAAACTTTCTGTACTCAGGATCATACGGCCTGTTATCATGCTGCATATAACGCGAAAACTCCATATCCCCGTCGAGTCTGTCGTCCGGATGAACAAAAACAAGATCGCAACTCTTGCAATGATAAAATCGTCTTATATCATGGAAACGTAAATCAGACTCCAGTATAAGCTCCGTTTCATCATTATCACAAAGCAGGCATTGTAGGTTTTTCATGATTTGGCCAATCACCAGTTAATAATGAGAATTCACAACAAGATAAAAGATTAACCATGAACTTTTTCAGGTTTGATTCCCGTTTCCTTACCTTTCTGACTCATTATAAAACCGGGAAAGCTTTTGTCTGAAACAGTAAAATACGATGCGATTGTTGTAGGTTCAGGTCCGAACGGATTAGCGGCAGCTATACGCCTGGCCCAGGAAGGTTTAAGTGTTAAGATATTTGAAGCATCGCCCACAATCGGCGGCGGTATGAGAACCAAAGAGTTGATACGCCCCGGTTACCATCATGATGTTTGCTCGGCAATACACCCAATGGCGATGGCATCGCCTTACATGCAAACACTGGATCTGGAAAATTATGGTTTGGAATGGATCCATCCCGAGTATCCTGCTGCTCACCCAATGGATAATGATCCGGCTGTAATATTGAATCGTGATTTCTCCCGAACTGCTTTTGAATTGGGCGAGGATGAAAAAAGATACAAGAACCTGGTTGGTCCTGTAGTTAATAACTGGAAAGAACTGACTGAAGATTTTCTCGGTCCCCTTTCAATACCGGGCAGCCCGTTTAAACTAGCCCGTTTTGGGTTGAAGGGTTTGCAGCCGGCATGCCTGCTGAAAAAACGGTTTAAAACCGAGCGTGCCCAGGCTATGTTTGCAGGCCTTGCAGCTCACAGTATCTTAAAGCTGAATGAAATAGCAACATCGGCAATCGGTCTTGTATTTTTCGGTGCAGCTCATACAGGCGGATGGCCGCTTCCAAAAGGCGGATCTCAGGCTATCGCCGATTCAATGGCCGCATTGTTCAAATCACTCGGAGGAGAAATCGAAACCGGGTTCAAAGTTGAATCACTGGAACAGCTCCCTCCTTCAAAGGCTGTACTTTTTGATTTGACTCCCCATCAGGTTGCAAAAATTGCCTCCGATAAACTGCCTGAATCGTATAAAAAGAGATTGTATAAATTTAGGTATGGTTCAGGAGCTTTTAAGATCGATTACATATTGAAAGAGCCGGTACCGTGGAAAGATCCTGAGTGCGGCAAAGCGGGTACGGTTCATCTTGGCGGAACTTTTGACGAAATTGCCCGATCGGAAAAAATAATGAGCGAAGGCGGTCATCCGGATGATCCGTTTGTACTGGTTGCACAGCAAAGTTTATTCGATGATTCACGCACGCCGGATCAAAAGCATACGCTGTGGGCGTATTGTCATGTGCCAAATGGTTCAACAAAAGATATGACTGAGGCAGTCGAAAACCAGTTTGAGCGTTTTGCACCCGGGTTCAGAGATGTGATTGATGAAAAAATTACCATGAATACAGAGCAGTTTCACAGTTACAATGCCAATTACATTGGTGGTGATATCAACGGCGGCCGTCAGGATATATGGCAGTTGTTTTCACGTCCGGTCAGCCTGTTTCAGCCGTATGCTATGCCGGCCGAAGGACTTTATTTTTGTTCATCATCAACACCTCCTGGCGGCGGCATTCACGGTATGTGTGGCTATCATGCGGCAAATCTTGCACTCAGAAAAGATTTTGGAATTTCTAAACCCGATCGTATTCTGAAAGCATGATCCGGAACCTGATTGAGTTTACCAAACAAAAAGTATCCGGTGAATCTGTACCGGTTAAAAAAACATCTTCCAAAGCATGGAACAGTGTTACTCTGCTGATTGCACTTCTCGTTTCCGTACCTATTTTTACGGTTCTCGCCAATATTTTTGTACCCACCGGCGAAGTATGGTCGCATCTTGCACAAACCGTTTTGCCAAACTATGTGATGAATTCGTTTTGGCTGATGATCGGTGTCGGGTTTGGAGTTTTTATTTTGGGTGTTGGAACCGCATGGCTGGTAACGATGTGCAGATTTCCCGGAAGCCGCCATTTTAACTGGCTTCTGATCCTGCCCATGGCTGTGCCTGCATATCTGATGGCTTACACCTATACCGATTTTTTAGCCTTTACCGGACCGGTTCAGGGGATGCTGCGCGATATTACCGGCTGGGGATATGGTGATTACTGGTTTCCAAACGTTCGGTCGCTCGGCGGAGCTATCATCATGATGGCTTTTGTGTTTTTCCCCTATGTTTTTCTGTTAACAAGAGCGGCTTTCCTTGAGCAATCATCTTCACTTTTGGAGGCCAGCCGAAGCCTTGGCGCAACACCTTTTCAAAGTTTTTATAAAGTGGCACTGCCGCTTGCACGCCCTTCTATTGCGGCCGGTATGGCACTCGCCCTGATGGAAACCCTGAACGATTTTGGAACTGTAGATTATTTCGGCATTCAAACCTTTACTACCGGTATATATAGAACCTGGTTTGGTTTGGGAGAACGTGTGGCGGCTGCACAGTTATCTGCATTTCTGCTTCTTTTTATCCTGGTACTGATTCTACTTGAACGATGGTCGCGCAGCCGGATGAATACCCAACAAAGCAGTACCGGCAGATATAAAAGATTGTTTGTTTACGATCTGAAAGGCTGGAAAGCATGGGCAAGTACTGCGTTTTGTGCCATTCCGGTTTTAGTCGGTTTTTTGATTCCCGTTCTGATCCTGACTGAAATGATGATCACAAACTTTGAGACTGCTGTTGATGCACGCTTTGTACAATTTAGCCTTAACACAATTCTGGTTGCAATCATCGCAGGATTAGTTGCGCTGTTTGTAGCTCTTATCATGGCTTATGGCGCCAGGCTCAATCCTTCATTTCTCACTAAAGCCTCAACACGCATCGGCTCGATGGGTTATGCAATTCCCGGATCAGTAATTGCTGTAGGTATATTAATTCCGTTTGGCTGGATGGATAACACTATCGACAGTTTTATGAGAGATACCTTTGGCGTTTCTACCGGATTAATTCTGAGCGGAACAATTTTCGCTTTGATCTTTGCTTACGTGGTACGATTTCTTGCAGTTGCATTTAACACGGTTGAAGCCAGCCTTGGAAAAATCACTTCCAATATGGATGAAGCGGCCCAGGGAATGGGTTATAAGTATGGAAAAATTCTTGGCAAGGTTCACATGCCGATGATGAAAGGCAGTTTGTTTGCAGCCATCATGCTTGTAGTTGTAGATGTGATTAAAGAACTCCCGGCAACTATCATTGTGCGGCCATTTAATTTTGATACACTTGCCGTTCAGGTTTATCGTCTTGCTTCTGATGAACGCCTTGCTGAATCATCCGGAGCAGCCTTAGCTATTGTTTTGGTAGGCCTTATACCTGTTTTTATACTAAGCCGGTCAATAGCCAAAACCAGAAAGACAGATTAACCGTACGTTTCTTTTAATATGCCTGTTTATAGCCTCAGTATTATTTGATCAATTATTCAGTGTGGCTTTTTTCGCCGGCACTAATATCTTTGTACACCGATAATGGTTCAATCCAAAAAGTAGTTTAACATGTCTCACAATAATATCCTTACCGTTGGCCTTGCACAATTTGCGCCAGTCTGGCTGAATAAAAATGCAACATTACAAAAAGCGGCCGAAACAATTCGGGAAGCTGCTCAGAATAAATGTGAACTGGTGGTATTCGGTGAGGGATTTGTCCCCGGCTATCCACACTGGCTGGCAAACACTTCCGCATCCGAGTGGAATTCTCCGGTTCAAAAAGAGCTCCATGCCCATTATGCACGGAATGCCGTACAGATTGAATCCGGTGATCTTGATGATATCTGTTCACTCGCTAAATCATTGAACATCGCGGTGTACCTCGGTATCATTGAACGTGCGGCCGACCGTGGCGGACACAGCCTCTACTGCTCCCTGGTGTATATTGACCAAAGCGGAACCATTCAATCTGTGCACCGAAAGCTGCAGCCAACCTATGATGAAAGGATGACATGGTCGCCGGGAGATGGCCACGGCCTTCGTGTGCATCAGCTCAAAAGTTTTACCGTGGGCGGACTAAATTGCTGGGAAAACTGGATGCCTCTTCCGCGTGCAGCACTTTATGGAATGGGTGAAAATTTGCATGTAGCCGTTTGGCCGGGAAGTGTCCACAACACAAAAGATATTACACGTTTTATTGCGCGTGAAAGCCGTTCATTCGTAATTTCAGTATCATCACTGATGCGAAAACAGGATTTCCCGGATGATACACCTAACCTTACTGAAATTCTTAAAAAAGCTCCTGATGTTCTGGCAAATGGGGGCTCCTGCATTGCCGGGCCTGACGGCAGCTGGATTATTGAGCCTGTGGCAGATAAAGAAGGATTGATTACCGGAACAATTGATTTCAATCGCATATACGAAGAAAGGCAAAATTTTGATCCATCAGGACATTATTCCCGACCCGATGTAACCCGCCTTACCATTAACCGGGAACGCCAGTCTACAATTGATATCGAGGATTAAAGGATTGGTAGTCTAAGGTAAACTGTGAAGGTTTTGTGCTGATTTAAAGAGCAACCTGGTAGTTCTCCTTCGCTAAAGTTTGCGCTACTAATATGTTTGTTTATGGTGCTTCGGAGGTCAGGTGTCCGAAGGTTCTGCCAGTGTTGCGGGTAGTAAATGAGAGGCGAGTGTGGGAACTTGAAAATTACCAATCTGCGAAAACTCTGCGTGCCATCTGCGACACTCTGCGAGAGGTTCTCGCGGATTTACGCAGATGGCACGCAGAGTTTCACAAAGAGAAAACCCCTCCTCCGCCAAAAAACACGTGGAGACTCCCCTCAAGGGGAGATTTACCCAATAATCAAACTAATTCTCATTCAGCCAGTGATCGAACCAGCTGCGTTTGCGCTCGAGGCGGTCTACCAGCAACCAGGGTTCGCCGGTTCGTGAGAGGCCGTGTGATGAGCGCGGGTAGCGCACAAACTCTACCGGTATTTGACGTTTTTTGAGGGCCATATACCACTGTTCGGCATCGGTGATCGGCGTACGCCAGTCTTCCTCACTGTGGATAATCAGAGTGGGTGCTTCCACATTGCCTACATATTTTAGTGGAGACAAGTCCCAATAGATCTTCTGCTCATCCCAAGGGTAACCGCCAAATTCGAACTCGGTGAGTCCCTGCGCGTCGGATGATCCGTACCAGCTGAACCAGTTGCTGATCGACCGGCTGGTTACAGCTGCTTTAAATGCATCCGGGAAGCGCGCAGTAAGCCAGTTGGTCATAAAACCGCCATAGCTTCCGCCCGAAACACCGATCCTGTCCGGGTCCACTCCGGGGTATTTTTCTTTTACCGCTTCAAGGCCAGTCATAAAATCTTCCTCATCCATCTTGCCCCACTGCTTCAGGGTTGCAAACATAAAATCGTGACCATAAGCAGATGAGCCACGCGGGTTGGGATAGAACACAAACATGCCGGAAGCCGACAGCGTGTGAAACGCCGGGAACCAGGTGTTGCCATACGCAGTGTGCGGTCCGCCATGAATTTTCATCACCAGCGGGTATTTTTTGCCCTCTTCATAGCCAACGGGCTTAATCACCCATCCTTCAATCTCGGTGCCGTTTTCCACCGTCCAGGTGAGCGGCTCGGCCGGGTTGAGGGTACGTTCTGCCAGCCATTCCGCATTAAAATTGGTGAGCTGTACCTCGCGTGATCCGTCCCTGGCGGAAACATAAACTTCAAAAGGGGTTACTGCATCTGTTACGGTATAAGCCATCCAGCGTCCGTTTTCTGTTTCGGAAACAGAGCCCAGCCTGCGGTCGCCTTCGGTGATCTGCCGTACCGGTCCGCCGCTGCGGTTTACTTCAAACACGTGCGCATTTCCGCGTATCTGTGCACTCCAGCGGATCTGGTTGTTGTTGGGTGCCCAGTGTACACCACCGGGCTGAAGGTCCCAGTCGGCTGTCAGGTTTTGCGGCTCACCGCTGATCTTTCCATCCCTTCCAAGTTCGGCAACATACAGATCCGTTTGTGCTCCGCGTTCGAGTGAATGCAGAAATGTGATATAACGTCCATTCGGCGAAATTACCGGTGCACGCTGTGTGCCTTCACGTTCGAGCAGTTTTTCCCACTCGCCGCTTTCAACATCTACTACATATAGATTTCTTGTAAAATCGGTGTTATGCTCATCATCCTCTTCAGGGTCACCCGAAAAGTATATCTTGCTTCCATCTCCTGACCATGCAATATCACCCACATGAAATGGCAGGTCGGTAATCATTTTGGGTTCGCCCCCGTCGGCGGGAATGATGTGAAGCTGACGCTTTTCATGAATGGATGGATGCGGCAGAAAATCGGACGTTCCATCACTCAGGTAACGCATTTGTGTAATAACTCGTCCATCAAAGCGTGTAGAATCCAGAGTGGTGGTGATTGCATCCGGAGCGATCCATCCGGCTCTTTCCGGCAGTTCTTCATCGGTTTTCGGTTCACGAGTAAATGCAATTTTTGATCCGTCGGGCGACCAAACCGGTGTGCGGTCGAGACCTTCAATGGTAAACGCCTCTCCCCCCGGTGCCGTTACACGCAGAAAGCGTACAGTGTTATCATCATCCCCGCGCCGCGATTGAATTGCCAGCATCTTTCCATCAGGCGACCACTGCGGGCTGGAGGATTGAACCGTTGGGTCTGTAAAGCGGAACGGCTCCCCGTCGAGCTGGCCGTTGTGAAGCTTTACCATCCACACTTCACGATGCCGGGCGTTATTTTCCTCATCGATCACTGTTTTGTTAAAGGCAACATATTCGCCGTTGGGAGAAATTTCAGTCTGGCCTACAAATATGGTTTTATAATAATCTTCGGGCTGTATTCCCTGCTGTGCAAATAACTCTGAAGCTGTTAAAAAGATCAGGAGACTTAGAATTGCGAATTTGGGTAAAATGTTACTGAGCATATTTTAATTCAATTTTATTACTGGAAGACAGGAAAGTACTATCAGAAAAGATAGATCAAAAAACCGAGTGGAGTGTTCGGGTGCTATTTTACAATTTTTTGCCACTATCTCTCTATCTCGTTCCATCCGCTCTGCGGTGGAACAGAAGTACGGGAGCTCTGCTCCCTCTTTCTCGCAGCGGACCTGCTGAAAGAGCATCCCAAAGCAGAGCTTTGGGATGAGAAATAAGGCGTCACGATGCGGAGTATCGGGACGAGATAAATGACTCTGGATAAACTCATAGCCCAAGGAAATCTTTCAGGTCAGTATCAACAGGCTGCAATATTTGTTGTTCAGGCCCGCCAATAACGATTATCAGGTTATCCGGATCCAGGTATTTTTTAGCAGCACGGTTTACATCCTCCAGAGTCAGGTTTCTGAGTGCTTCCAGTTCAGCTTCAGCCCCGGCATAATAGTTCAGGTACTGTGGCGATTGATATGCATAGATTCCCAATAATTCATGATGAGCGAGCCTTTCAGCCAGTTTTTGCGGCGTATCATAAGATGCAGGAATGAGCCCGTCGATATAAGCTGTACGGGCAGCAAGAAACTCCTGTTCTGTAACACCTTTATCTTTCATCAAGCGAATCTGTTCGATTGACAGTTTTACACCTTCAAGAATTGTATCCGGGTTACCACCAAAGCGCCATAAGTACGGATTTTGATCTCCTATACCCGGTTCCACTTCTCCATATAATGCTGATGTTATCCCGGTCTGAGTTCTCAAAAGTTCCATCATTCGGGATATAAATCCGCCTCCGGCCAGGATATGGTGCATCACCTCCAGAGAAGCATGATCTTCAGGCAACCCCTCAATTCCATTATGCCCGATCATTACTAAAGCCTGGCGTGTGTCGATATCCTCAACAAAAATTTGATGACCGCTGAGCGTTGGAATACCCGGAAAATTCGATGCAAAAACGTTGTTTTGTGAATTAGCGGGTAATTCTGCAAACCCGGATGAGTGCAGAACCGGTTCCAGATCCTCTTTTGTAACATCACCGGATATAGCAATGGTCATATTTCTCCCGTAAAAGTATTGGAGGTACCAGTTTTCAATATCTTCAGCTAGAATAGCATTTACCGATTCAGAATCAGTGATGCGCCCGAATGGATGACTTTCTCCGTAGAGGTTCTTCATAAATAAATTTCGAACTTTCGGTTGTGCATTATCGGCAATTCTGTCTGAAAGGATGGCCAACCGATTTCGCTCAGATTCAAATTCAGTTGAGAAATCAGGTGCAGAAAGCATGGACCCTAAAATATCAATCAATTGATCAGCCGATTTGGCCGGAGCTACACTGCTGATTTTTGTAAGATTGTTATCAGTCTGTATTTGCAGGCTTGCCCCCAAACTATTCAGTTTATCCATTGCTGTTCCACTGCGTAACAACCGGGCTGTTAACTCTGCAAGCCCTTGCTTGCCTTCGGGCTCGGCAGAAACCGGGGTTTGAATAAATACAGAAACACGGACAACCGGAAGCAAACCGGAACCCGCAACAAACACCTGTAGTCCGTTCTCGAGAGAGATACGATGATCCTCTCTGTTTGGCGGAGTAAAGTCAACCTGTTCAAATTCCAATTTACTATAATGATCTGCCGGCATCGGCTCTTTAAATGAAGAGGGACGGCGCACAGCCATCCATGGCGGGCTGTACCATGGCTGTTCTGCTATCGGCATGATCCCGGTTTCTCCAAGATCATCAAAAGCGGATGGCACTTTCCCTGTTTCTGTTTCAAGCTGTTCCGTATACCCGGCTTGGTCTGTCTGTTTTGTAAAAGCGGATGCCGGTTGTCTCTGAACCGAATCGAGGTAAAACTCAGCTACCGGACCACCAAACGGCCAACTGCCCGGCCGAACTTTGTTCAAACTTTCAGCATCAAACCGGCCAAAGATCTCTTCAGGTTCAGGTTTACTAAAATTTGCAGTTACACTTTCTGTTTCATCCCGCAGCAGATGGCCAACAATTTGCATATTCGTTGCAAAATATTTGTTTATTACCCGGGTGATATCGTTGGGTGTTACCTCGTGCCATAATAGTTGCAACCTGTTAAGGTGCTCCCATCCATAAATCGATTCCATCGCCCCGATAGTAACGGCACTTCTTCCAATTTCCTGCAAATTACCGGCAAGGTTCATCATCAGTCTGCTTCGTGCAGCAGCAATATGATTGTGCTCTACAACGCCATCAGCCAATTCATTTAAAACGCGGTTCACTCCTGTCTCAATTTGATCCAGGAATTCATTACTGCGTGCATCCACACGGATTTCAAAATGGGAAGGATATTTTGATGTCCAGCCTGATGCACCTGCAGAAGTAGCGATATTTTGAGTTTGTATTAATTCCTGTTCAAGGAATCCATCAGGCCCGCCCAGCAGCTCTGCCAGGATATCAAAAACGTGAGCATCGGGATGGCCAACAGCCGGCATGGGAACATTGATTGCTACAGCGGGCCCGGCCTGTGCTTCCACAATCAATCTCTTTTGGCCAACGGGTTCAGGTTCCACTGTACGCAGTCGCGGCGATGGCCTGCCTTTTTCCCAGCTACCCCAGTAACGCTCGGCCATTTGGAATACATTTTCAGCCTCAACCTCACCCACCACAACAATTACTGTGTTTTGTGGAATAAAGTATTTATAGAATATTTCCCAGTGATCTTCGCGGGTGGCTTGTGTTAAATCACTGAACCAATGCGCCCACCCATATGGATGTGCATCATAGGTAAGCGAGCGCATCACACGGGAAAATTTTCCGTCCGGTCGGTTATCATAACGCCTGATTTGGTCTACAACCACCTCTTTTTCAGGCTCAAAATGGCGAAAAACAGGATGTTCAATCCGGCTGCGCTCCGTCCACATAAACAGTTCAAGTTTATTTGCCGGCAGATCGATATCGAACTTCATCCAATCACGACCGGTAGAAGCCGTTGAATTTGTTCCACCTGCTGATTGCACAGCCCAATCATACCAGGTAGTGTGTGCCAAACTGTTTTGAAATTCAGTTGCTTGATTCAGAGCATTCTGCAATGAATCAAGCCGGGCAGTCTGGCAATCTGATTCCAGTTCTGCGAAAACCTCACGCTGGATAAAACAGGGAGCATTCCTGTTTTTTTCATCTGTAATCTGTCGGTCCAGTAATTCAACCATTCTGGCTACTTCTTCTTCACGTTCCCAGCTTTTGGTACCTGCCAGGTCAGATCCTTTAAACAGATGGTGTTCAAGCATGTGCGTAAGGCCAACCGTACCAGGTCGCTCGGCTGCTATATCCACTTTATAGAACATTCTTGTGCCGATACGACCGGCAGACTCACGCTCCCATACCAAAACAGTAACACCATTATCCAGTACTTTTTTTTGTACGTCAATATTAATCTCCTGGCTGTAAACCAGCGATGTTGATATCATTAATCCGGCAAGCAGTATTATTTTTTTCATGTAATTATGGTTGAATATTAATCCGGTAACAAAATTTGATTCAGGTTGACTAATTTATGTCAGAGTTTGCTAACAACAAAAAATTACAGAGAGATATGCTTGTGAATTTCATTGCTAAATATTGTTTTATCTCGCTCTATCCGTCTGCCTGGCTTCTCAAAAGAGTAATTTTGTAATGAGGTTTATAGCATAAGCAGACAGGCTCTGCGATGGATCGAAGCCCGGAGGCTGTCTGCCTATATTTTAACCTGTCTTACTAAACATATGACAAGCCAGGCAGGCATCGGGACGAGATATATGCTACTTTTACAAGCATTTCTTAGCTTGTT
>SL_3KL_010_SEDDRAFT_10005680_pt1 | contig 11178 bp, 5 predicted proteins | sample SodLakKL_010_SED_2_FD_10381 | JGI IMG/M metagenome (IMG submission 10381)
CCGGCTGGTAATGCTGCTTTTGGTTGCATCAATCACTTTTAGGGTATCGGTTGCCATATCCAGACAAACATCCTGATAAATTTTTTCCGGATCATAAACAACAAGCACACTGTTTTTATTGATTCGCGGTAGCAGGATATTGTTTTGAATGAACTCTTTAATCGGCATGGTTTTAAATTCCCATTGAAAATCAATGATCGCGGTTATCTATTCATTTTTTTTGAATTATTTTTTCCAATTCCTTTTTGGATAATTTTTTAGGAACCCACTTGGTTTTGGGATTGCCCTGGCGATCCGTACCAACTTCAATTTCTTCCCACAAATCATTTTCCAGATCATGGGCAATGGCATAGCTGCGATCCTTATGGCTGGCCCGGATCACACGTTCCGGCCAGATGCTGTAGGCCAGATGCGCCCAGTCATATTTGCCTTTTTCCAGGTCTTTCCATGTCTGCTTCAGTTTTTTTTGCCAGGGCTTGTACTGAAATAATTTCCACAAAGGGGCTGCGATAATCTGAACTCCATCGTTCAAATTGGGTTTCCAGAATCTGGCAATGTGCAGCAGTTCGTCCCGGAAATCTTTTAATTCCAATGCAAAATCGGATAATTTTTCAAGATCCTTTTCCTCCTGGGAAGTCCGTTTGGTTTTTTTTCGTAAATGTTCGACATCATCTGAGACCTGTTTTAACTTGGGTTCCAAAAAATTATTTACGCAGGTATAAAGGATTTGATCGGTCAAGCGATGATAATAGAGCCAAAGGGTATATGATCCTGATGGGGTGGACAGAGGCCAGTAGATGGGCGCTTGACGGCGGCTTTTGGAATATCGTTTTAGGTGATCCTGAAAGAACTTTGCGGGCTTGCGAAAATAGTCGCGCAGGTCGGTAACGTTAAGAATAGCGCAGGCCTCCTGTTCGAACTCCTGGGCTTTGTCTTTCCAGAGAACATCCTGCACTTCACGCAATCGCCGGATGATGTCTTTCTGATACGGTTGTGCGTGGAAGCCTGGGTCGTCCACCAAGATGCCGTTCCAATCTATCCGAAGCGGATACCCCGAATCATGGATAGTTTCCTTGCTGACAAAGCCTTTCAGCAAGTAAGTGTTTGGGTCCGATCGAACGCGAAGCCATTCCTCGCTGACTATATTATTTGGCTTGGCGGGAAGGCTGCCCGGTCCGAATAACATGCCTGGCGGACAAAGCGACAACGAATCGAAGGGGTATGGCAGTTTAGGCGCAAGTGAAGGGTTGATGGCGATACGGATATCCCAGCGACCAAATATCGCCCCTACAAAATAGGATATGAGCTTTTTTACCTCTCCATCGGTATTAAACGGAAGTTTCTTTTTATCCCTTGGATACTGCTCAGGCAATAAAAAGGCTTTTGATAGAATTGTTAGTTTTGCGGCAAATTCATCAGCAGGGATTCCTTCACGCAAATCATCTTCTATGACTTCTCTTTCATTTATTGGTATTCCATACGTATCATAAATTAAGGAGTTCAGGTTTTGTTGAATTTCCGAAAGGCGACTCGTTATAGCATCTGCATTTACAGGATTTTGTGTTTGATTTTTGTTAAGAATCCGATTCCTTATAAGAAACGGCATAAGAAACCAAGGTTGACTTTCTTCACCTGAAAGCAAGGTTTCCATCAAATGAGTAGACTCGGTGGCGTAATTTTTCACCCGAGTATTAGTTAATATATCCGAATGCAAAGGCAACGAAGAAATATGAGCTATTTCATACTTTCTTCCTGGATGGAGGGAATTACAAAGATAATCAGCAAAACGAGAATTGAGAAATCCCAAAATTGCCCAAGAGTTTCTGGGCACCTTAGGAATTACAGCCATTCCGGTGTCTGTGAATATGAAATTGGAAGGCAACACGCGTGCATTCAGGCCTCTGTTCACTCTTGGAAATGTAACACCGCGCCGAAAAAACAATTGCTCATTTTTGATCGTTCGAGAAGCCCCGCCATAGTTTTGTTCTGCAAAGGCCTTCATCTCGCTCCCTGATTCACCCCATGCCAATAGGACATCTTCAATACTGAGATAACGCGAAAAATCGCCGCCTTTTGACGCCCAACTCCAATCTTTCCCCTTACTGGGTACCTCATGCCAAAGGCGTGAAAACCGGAACTGGTTACCAGGAATCAATCCCTGACGTACAGAAAAATTTGATTTCTGGCTTTCCATACTATAAGGAACATTCATTGAATATTTAGGGTCGATGGGAGGATGCAAAGTGAAAGCTCGAAGGGCACTATCTACCATACGATAGGCGAACACACTTCCAGGAACAGCTTTTATAGCCCCTGGTTGTCTCACATAGAAATCCATAGGAAGCTGCCCTTTTGACATAATCGAAAGCCTCTCTGCAACCTTATCAACGTAAATGTGATTAGAAAGGTTTATGAAAATTATTGGTGCTGATGAATTGATTTTTTGGGAAACATGACAACATGTTTCCACGGTTGCACCGTCAAGGACTCCGTTTCCAAGATCCAATAGCGAATCCAAACGAAGATCTCCTGTTAAAAAAAGCTCCCGCATCGAATCGAAAAATTGAAGCGTAAGAAACGTTCGGGACGTTATTGCCCCACAGCGTCCCAAGGGCTCTATAAAACGTTCGGTTCGGAACATAAAACACATGTAGAAATCAGGACGTCCGAATCCATAATGACTTTTCAAATATATATTCACGTGGATAGAACTCTCACCGAACGGTGGATTCATCAAAACCACATCATAACGATTCTTGCAAAGATCAATAAAAGCAAACCCTTTGGCTGCATCCTCAGCGAAGAGCCTTAAGCGACTACCGTCTTCCGCTTCCGCCCGTTCCGCATAATTTCTTAATGCCTCCAAAATCTTTTCTTCAGCAGTCTGCCAGAACTGGGTCTTATCAGGAAGGTCAGCGAAATCAAACAAAGAACGCTGTTTGATTTTTGGGGCAAAGCCCGGCAGGTATCCGGCTTCCTCTTTTCTGCGCAGCAGCTCTTTATTAAATTCTTCCCGTGCCTTCTCCACCGCTTCTTCAATTTCTTCTTCAATTTTAAGCAAAGAACCGGCTTCCCCGGCCAGTTCCATTTTTTCAAAGATGATTTCAACCAACTGTCCCAAGACCCTGGGTTTTAAGGTTTCGGAAAAGGATTTTAAAAATTCCTTTTCTCCGGGCATGGGTTCAGCGCATACAATGTTGGATTTTTTAATCTGGGGGCGGTCGGCGGGTTTGATATCTTGCTCTTTCCAGGTACGTTGTGCGCACAACCAGAGTGACAATCCGGCAATTTGAACAGCCCTTGGATCAATATCTATACCATGCAGGTTGTATTCCATAATAAGACGGGGGACATCCGCCATAAATGATTCTTTGGAATCATAGATTTCCCTGAGCGGGCGCAAACCTTTACTGCGAACTGTTGGAATTTCTTTTAAATCGTTTTCCTGATCCCAGGCTTCCCTGTATATGGTTAACAGCAAAATAAAGGCATAGAGAAGAAAATGCCCGCTACCACAGGCCGGGTCCAAGATTTTAATATCACGGGGATCTTTTTTGGCTCGTAAAGGGATAAAAACGGGTAGGTTTAAAAGTTCTTCCTGGGTTAAACTTTCTTGCCTGCTTTTTTCAATCCGGGTTTTTAAAATCTGAAAAACTGCCTGAACTTCATTGTTGTGCTTGTTGAGCAACCCTTCACAGAACCGGTCTGCCCTGTGAAAAACGAACAAAAAATCCAAAACCTCCTGGGTTGTAAAGGTTTCTGCTTCCTGGTTGCGGATTCTTTCCACATATCGGTTAAACCAGTCTTCTGCCCCATCATGCAACCCGCCGGCTCTTAAATATCCGTTGACCGCATGGGCAATTTCCGCAATTTGCGGCTCACTTTCCAGTTCTTTACCTTGAAGCCAGTCCAATACTGGCCCATTATCAATCCATAAAAACACTTCATCAGGCCGCCGGACCAAATAGCGGCATTGGTCTTTTAGAATTGTTTGACCCTGGGTCATTTCATACCAAATACGTCCCAGGGTATTGTCCGTTAAAAACTCCACCACGTATCGGGGTGTAAAAAACTGGTTGCGGACCGCAAGCTCCCGGCTGTTTCTTGGGGCCTGTGCTTCAGCACGCATTTGTCTTCGTTCTTCCGCGGAATTAAAATACTGGTAAATCCAACCGATGGTCTCATCTTCAGCCCATAAGCTTTCGAGTTCAAAGTCATTGATTTTGGAAAGAAGTGCCAACAGAGCGGTTTCTTTCGGAAAAAGCCTGCCCATGGGTGAATACCGGTCAAACAGTACGGCAAGATCGATTGAAAATTCATCAAAAATACTAAAAAGATAATTTCGATAAGTGTCACCCGTTTCTCCCAAGGCGGTTCCAGCCAGACGTGCATAAAGTTGAAACCCCTTTGAATTGTATCCTTTTGCAATGGATTCAATCAAAATACCACGGGCTTCGGCCATGCGCAGGGCACAAAGCCGGTTTAAAACGGTAAACGCCTGTTCCCGGACAATGCGCCCCAGGATTTCCTTTAAATCACTTCCAGGGCTGGATGCCTGGTAATGGGCCATGGTTTCCCGCAATAATTTTGCGGTTTGATGCTGTGAATCGGTTAAGTGAAGAAGGCTGTCGACAGCACTCACAGTCCCGGTGTCCGGGTCCATACCGTAATCATGCTGCATTTGTCGGGAAAATTCTTCCACAAGCAAACCACGGGCATCTGAAACAAATTTTTGGAGTCTATTTCGGGTGGCCTGATCAAACGCCATATATCATCAATCCCCTATATTGATTATTACTTCAATGTCGCTGTAAAGTTCAAAATCGTCTTTCAGTTCATTTAGACGCTGGATGATCTCTTTTAATTGTTCAACCGTATGGAATGCAGCCGGTAATTGGACGGTGCGAGCAATTTTTGTTTTGCCTTCTTGTTCATTTATTTCCTTTTCATTCTTCAGGCGCTGAAAGCGTCTTTTCTGGCCTATTTGAACGATCCTTTCTTTAAGTTCAATTAAATGGGAACGAAGAGTAAATTCCTGGTTAATCAGTTTTTTAAGGCCTTGCAGGTCAGGTTCTGGATTGATTTGAAGGGCTTCAAGTCTGCCAAGCATGTCGTTTTGTTCTTCCTGGGTGAGTTCCCGCCATTCAGACAAGCGCTGAAGTTCTTTTTCGGCTTCCTGGATGTTTTTTTTCTGATCGTTCCCCATTTTGATTGCCGCATCCCGAACGCTGGTCTTAATTTTCGTTAATGACGAATTAAATTCCGTGACATTTTTATAAAATTCATCTTTTGAAAGCCAATCATCCAAAAGGGTGATATCTTCATCCAGATTCTGCCTCAATTGACCAGGGATACCGGATTCCGGTAATGATCTTATTTCATGGCGATGCTGCTGCAATTCTCTAATCGTGTTTTCCAGACCTTGTTTAAATGCTCTATCCACAATTCCAGCCCACTTTAGGTTTTCATAAAGACCGGATTCTTCCCCGCCGAGACGTTCAGGAGCATCAGATGCGTCGGTAAAAAGAACATCGGCGATTTCTTTGCTCAGGAATTTTAAACGTTCTGCACCCGGAAGTTTCAATGTTTTCAGTTTTTCTCCCAAAGGGGCATATTTGGATTGAAACTGCGGCAAATGTTTTGTTGCGGTTTTACTGATTTCATCTTCCAAGGGTACGACCATATCGCCGATCAACTCAGTCAATCGTTGAGCAGCACGAGCCAGGATTTCGTTGGAAGGCTTTCCGACACGAAGGGATACCCCAACGGATTTAAAAGAGTTGTTTGTTTTCAGGGCATCAATAGCCTGCTGCCCGTTAACAGTTATTTCTCGTCCGGAAACTTTCAGTTTTATTTCACCGGCCAGAAGCAGTGCCGCAATCAAATATCTCAGGGTGTCCTGAGACCAACCGAATGGGGCGTTTGTAAAATGCTCTATCAGTCGTTTTCCCTCAACTGTTCCGTTGCGGTCGATGTGATCCCTTATGCTGACCAGTGAAATATGGTCTTTGTGAATGGAAGGTGTGGAACCAACAATTTGCACAAGTCCCAATGGATCGATCTGTGATGTAATTGCAGACAAATTGCCTGTTTTTAAAAATTTTTCCGCCAAAGATGTGTCCACCCGCACTGGTGCTTCATAATTTTTGTCAAACACCTGAGGAGCAACTATTGCCAAATGCTTTTTGCATGATTCGAGCAGGTCTTGATCCAGATTATCTACTGCTGTTGATTTGCCGCGAAATAAAAAACTTCCCTTGGTAAATGATCTCTTAATGATGTGCTGCAGTTCATTTGCCAGTTTTGCGGATCTGTCTAATTGGGCAGAACAGTATTCTTTAACTTCCTGGTCAGGTTCATTTCGATACCGGTTGCATATCTCCTGGCAGCGATACATCTCCGCCAGCTTGTTGTTAATTTCCGGATCTTCTTTTCCAAGAAGGAAGATTGTAAATTGGGCACTTCGTGCCCGGGACTCATCAATTAACCGTGTATGATCCGCATCAAAATTACCCACTGTACTAAGATCTACAATGGTCTGGATCGTTTCACGATCTCCGGTAAGGCTTGTGACAAATGAGCCGCTTTGGGATTTCAGCCCTGTTCTAACCACCAATTGACCGTTCAATCGAGTACTTGGCAAAGGATTGAATGCTTCCTTTAATGCTTCATTAAAAAGACGTCGCATCTCGATGGTTCGTAAGGGAATTTCAGAACGTTCCAGCTCAATGTCATTGAGTTTTTCACTGAAAAAACGCAGATTGCCATCCTGTTCTCCAAAGGGAACAAACGGGTCATTTATTAATTCGTTGACAGTTTTTTGCACATCATCTTTGCAGGATAAGGACGCGATAGTCGAATGCATTAAGCTGGAAACATTTTGAACCGTTACCGGAAGATTGCCCAGAATCTGAAGAATGGCTACCGTTTTGGCAACATCTTGATGAATCTTTGAATTATTAAATCGAATCAGTACTTTTCCCACTGCCTGGTGTATCGAAGCAAAGGCCCGCCGGATATCTTTTTCCAGTGCGTCGTAAACAATAACAGTTGTGGTCAGGCAACCTATTGATTGTTGGGCAACCGGCGGTTGATCTGTTAAACCTTCTATGAGGATATCCTGCACCACTTTAATGGCGGATCGAAGACCGATTCCACCTGTGGATTTTGCCAATGCGCCCAAAAGGTGAAGAAGGATATCAAAATGCGCCGGTAAAAAAGGATACAGATTTATAAATGTTTCTTTGTTAAAATCAGAATCATAATATTTTGCATCCTGAAGTTTGGTATTGTGCCTTAACGCCTCCCCGTTTTTGATAAAAAGATCATCCAGCAATTTTTCACCGGCGGAAGATTTTCCCAACAATCTTTTGTAACATATTTCTCTGATATCGCTGGATTCCAGATCGATTTGAATTGGAAACCGGTCTTTCAACTTGTAAAGAACCGGCGAGTTGAGTGATGCCCGGGGATCATCTTCGGTAAGAGTTTGTTGGGCGGTGCTGATGATCCACACCTTGCCGTCACCGATGTGTTTGAGATTTTTCGCCAGCCCATCCATGTTAAGGATAAGATTTGGGCGTGACCCAATATATTGCCCAACTTCATCAATAATAAAAAGAATATGCTTTTTGCCTGTGGCATCTCGCACTATATCCAGCATTTCTTTAACACGCTCATTTTCAAACTGAATAAAGTCGCTTGTTTCGGTGTTAAATGCGGATGCGGTTTTAAATATCTCCGGATACATTTGATGGGCAATTTCCGGGATCATGCTGTCAACAACAAGGGGGTCATTTTGAATGGAGGACCAGTCAGCAAGTATATCCGCTTTGATTTTCTGTTTAAATTCTTCATATCTGCCATCTTTTTGAAGTTTTCGCTCCAAGGCCGCAACTTTTATATTTCGGGAATAGCCTGCAAATTGAAGTACTTTATAAAAAAGTACCGTGGATACGTCTTCCATGGTCGCACCTGCAAGCATTTCACTGGCAAGGTCCAAAAGAATAACCGCTGCAGGAAAACGCTTGGAAACTGTTGACAAGAGGGCTTTGGTCTGAGCTTTATGTAACCGGTCCTGCAAATGCTTTATAAAAGGTATCCCGTCTATTTGTATTTTTTCATCAAAGGCCAGGCCTAAATATTTGGTAAATGAACTTTTTCCTGAACCGTAAAATCCTGAAACCCATACACCGACTTCATTTTCTCCACCGGCTTCCATAGCCGCCTGCATTTTTGAAAGCAGTTTTTCATACTGGTCTTCAATGCTTTTGGTGACTATATATTCCGTAATCTCGGCTCTCAACCTGTTTTCCTGAGATGCATTATAAGTGATGACCTTTTCAATGGTCCGATGAATGTCTTTTTTGGGATCAAACAGTTCTTGAATTTTTTCCATTCTGATACCTATAATATTTATTCGGTTATCCGCCGACATGAACTGATCGGTAGTTGCCGTCATCCGGGTAAAAGCCAAGAAATTTTAGTTTTGTTTTTCCGGTTCTTTCACCTGGATAGAAAAAAACCGTGGGGGATTTGAATTTTCCTTGAAGATTGCCTTCTATTGCACCGATTCGCATATATGGGTGAAGGGCCTCAAGGTCTGTCACCAGTAAAATGGATTTATCCTGATTATCCAATTTAGAAAGTTTTTGTTCGAGTGCTGTCTGCAATGAACCGTTGGTTAAAGTGTTTGCCAGGGACTGATTGGTTTTTTTCCATTTTGTAGGGGCTTTGCTGTCTGCATCCAGCCATATTTTTCTGAGGGGTGCATTTTCGAGAATTTGTGCGATATTTTCCATGATTGAAAATACATGAACATTCCAACCTTCATTTTTCAGCTTGGCTGTCCAGGCAGGCATTTTCCGTTTCACTTCCAGAATCTTGGATGGTGAAAATACGAGATAATAAATTGGCTCAAAGCTGGCGTGTGCAAGTTCACGGCCATAACGTATTCTTTCCATTAACTCTTTAAAATCATCATTTAGAGATGGCATTGATCAACTGCTCCCAATTTTTATAATTCCATCCGATGCGTATGACATCCCCTGCCGACTGAATGATAAAAAAACCTTTGAGTGAAAGACGTTTCATTTCATTTTTGAGGTCTTCTTTTTCCATTCCAAACAACTCCCAATCCGGATGAGAGATAACTGTGTTATCGCCAAACCCGGAAAAATGAAGGTCATACGCCAGCAAAGCGATGGTTTTTTCTTCGATGTGAAAGGGTATGATCTTACGAACACTTTTCCGACCTTTTTCAAGCATGCCGAAATCTGCACAGCATCCGGTTAAATATGATGAGGCTCGTTTAATCGTGCTTTCAGACCAGTACCGGATGGTTTTACCATTCTGGTTTGCTTCAGTGACAAAATTTTTAGCATCCTTGTTGCTTATTGAATCCTGCCCGCTGGTATATTTGGGCCAATAAACATTTTTTATGAAATCCGCCAGGATCTTATTTGCCCTTGTTGTAAAAAGGAAAAACAGTTGCGTCAATTCGGTTGATGACAGGCTATGTTTAAGCCCTTTTATTATTGCAGCAGGATAATCGTTTTTGACAAGGTATCTTGGGGCAAAACACTCTGCAACGATATTTTTTAAACGTCTTGCAGTTACATTGGAAAAATGACCTGAATCCAAAGCTACTTGATACAATTGGGATGAGTTCATTCCCGGCTTCCATAAATCCAGAAGTATTCTGGTTTCGTCGATAACACCTAAACCGGCTGCAAGTTTTGTGGTATAAAGATTTTTATTATCCATTATGCTTTCATGAAATAGGGAAAGACCTTGTTTCCGTTTTCAAATGCAATTAAATATTTTCCTGCAACTTTTTTCCATGTATTGGGGGTTAATATATCAGAGGTATCACCCATCCGAAGAGGTCCGACGCCATTTTTACCGGTTTCCTGACCAAAAGAAGATAAAAAACGCTGTGCTGAGTCTTTGCCTTTTATTAAATCCTGAACCAGATTTTTTGTATCCGGATTATCTAAGAGGCGGTGGATTTCAATTTCAAGTGTTTCCGGCATTCTGAACAGATGAAAAACACCCTGGCCAATTCCGATATGATCATCATGTATAATGGTAGCGGCTTCTTTTACTCCATAATATTGAGCAATAAACAAGGTTTTACTGAATACAGGTGTGAGAAACGCAGAGCTTGTGGAAGAAAAAAAGGAACTGGCCCACCAGGAATATTGGTCAGATTCACCGAGGTAACCGATGCAGATTCTGAGTGAGAAAATGTCTTGTAATGCTTTTTTTTTCATATTTTTGTCTTTTAAATTTACAGGCTTGTGGAGTTAAAAAATTAGAAGCTTTTGGAATTTGATAGGTCTTCATTATTGAAATGATCATTTATTAATCCTTGTAGTTTTCCAATATGAAGTTACATGAACATTAACTCGTTAAGCATAAAAAAGGTTACATTGTCAAATCTTATTGAAAATTAAAGGGTTTTTTAAAGCTGAACACCTGTGAGCATTTTAACTGTAAGAACTGTACGGAGGTTTTTCAAAGGCGGGAAGATGCTATTGCTGATGGATATAGATCCTGTGGAAGGTGCAGGCCATAAAAAAGAAAATATTTTCCCATAAATTATCCAACCACCGAAGTTTTGCCATCTCTGGATAATAATATTTCCTAATAAAAATCGATAAATTTGCTGTCCATGTTGTCAGGAGTGTTTCTTGAACTGTTGCTTCTTGGGGGGTTGATTTGTTTTGAATTAACGGCAAAATTTCGATGCTTCAACAAGATAACAGTTTAGAATGTCATGATATTATACATTTTTTTTGCTAATGCTAAAAACAGTGATCATCCTAAATATAGTTTGCTGGTATCATGGGTCTGAAAGACCTGTAACCGAACTAAAACCGGCTTTATTTCTGTAGCCTGGATTTCGAATTTCTGTTGGTTCTTTCCTGAAGAGAGCATGAGCGTTGCAATTTTTGTGTCCAGGTTCATATTTTACACTACTCTTATTCCGGTCTTTAATATTTCCCGAACAAAGGGATCATCTAATGTGAAGTCTTCAGGCCGAAATGGAAGCGGTGAAAGATCCCTGCTGACTGAAAGTGTTATGGGACTGATTTTTTTTCGGTCTTTAAACCGTATTCCCTCAAATGCATCGGAAACCAGCACAATATCAATATCACTCCATTGATCAGCCAG
>SL_3KL_010_SEDDRAFT_10005681_pt1 | contig 11177 bp, 9 predicted proteins | sample SodLakKL_010_SED_2_FD_10381 | JGI IMG/M metagenome (IMG submission 10381)
CTTCGTCCGATCTCGGTCAACAGTACCGATTGGCTGTTTAGCATCCCATAGATCGCCTCTCCGACAAAGCGGCGGGCAGTTTTGTCCAATCCGGTGGAAACATACCCCGAAAGTTGGTTAATTTTGGTGCGTAATTTACTGGCCAGTTTACTGATTTGCATAAGTGTGTGGTCTTTAGATGGAATGTTTTTAGCGACTTCCACAAGATCGCCACTTATGCTTTTTTGATGCAAAGAGATACCCCATTTTTTTAAAAAAAGTGCTTTTCCACTTGTTTAAAAAGAAATATCTATGATTTTATTTGAGTTATGAAGCGGAGATTGGAAATTTCGGGGTAACTCCTCAAATATTATTGATTGAAAGGCATGATACATCTAATTAGAAAGATGAGTGAAAAATGGGCTGTTCAAAAATTACAGAAGAGGTGGGGTGCAGTTCTATTATGGTGCACAGAGTCCTTTTTGAACAGCCCCGGTGAAGTTTTGAATAGAAATTTTATGCGGGAATGGATGGAAAAATTCAGGTCAATTATGTTCCCGTTCAAGTTCTGCGACGTATTCATCACTGGCAAAAATAGCCACTTCAACCCGGCGATTTTGCTGGCGGCCCTCATCAGTTTCATTGTCGCCAATTGGCTCCGTTTCTCCGCGTCCTTCCACATCAATGCGGTAGCGTGAAATTCCCTGAGAGACCAGATAATCTGCCGCAGAACGTGCACGCCTTTCACTGAGCCCCATGTTGTAATTGGCATCGCCAATCCAGTCGGTGTGCCCTACAATCATCAGGTTTGTATCTTCATCCTCCCCTAAAATATCAGCCAATTTTCTTAGGTTTGATCTGGCTTCACCCCGAAGGTCGGCAGAGTCAAAGTCGAAAAGGATGCCGCTGTCAAAACTGATTGCGATTCCCTCTTCAACTCTTTGAATCTCAACTCCATCGAGTTCGCGTGCCATTTCTTCAGCTTTTTGGTCCATTTGCCGGCCGATGATAGCCCCAACAGTGCCACCTACAGCAGCTCCGGCTAATGCTCCGGCGGTTGTGCTTCCAAGTGTTTTCCCTATCACTGCTCCTGCTGCCGTTCCTGCCCCGGCTCCAACCACAGCGCCGGTTGTGGTGCGGTTCCAGTTCGAGCAGCCAGCCATAAGCAGGCTGATTAATACTATTGTAATGACGATAACTGTAATTCCTGATCTCATAATTTAAATTATATTTGTTTATAAATTATCATCCGCCAATCATATGATGATATGTGTTTATGAACAGGAAAATGCATCTTATGTTCCTTCAGAAAGTGATAGCCGGATGAAAAATCACATTAATATGTGATCGAAGTTCGCCAGTTGCACGCATATCATTAAAAGAGAAGCAATCATCAACTCAGACTCAGAAATTATGAAGCTAATTACACATATACTTTTTTTTATACTGATTCTTAATGCATGTTCGCCCGAACCTGTGTTGAGGCTTCATTCCGACACTTCAGAGAAAGAGCACGTGATGGTTTACCAGGGAATGGAATATCTGATGAGTGAAGGAGAACATTCTGTGATTATTCTTGCTTATTACCGGCATCTTGACAACCGGATTATTATGGATCTTGAAGTTTTCAACGATTCGGATGAGCCAGTTCGGTTCAACCCCTCTTCTGTAAAATACATTGCTTACCGGGTGCCATCATATTGGATTGAAGAGCCCGAACAATATGACGGGCCGATGGAGGATATTGCGGAAGTTTTTGCCATTGATCCCGAGGAAGTCCTGCTTAATATTGATAAAAAAACCTCGCGAACCAAGGCAAGAAATCGCACGAATATAGTTTTGGAGACATTAGGTTCCGGCCTGGCGGTAACTGCGGATATTGCTGAAGGCACAAGATCGTCATACTCCGAAAAGCGTTCACAGCAAAGAGCTATGCGGCGCGCTGAACGCAGAGAAAGCTTTTATCGGTATGTTGCAAACCTGAATGAGCAAAGAAACTACTGGGAGACTGAAATCCTGCGAATTACGGACCTGATGCCCGGAGAATCTATTGCCGGAGAAATCAGCTTTCCGGTTACATCTGACGCTACAATGATAGAAATAGTAGTGGAAACTGCAGGAGATAAACACACATTCCGGTACAGGCAAAAAACGTACGAACCCTGATATTTCGGAAAGCTACCGTCTTGTCAAGCTTAAAATATTGGGTTAGACCTGACAGGTTTGTTCGATATTTCAAACATAAATAATTGTATCATTTTAAAACCTGTCAGGTCTTTATCCGAACAAATGAAACTTGATTAAACACCACCGTTGGGGAATTCTTTTCTTGAAACGATACTACTGCTTCACAACCGAGTGATCTCCGATATGAATTTCACCACTCGCGTTCACCGCTTCCCCATGGTTGCCGATGGTTGAGCTGTCAAGTGTGCAGCCCTCCAGTGTAGCCTGTTTTTGAATGATAGAATTTTTGATTGTGCTGTTTTTGATAATTGTTCCGGCTTCAATGCTTACATTCGGGCCAATCTCGCTGCCTGAAATTTCAACCCCGTCTCCGATAAATACGGGTGGGTGGATGGTGGTTTTATCAAAATCGCCGTACGAATGATTTTCTTTGGCGAGAATTTCTCCGGTGGTGTCGAGCCAGGCGGGCAGAGTTCCGCAGTCGAGCCATTCGTCAACCGTGGCTTTTTTGAAAATTTTACCATCTTTCAGCAGACGGTCTAGCGCATCGGTGAGCTGATACTCTCCGCCGTGGCCTTTTATTTCATTGTCCAGCAGATACTGGATTTCTTTATTCAGCTCCTCGCCTTTTTTGAAATAGTAAACGCCGATGATGGCCAGGTTTGAAATTGGCTCACTCGGCTTTTCCACAAAATCGGTGATTGTTTCCCCTTCATAAACAGCCACGCCAAAGCGCGAGGGATCGTCAACTTCCTTCAGCCATATTACGCTGTCGGCCTCTTCAACCGAAACTTTTTCTTTGGAATCGAACAGGGTGTCTGCAAAAACGATAATCACTTCACCCCGGAGGCTTTCGCCGGCACACGATACGGCATGGGCGGTTCCCAAAGCGGTTTCCTGCACGCGGAAGGTGGCTTTGGCGTTATGGCGGTCGCTCATTTCCTGCAGGGTGTCTTTGATTTCTTTCCCGAAATCAGGGCCGAGGATGTAGACAATTTCCGTGATAGTGCGGTCAAGTGTGCGGGCAAATGTTTCTACAATTCTCTCAACAATCATGGTGCCCGCAACCGGGAGAAGAGGTTTGGGAGTGGTGTGTGAATGCGGGCGTACACGGGTGCCACGGCCTGCCATTGGAATAATGAGTTTCATACGTCTGATATTTTTTTGATGTTTAGATTTGGTCAGCTCTTCAATCATGAATATATCCTGAAGTTTGTTGTCAAAGTTCTGAACATCTTTTCATGGATGTTTTATATCTTGCATGGCTCAGAAGATTCATGCGAACATCAGATAAATCGATCAAAAAAAACTTTCAGGAACAGTCAGATACTGATCAAATATAACACTCTGACTTCTCAGAGTCGAACGGCCCGAACCTGAAATAACATATTCGTACCACCCAGCTTGGAACTTTACACACTCTTTACAAACGGCATTGCGTTTCTGCTGATAGCAGTGTTTATTCGCCATTCGCTGTACCGTCTTCGGTTTTTTCTTCACATGTTTCAGCAGGTGGGTTATAAAACCAACGAGATGAGATCATGGCTTTCTGTCCATTTTTTTTCCAGAGGGATGACAACCGAACATTTTTTCTATCTGCTTCTGATTCTGCTGATGATTTATGTAGTGGCTCAACACATCACCCTCACATCCGGAGCCATAGTGATGGGCATTTTTGCACTGTTCTGGTTTGCCGATACATCCCGCTATAAAGCAGAAAAAGAGAAGAAACCGCTGGTTTACACACCACGAATGAAACGCCTGGCCCTGCTGATTGTGATTCCGCTGGTTGTTCTCTGGTTTATTCTGTTTGATTTCGCACATACCATTTTATCAATGCGTGATTTTGCCGCGCCATTCGTACAAATTGACCCCTATTTTATGGGATTCAGTATGGTAGTTGTGGATATTCTGGTACCCGGATTTCTTTTTGTTGCTGCATGGGTGTTGAAACCGGTAGAGCGGATAATCCAGAACGGATTTAAAAAACAGGCCAGGGAAAAACTGGCTTCATTGTCTCATCTCAAAGTGATTGCCATAACCGGCAGCTACGGAAAAACGAGTACCAAATTTGTGATCGACGCTTTTTTGAAAGAACGGATTAATGTGTGTGTTACGCCGGGTAGTTACAACACGCCGATGGGCATCTGTAAGGTGATCAACAACGATCTGGATGCCGCCCACCAGGTGCTGATACTGGAAATGGGCGCCCGTTACGAAGGCAACATCAAAGAACTTTGCGATATTGCAAAGCCCGACATGGCTGTAATCACAAATGTGGGAATTTCACATCTCGAAACCTTCGGTTCAAAAGATGTAATTGCCCGTGAAAAATCGACGCTTGCCAGAGAACTGAAACAGGGCGGCACGCTGATTCTGAATGGTGATGACCCGCGTGTTAAGGAGATGGCCGGGCTGAGGCATGATGTAAAAACTGTTTTAACGGGGATGGACGGACAGGTACAGGCATTTCAGATAGAAACCGGGCCCAATGGTACAACATTTTTAATGAGGTGGCTTGATGATGACGGATTGGTTGTTGAAGAAGAACAGATCAGCACCAGGCTGCTTGGCTCGCACAACATTCAGAATCTTCTTTTGGGAGCTGCGGTTGCCAGGGAATTTGGCATCCGCATAAAAACAATAGCACTTGCAGCATCCAGGATGGAGCCGGTGGAACACAGACTGCAACTGAAGAAGCAGAATGGCATTACGGTAATCGATGATGCCTTCAACTCCAATCCGGTGGGGGCCAAAAATGCGGTTGATGTGCTCGATTCATTCAAAGAAGGAAGAAAAATTATCATCACTCCGGGCATGATTGAGCTGGGAGAAATGGAAGAATTTGAAAACGAGAAGCTTGGCAAGCACATTGGTAATTCGGGAATCGATTTGGTTATACTCGTGGGTGCCGAACGAACAAAACCGATCGAAAAAGGAATTCGATCTACTGAGTACGGACGCACCCTGGATGTGAAAATTGTCAGCTCCCTCTTCGAGGCCAACGACCTTCTGGTCAGCTATGCCCGGCCCGGTGATGTGGTTCTGTATGAAAATGACCTGCCTGATAGTTATTCTTCATGAGTGCTTGCTTGCAGCTCACATGATCATGTGAGTAACGTGGTTTTCTGAAACTTTTTGTGATACTCCCGGTCAGCAGAAGAAACAGTAATGTTTCATGAAAATTCTGACCTATGAATCGCTTTACTATTTTTCTTTTCTCAGCACTATTTGCAGGACTTGGCCTGACCGGATGTATGGTTTCGGGTGGAATTATGATAGAGCCTGAGCCGATTATTATTGGGAATCCACCGCCAAAACAGGTGAAACCGCCGAAGAGTCATAATTATCGTCACCACAAAAAAAGAGGCAGTGTTCGCATACCGCCAGGACATATGCCGCCACCAGGCCAGTGCCGAATCTGGTTCGATAACAGACCGCCCGGCCATCAACCTCCGCCGGGAAATTGCCGTGCACTCAGTCGGCGTGTTCCTTACAACGCATTTTTGATAGTGGGTTGACACCGGCATACTGGTTGGTCGAATCAATGTGCGATGAAAAAGGTGGTGCTTCTGATCCACACGGTTAGAATTGAATCCATTACTGGCGCAAGCGTCTCGCTTGTGCCTTTGGCCAAAATCATTTCTAATTCTATGTAAAAGGTGGTCACATCTCGTCAAATCTCCCGAAACGGAATTTCAAGCTGTTCGCCAATAGTGCCTCCTTCCGCAAGGTTCAGCGAGGATACGGAGATGCCCAACAGCCTTACCTCACGGGTTCCGGCTTCAGTCTGATTGAGCAACTCTTTTGCAATTCGGGCGAGATCTTCGGCCCGGTCGGTGTAGTGGTGCAGTGTCTGGCTGCGGGTAACCGTTTCAAAATCGTCGTAGCGCACTTTCAGGGTGATGGTTTTACCCGCTGCATTCAGTTTTTTCATTGATCCTGCAATTTTTATCGACAACTCATTCAGAAAATTCCGGATCCAGTCCAGATCGGCAATGTCTTCAGAAAATGTCCGCTCCTTTCCGATCGATTTTCGTATGCGGTCGGGTTTCACCTGCCGGTGGTCAATGCCCCTGGCAATCCGGTAGTAGTGATGCCCCGATTTGCCAAAATGTTTTACCAGATCCACTTCATCCCAGGTTTTTAAATCTGCACCGGTTTTTATTCCGAGCGATTCCATTTTCACTTTTGTGGCCTTTCCAACTCCAAAAAATTTTCCGATTTCAAGTTTTTCAATGAATGGCTGAGCCTCTCCGGGAGGGATCACGCTCAGCCCGTCGGGTTTGTCCAGGTCGGAGGCGATTTTGGCCAGAAATTTATTGGATGCCACCCCGGCAGAAGCGGTTAAACCGGTAGACTCTTTAACTCTCTTTTTGATTTCGCGGGCAATGAGTGTGGCAGAGGGATTATTTTTGTGATTTTTAGTTACATCGAGATAGGCTTCATCCAGGGAGAGTGGTTCAACAAGATCGGTGTATTCAAAAAAAATTTCTCTGATCTCCCGGGAAACTTCTTTGTACACATCAAACCGGGGTTTGACAAAAATGGCATGCGGACAAAGTTTTACGGCCCTGGAAGCTGGCATCGCTGAATGTATTCCAAATTTACGGGCTTCGTAGCTTGCGGCCGCCACTACTCCGCGTCCCTGAGGGGAACCGCCCACAACCACCGGTTTATTTCGATATTCGGGAAAATCTCTCTGTTCCACTGATGCATAGAAAGCATCCATATCTACATGAATAATTTTTTTGATATGATCTTTGCGGAATTTCATAAAAAAAGTATCAGAGAGCAGGAAAAAAAATGAAAACTTTGTACCTTGTGCATCAAAATAAGGCTAAAACAAATAAAACATTGAACTGATGGAAGAATTAAATGGCATAACCATTTACTGGTTAATCTCGATAGGCCTTCTTGTAGGTTACATTATCGATATTGTGATGATTAAAGAAGGAATCGGGATGATTGGAAATATTATTAGCGGTACTGTCGGGTCTGTCATTATAGGAGTTGCAGCAATCATGTTAAACCTTTTTGCTCCTTTAGTTTACGCTGCTATTGGATCTATCGCCTTCCTTTTTTTGATCAATGTGTTCAGCATACATACATCTGATCATACGGATGCAAAAGCCAGTTGAAGCTGCCCGCTGTTGATGGGACGGTTCTGTGGCTCCTGCCCGATATAAAGTCGGCTGCACACTATTCATCTGTCATAAAAGAGCTGTCCCGGAAATATCAGTCCAAAGTTTTTATTCCTCATATTACTCTCTCAAGGGTTCCGGATTGGGATTTGCCCCAATTGAAACGGGGGGCAGACAGGATTGCTGAGGGCGTATCGCAATTCAGCCTGCAGGCTGAAACTGTAAAATGTGGAAATAATCCATATCAAAAGATTACTGCAGGGATTAAGAAAACGATTCATCTCGAAAACCTTTTTGATGCAACCGATGCGATTTTCGGCGGCAAATACAGCAAAAGAAAATATCCGCATTTATCGCTTCACTACAATACAATTCCCTGCAACCAATTTTCTGAAGAGGTTAAGAATCTGAATCAAAAGCTTCAGCCTATTTTAACAATTCAACAAATCGCGCTTGTTTCGTTGAAGGGTGCTCCCAATGAGTGGAAGGTGGTATACGGGAAAATCCTGAAAACAAATGGCCAAGATTAATTTGAATGTATGAAGAGTATTTGCGACAATTCAGGTATAATATTTCTACCATAACAAAAGAGGAGACTAAATGAGTGATTATAAATTTTTTGAACAGGTAAATCGTGCATTTGATAAAGCGGCTGCCTACACAAAGTTCGAAAGCGGACTTTTAGAGCAGATGAAGGCGTGTAACGACGTTCTTCATATCTCGTTTCCCATTGAACGGGATGACGGAAGCATCGAAGTCATCCAGGGATGGCGGGTTGAGCACAGCCATCACAAACTCCCCACGAAAGGAGGTATTCGATATGCCATGGAGGTAAACGAAGACGAAACCATGGCCCTTGCCGCACTAATGACCTATAAATGTGCTGTTGTGAATGTACCGTTTGGCGGGGCGAAAGGAGGTATTAAGATCGATAGAAATAATTACTCTGAACGTGAACTTGAGCGCATCACAAGGCGCTATACGTTTCAGCTGATGAAGAAAAACTTTATCGGACCGGGTACAGATGTACCTGCTCCCGATTATGGTACCGGCGCCAGAGAAATGGGCTGGATTATGGATACCTATCGTCAAATGAGCACCGAAATAGATGCCGAAGGTTGTGTTACGGGAAAACCATTGAGCCAGGGTGGAATTCGCGGACGAACCGAAGCTACCGGCCGAGGTGTGTTTTTTGGTGTTCAGGAAGCTTGTTTCAACAAAGAGGACATGAAAAGTATTGGCCTGGATGAAGGTGTTGAAGGAAAAACCTTTGTTGTGCAGGGTCTGGGTAATGTGGGCTATCATGCTGCAAAAAACATGGTGGATGCCGGAGCCATTATGGTGGGTGTGGCCGAAATAGACGGTTCTATTTACAGTGAAAGCGGGATAGAACTGGACAAACTGATGGATTACAAAAAAGAAACAGGGGGTGTCTCTGGGTTTGAAGGTACTCAAACACTCAAAGACAGCAGCTCTGTACTTGAGACGGAGTGTGATATTTTGATTCCGGCTGCGCTTGAAAATCAGCTTAACGAAAAAAATGCAAAACGCATAAAGGCCAAAATAATCGGAGAAGCGGCAAACGGCCCCACAACCTCAGAAGCACACGAAATCATCAAAAATCGCGGAGCTCTCATTATTCCGGATAATTACCTCAACGCTGGGGGTGTAACGGTTTCCTATTTCGAGTGGCTGAAAAACATACAGCATGTCCGTTTCGGCCGTATGGGTAAACGATTTGAGGAGGACAGTTACAAACGGATTTTATCTGTGATCGAAACGGTTTCTGACAGAAAATTTACAGATAAAGAGCTCAAGTTTCTTGCAAAAGGGGGCGGTGAAGCAGAATTGGTAGATGCCGGACTGAAAGACACCATGGTGAACAGTTATAATGAAATTAACGAACTCCGAAAAATACACGATGTTGATCTCAGAACGGCAGCATTTGTGAATGCGATCAACAAGCTGGGAGAAATTTACGAGCAGATGGGGATATTTCCATAATAAAAAAATAACCCTGCACTTTTCATAGTGCAGGGTTTCAATGTACATATCTTTAACCAAAACATCTTATATATAACTGAACTTACGAAGTATGGATGTTTAGGTTTCAACATTTCTTAAAAAAAGATGAGTAATCGTTGAATATTTTTACGGCACTTTTGCAAAGCCTGCCACTAATCATTTATAATTGATTAAATGCCCCTGCTAAAAAACATATCTCTGCTGTATTCCTGCAAACCCGATGGCGGACAGGCTGCTGTTCATGCAATTGAAAATGCCGCGCTGGCCTGGCGTGATGGCGTAATCCAATGGGTGGGCAAGGAAGAAAATCTACCGAATATATTCCGAAATCAATCTGCAATTGATGCCGGTGGTAACATTGTGGTTCCCGGTTTGGTGGATTGCCACACTCATCTCTGTTTTGGTGGCTGGCGGTCGGATGAATTTGAAATGCGCCTGCGAGGAAAAAGCTATCTGGAAATTGCCAAAGCGGGAGGTGGAATTCTATCAACCGTGGAGCAAACCCGGAAGGCATCGGAAGATGAGCTGTTTGAAAAAGCCCGCATGTTATTAAATAAAATTATCGCACAGGGGGTAACCACCATTGAGTGTAAAAGTGGCTACGGGCTCACACTCGATGATGAGCTGAAGCAGCTGAGTGTGTACAAACGCCTGCAGGAAACAAGTGATGCAACCATTACCGCTACTTTCTTGGGCGCCCATACCATTCCGCCGGAATACAAATCAAACCGCCGAAAATATGTTGATTTGGTTATAAATGAGATGATACCTGCCGTGGCAGAGGAAAAACTGGCCGGGTTTTGCGATGTATTTGTGGAAGATTCGGCGTTTACGGTTGAGGAGGCCAGGGCAATTTTTCTGGCTGGTAAACAATATGGATTAAAACCGAAGCTGCATGCCGATCAGCTAACTTCGTGCGGAGGGGCTGAACTGGCGGCAGAGGTTGGCGCGGTTAGTGCCGACCATCTGGAGCAAGTTTCTGATGAAGGGTTGAACCGGATGGCAAAAGCCGGCGTGGTGGGTGTAACCCTGCCGACTGCATCGCTCTACACGCGCCAGCCCTACCTGAATTGCCGTAAACTTGTGGATAAAGGCGCCGAGGTTGCCATTGCTACCGACTTTAATCCTGGTTCGGCCCCCTCCTATGACATTGAGCTGGCCATGATGCTCAGCTGCAATCACGGGAGGTTAACACCCGCTGAAAGTTTAAAAGCTGTTACGTTATACGGCGCCAAAGCTTTGGATTTACATTATCAAAAAGGATCGCTGGAGGTCGGTAAAGATGCCGATTTTGTGTTGCTGGATGCCCCTGATGTAAATTTCTGGATGTATCACTACAAAGGCACCTCTGTTACAGACATTTATATTAAAGGCAAAAAATGGAATTGATTATTTCAGGTTGCTCGAAGAGTTCAATAACTTAACCTCTGTATAACATCAATAAACCTGTTTTCAGGAAAAACATTAACCGGAGCTGTTTTTGATTGAACCGACATTTTGGTTTGTTATCGGCCTTGTTGCACTAATTGGCGGGGCTGAAATCCTGGTGAGGGCCGTTTCGAAACTGGCAGCTTCTGCAGGTATTTCCAAATTGGTGATCGGCTTGACCGTTGTGGCCTTTGGTACCAGCGCTCCGGAGCTTGCTATCAGTATTCAGGCGGGAATAAACGGACAAACCGATTTGATGCTCGGTAATATTGTTGGAAGCAATATTTCAAATACACTACTGATTTTGGGAATCGCCGCGCTCTTTATTCCGCTTAAAGTTAATGTAAACCTGATCAAGTCGGATGTTCCTATTATGATCGGGATTACTTTACTGGTTTTTATTTTTGCACTGAA
>SL_3KL_010_SEDDRAFT_10005683_pt1 | contig 11176 bp, 7 predicted proteins | sample SodLakKL_010_SED_2_FD_10381 | JGI IMG/M metagenome (IMG submission 10381)
TTGTTGAGATTTTCAAGCGCATTGTTGAAACTCAGCCGTATAACCTGCAAAGATTCGCGCGCCAGCAGCACATCGTACCATGCACTCTGCACATTCCAGGTAAGTTCGATGGTTTGAGCCCGGTAGTTTTCAGCAGCTATATCCTGCTCCGTGCGGGCCGCATTTATGCCTGCATATACAGCAGGGTTGTAAACAGGCATGGCAAACTGAAGTCCACCCATGTAAGAGTTATCGTTACCTATTTCCAGCGCCGTTACACCTCCGAACAAAGGAGCCATCTCTTCGGGGAAGAAGATAACCTGTTTCTTGAGGTTACGTGTGTAATTACCCACACCGGTGAGCGATGGCAGCAAATTGCCCCGCATCTCATTAAAACGTGCTTCAGCCCTTGCCTTCTCCAGCGATGCCACCCTGATGGTAGGGTTATTCTCAAGCGCCAGCTCCAGGGCCTTCTCACGATCCAGGTAAAGGGTATCGTTCTGCGCATGCAGCGGAACTAAAATTGAAGTCACCAGTAAAGCAAAAATGAAATTTTTAAGTAGTTGCATAAATATTGATTTATTGTAAGGACCCACCCCCGGCCCCTTCCTGCGCTCAGGGAGGGGTATTCCGGGCTGATATGTTTTAATTTTTTCTGATTGCTGTTTCATTCTTAATAACTATCCATTAAACTTTTCATCCACCAATACCATCCCTTCTGCCGTAGCCATGCCACGGATGAAGTTGATGGTTACCTGGCGGAACACCTCCGACCGGGGAAAACGCGACTCGGGAAAGATATGATGTGAAACCATCATTTGTATTCCCGAGTGGACAGCACGACTCAGGATCTCCGCATCCACATCCTGCCGGAAAATTCCTTTCTCCTTTCCCTTTTCAATCTGCTTTACAGTAAAAGAAATGTTTTCCTCCTGCTTGCTTTGTATATGCTTGCGCCAGATGGTGCTGTAATACTTCTGCAAATCGGTTATATAATTGGGATGAATGCTGGCCAGGGTGATCATGGCATGTCGAAAATGCTGGTGAAAGATCTCAAGAGGGTCATCACTGAACGCTCTCATGATATCGTTGCGTAACTTTACATTTTCCCGGTATTGAAATTCAATACACTCCTTAAGCAATTCTTCCTTGGTGGCAAAATTCTCGTACAGGGTGCGCTTCGACATGCCCAGACTCTCGGCAATCTCGTCCATGGTAATGGAGCGGATACCATACCGGAAAAACATCTGCGATGCCTGATCCAGGATTCTTGTTTTTACATCCATCTTATACTTTCTTCTGTTTTTTCATTATGTCGAAACTGCACATCAAAAAACTTAAACAGTTTTTAAAGTTTCGGAGTTGAATTAACATTTTTCGTGCCAGTTTGTTTTTTTAATTATATATTTTTTTGATTTTGTGTTCCGGCCAGGTCGCTGAGCCTGCCGGAGCGACCATGGTTTTGCATTATCTGCCTGTGTCTTCGACAGGCTCAGGAAACATGGAAAGTAACCGGCAAAGAACTTTTTGATCTGAAATAAGTTTTTTAAGGAATTGCAAAGGTACAAAACTTCAAATACGAAAATAGTTTTTTTGGTAATTTCATGATTTTGCCATTATTTTCAAAATTGTGCGAAATTGGACAGTTGGTGTTCGATATTGCGACAGGGCAGATGGAGAAAGGAACCGCAGAGTCGCTGAGGACGAAGAAATGTTCCCTTCTTAACCTTATCGGCTTTTAACCATATAAGGCATATAAGGTTTTATAAGGCAAATAAGAAAGTGAGAAAGTAAGGAATCCGTGGCATCCAACTAACTGTGGGCCCTTCGAAAGACTCAGGGACCCTTTTGCCCCATACTCCATACCCCGCACCTTTCTTCATCCGTGCCTTCGTGGCGAAAAAAACATTCGTGCATTTGACTTCGTCGAGCTCAGCTTCGCTTCGTTTGTGGCAAATAAAAACCTTTTGTGGCTCATCTACCGTATCGCCGCGTTAAGTTCCTCTTGGAGTGTGGCTGTGATTTTACCCATCACCTTATCAATCTCCTTATCGGTAAGGGTTTTGGTTTCATCCTGCAGGGTGAAGCTCACGGCATAGGATTTTACGTCACTGCCCATTTTTTCGTCGGTGTAGATGTCAAACAAGCGAACATTCCTGAGCAGTTTGCGCTCGGTACGGCGTGCCAGTGCATCAATATCTTCGAAGCGTACATCTTTGGCCAGCAGCAGTGCCAGGTCGCGGCGCACCTCGGGGAATCTGGGGATCTCACTGAAAACAATGGGTTTGCGGTCAAGGAGTTTAAGCACCAGTTCCCAGTTGATGGTGGCGTAGAACACATCCTGTTTGATGTCGAATGATTTGCAGAACTTCCGGGCCACTTCACCCACTTCGAAAAGCACCTTGCCGTTCATGTTGTAACGCAGTCCGGTTTCCAGGAACCCTTCGGAGTGGATCTCCTGCAGCGATGCATCTTCCATGGCGATATTCATCCTTTTGAGCAGATGCATTGCCTCGGCTTTGATGTCGAAGAGGGTAACCGGCTTTTGAGGCTGATTCCAGCTTTCGGGCTGCAGTTGACCGGTCATAAAGATATCCAGCACGCGCTGTTCGCGATAACCGGGCAGTTTGTCGGGGCGTGGCTTTTCCTTTTCCGCCTCGCGGATGTATCTGTTTCCGAACTCGAAGATCTTCAGGTCGTGCACCCTGCGGTTCTGATTCCATGCAAGGGTTTCCATACCGCCAAAGAAGAGGGTCTGGCGCATAACGCCCAGGTCCTGGCTCAGGGGGTTAAGGATTCTTACGATGCTCTTCTCATCAAAGAGATCATTGTTGTAGTATGATGCTTTGGTGAGCGAGTTATTCATGATCTCTGCAAAGCCGCGGCTGCTGAGCATATCGGAGGCAATATTCTGTATCTTTTCCTTATCCGGACGGGGTGTGGAAACGATAGATGAGTGCAGCCTTTCGGGCACTTCCACATTGTTGTAGCCGTAAATACGAAGGATCTCTTCCACCACATCGGCCTGGCGGGTAACATCAACCTTGAAGGGTGGTATTTCCAGCAGCAGGCCTTCTTCTGTTTCTCTTTTGATAAGGATTTCGAGGGATGTGAGGATATTTTTGATCACATCGCGGCCTATTACTTTTCCGATGAGGCGGTCGGCGGTCTCGTAGCGGAAATCGATTTGCCAGGGGCTGACAGGTGCGGGGTATTCATCCAGCACTTCGGAGGAAATCTTTCCGCCGGCCATTTCCTTGATGAGCATGGCTGCCCGTTTCAGGGCAAAGATGGTCATCTGAGGGTCGGCGCCCCGTTCAAAGCGGAAGGAGGCATCGGTATTGATGGAATGATGTTTTGATGAGCGGCGTATGGTGGCCGGATTGAAATACGCACTTTCCAGGAAGATATTCCTTGTGTTTCCGGTAACTCCCGAGTCGGTTCCCCCCAGGATACCCCCCATGCACATGGGTTCTTCGGTGTTGCAGATCATCAGGTCGTTGCCCGTGAGTTTGATCTCTTCCTCATCGAGGGTTACGAATGGGGTGTCTTTGGGCGATTTCTTCACAATCACCTTCTTACCGGTTACCTTGTCGTAATCAAAGGCATGCAGGGGCTGCCCGGTTTCGTGCAGCACAAAATTGGTGATGTCGACCAGGTTGTTGATGGGCTTGAGCCCGATGATCTTCAGGCGGTTTTTGAGCCAGTCGGGCGATTCCTGTACCGTAACTCCCGAGATGCAGAGGCCGGCGTATCGCGGACAAGCTTCGGGGTCTTCTATGATGATCTCAATGGGAGAGCTGGTATCGTCAATTTTGAAATGGCTGATGTCGGGCATTTGCACCCTCATGTTTTTGCCGGACTGCAGGTGGCTTATCACAGCTGCCAGGTCGCGTGCCACACCCAGATGTGATGCCGCATCGATGCGGTTGGGTGTAAGTCCTATTTCAATGCAGTAATCGGTTTCCACTTTGAAGAAGTCCGCTGCAGGGGTCCCGGGTTTTGCATCGGTATCGAGCACCATAATGCCGTCGTGGTTGTCGCTGATTCCCAGTTCATCTTCGGCGCATATCATCCCTTCGGATACCTGTCCGCGGATCTTTGCCTTTTTGATCTCAAAACTCTCACCCGAGTGGGTATGGAGTGTTGAGCCCACGGTGGCTACCACCACTTTCTGCCCACGGGCAACGTTGGGTGCACCGCACACCACGGGAACCACTTCTGTACCTATATCAACGGTGGTAAGGCTGAGCCGGTCGGCATCAGGGTGTTTTTCGCAGGTGAGAACTTCGCCGATCACCACGCCTTTGAGACTGCCTTTTATGCTTTCGGTTTTTTCAAGGCCTTCCACTTCCAGTCCGCAATCGGTAAGCCATTCCGCCACCTTTTCGGGGCTTTCTTCCATATTCAGATAATCTTTCAGCCAGTTGAATGAGATCTTCATTATTGAGAATTTTATTGTGATGATTTATTGCTGTAATTCAGCAGGAGCACAAAAGTAATAAATTTGATGCATAAAAAAACCGGAGGTAAATGCCTTACTTCCGGTTTAATTGTGATATTTTAAAGCTTCTATTCCAGTTCAATGAGTTTGTACCCCACTTCATTTCCTTCACAGAATACTACCACGCTGTAAAAGCCCCTGTTGAATCTTTCTTCCTGCACCCATTCGGTGCAAACGTCAACACTTACATTCTGGAAGTTGATGGTTTCTTTTATGGAATACTGGATGGTTTCACCTTCAAAAGGCATGGTATCTTCCTGCGATTTGGTGAGCACTTCATTATTGGGGTCGATAATACGGATATAGAAATCACGTTCGCCCGGTTCAGCAACCAGGTTTCGGTTTATGTTGAAACAAATGCTGATTTTGTCAGCTCTTCTGGCCGATGTTGTGGGCTCATCCCACCTTCTTCTTTCCCTTAATGCCAACACATCCACATTGGAAATATTGATGATTGAGGCAATGTTCACTTTTTCCTGGAGTATGTCCTTTTCCTGCTCAAGCTCCTGGTTGAAGATGTGTGCCTGAGCCAGGTTTGAGCGTATCTGCGCATTTTCTATGGAAAGGGTTTCATTTTCTTCCAGCAGCATAGCAATATGGTCTTCGTAGGTTGCCAGCTGCTCTTCCAGCTGTTCAATCTGCTCCCTGATGGGCATTGCTTCGCCTTTACCAATGGGGCCAACACCCTGTAACTGTGCTCTGAGCTGATTTGCACGGCGTCTTTCGGCATCAAAAAGCTGGCGGAGATCTTCATGCTCTTTAGAAAGTTGAGCATATCTCACATCCAGGTCATCCAGCTGCCCGATCAGTAAATCACGCTCATCGCTTATCTCTCTTGCCTGAAGACTTACTACCTGTTTTTCATAGCGTGCCTTTAGCATTTCCCTCAGAAGCAATGCACCCGCAATGGCAAGTAAGATTGCCAGAACTGAAAGAAAAATGATGATCCCCGATCCGTTAGACCTGCGGTTATTTTCCACTTCGTAGAGGTATTGGTTATTGGAATTTTCCATGGCAAAAGCGTTTTGTTTTTCTTAATATAAGTTCCTTAAAGATATATAAATCCGGCTATTCGTCCGAAAAAATATTATCTAAGCGAAAATTGTGTTTCTCCTAAGCGGTATTCATCTGTAAAAACTGACACGAGATACAACCCATCTTCATACTCATCGGTCCCGAACCAGTCCATGCAAACTTCGGTATCCATATTCTGGTAGTTAAACTGGTCTCTCATGGTAAACTGGAGTGTATCACCTGCTATAACGAAAGAATACTGGTCCTCGTCGCTCACCCTGAGTATCGTTCCTGTGGGGTCGGCAATTCTCACGTATGCATTTTTATTTCCCGGGCTTGCCACGGGGTTTCCTGCCACAGTAAAGCAAACCCTGATCTGGTCGGTTCGGCGCGATCTGTCGGTCTCCTCTTCACGTCCGCGCCCTCTGATGCGCAGGGGTGTTGCCTCGATCTGGAATGCCCTGAGAGCCGATGCTACTTCAACCTTGCCTTCCAGCTCCTCTTTGGTCTGTGCCAGCTCGGTAGTGCGGCGGGTGAAGCGCTGGATCTCTTCCTGCATCTCGATATTCTCATCTCTGAGCACTTTGTTCACGGTGTAGAGGCTATCCATTTCGCGCACATAATTTTGTGTGATCTCCTGCAGCATTTGGAGGTTGCGCTGAATTCTGCGGTAATCGGCCTGCTGGGCAATAAGCCTCCTGATCTCTTCGGCATTGGCCTGGATGATGCTGTCCTGTGTGGTAAGAACACTGTCGTACTCATTTTTTATCTGGTTGTACTCTGCCAGTATGCTGTTTAGTTCTTCTTCAAGCTCAACATTGCGGTCGGTTACTACGGTTCTTTCGGTGGAAACCTCCCTGAGCGATTGACGACTGGTGATCAGCATAAAGGTTAAAACGCCAATGATCAGAACCAGCACCAGAATGGTGCCTCTATAAACATTTTCGTTGTTGTTTTTTTCTACTGGTGCAGGATTCTTCTTTTCTGTGGGTTGATTTTTGTTATTGCTGTCCATTGGGTAAGTTGTAAAAGGTTGTTAATGGTAAAGTAAATTGGTTGATTTATTGCGGGTTATCAGGAATTTTCCTGTTGTCTCGTGAAAACCCGTAGAAAACACCTGTACAATTTGCAAATTTATACTATTTTTAATACAAAACTCTGTTACAGGTCAATCTTAATTATGAAGTTTTTAACAGTTCATGAAGATTTTATCAACATTTGCAGGTGATTTTCTTTCTCTTTTCTACCCCAGGCTCTGTCATGCATGCCAGAAAGCACTTGTGGGCAGCGAGGAATGCATATGCAGTTTCTGCCATTTTCACTTGCCCCAGACCCATCTCCATAAAGAACGTGAAAATTCTGTAACGCGCGTACTCTGGGGGAGAATCGAAGTTGAAACGGCAACGGCGCTGTTTTATTTTCAGAAGGGAGGAAAAGTTCAGAAGCTTATTCATCAGTTTAAATACAAGGGGAAGAGAGATATTGGCCTGTATCTGGGAAAACTGCTTGGCACTCAGCTCAGGGAGAGCCCTTTGTGGGAGCCTGTTGATGTGATCGTGCCGGTTCCCATGCACCGAAAAAAACAGTATCAGCGGGGCTTCAACCAGAGTGAGATCTTTGCACAGGGCATTGGCGAAGCCCTGAAAAAGCCATTGCTGAGAAACAAGCTGGTAAAGGTTGACAAAACCGATACCCAAACGCGCAAAACCCGTTTCCGGCGCTGGGAAAATGTGGAGAGTGTTTTTCAGGTGAATGACCCTGAAGCCTTTCGCAGGAAGAATATTCTGCTGGTGGATGATGTGATCACCACGGGCTCAACCCTTGAGGCCTGTGCATCAAAAATCAAAGAGGTTAAAGGCACGCGTTTGTGGATCGCCACCATTGCCTTTACCACCTGAAAGTCTCTAAAACCTGGCGGCCAGAACCGCAGTCTTGCGGTAATTCCTCACATTTCCCTGCGGATCGAATAGTTCAATATGGATGATGTAGATGCCCACATCGGCCTTCTGGTTGTCATCGGTGGCGCCATCCCAGGTGATAACACCCTCTGTTGCCAGGAGTTCGCTTCGGGTGAGTATGCGCACCCTGCGTCCGCGGCTGTCGAAAATGCTGACATTGGCAGTATAGCCGGGAACATCAAGTCTGTAGGCAATATTGAGCAGGTCGTCGTGCCCGTNGTTATCGGGTGAAAACACCCGGGGGTACACATCAAAAACCTCCTGCTGACCTTCGGGATCCATAGTAAACTGCGAGTTTTTATAGCCCGGTGTACCGAAGCCCGCACTCCGGGCCGCCGAATGCCAGTTTGAACGGCTTTGGGTGGGACGATGATAGTTAAGTCGTTCCAGTGCCACTCCCTTCTTGTCGGTGAGCAAAACATAGTGCATATCTTCCTGGTAAATGAACATATCAATGATCTGCTGCCCCTTGCTTGCAAATACCACAATACCACGGGTGTTGGTCATGGTGGGAAGGGTCATGGGAATAAAATTCAGCGGGTTGTTGGTCATGTACTGGCTTTTTACAATGGCAGGATCGGGGGTAAGTACCATATAGTCACCGGNAAAAAGCAACCAGCTTTCGNCCGTTATTTCGCGAATGGCGGAAAAAACGCCGGCAATGGTATCTTTGGAAGAAAGGGTATAATCTTTCAGATCGATGATCTTTTTTGACTGGTTGTAAAGTTCCACGTAGCGCACACCCCGGTCGGGCGGATTAAAGAGAATTTCGTTGAGAACCACATCCATGCTGTCGGCGGGTTCGGGCATACCTACCCTGGCCAGGTTGCCGGCAAGGGGGTTGCCGGCACAGTCGGTGATTGCCTGCGAAACCTCAACTTCATAAATCACACCGGGCTCCACAGATTGAGAAAGAAACAATTCAACTTTATTTGCATCGGGGAAATATACTGCCGCAGCTGTAACCTCACCTGCGAAATTTCTGATTGTATAGTTTCCTGTGTTTCCCAGCAGTTCCGGGTCCATGCTTTCGCTGAAAAAGACACTGATCCGGTTGTGCTCCACATACCCTGCCCTGCGCACGTATGGGGCATCGGTATCGGGGTTGTTGCCAATCACGGAATTGGCGGCACCGGGGGTTCCTCCCCGCGGATCGGTGGCAGCTTTCCAGTTTTCGGCGCCCTGGCAAAGGTTATAGGGGTCGATCTTTTCCAGCGCCCAGCCGCCATTGGCTTTTGACNGATCGCGGTACCAGGTGTCGGAATATCTGACCCATGAGATCATGGGCCCGTTCTTTTCGTAAAGTACCAGCAGGGTGCCTGCATTGGTAAGGGCGGTGGTTGATAAGCCGGGTATGGCCACCACATTGCCGAATCCTTCCAGGGCATCCAGTGCGGCGGGATGGGTAAGCACGATATACCCTTTGGGCGGAATCACACCCTCCGTAATCTGCCTTTCGGTGGTGCCGTGCTGTAAGGTCCAGCCCTGCAGATTGATGGGGAAATCGGATGTGTTGTACAACTCAATATACTCATGGGCGGGTAAACCAATGGGTGGGGTGGGATTGGCCATGATCTCATTGAAAACCACATCAAATTCTTTGGGAACATACCAGGTAAAATTTCCCATAAAGGGAACCATTACATTGCCCTGGTAGTCTGCAATATTCAGTACCGACAAGGAATATTCTTCCTTTTCGGTAAAGCTTTGCGCGAAAATGAGAATTACCCGGTTGGGGGTTTCATCGGGTCTGATGGCAATGGCGGGCGGGCCTATGCCCTTGTTTATAAAATAATTGTTGACGTTCTGGGCGGTATTGGTTTCCACGGCTTTGTTAAAGGTAAGCTCCAGAGTGTTGGGATCGGTGACCATAAGGTTGGTGATTTCCGGTACCGTAGTATCCACAATGATATCTCCCACATAAAAATCATCAAAATAAAAGCCGGAAGCGTTGGAAACGGTATAATTGCAGAGGATGCCAAAATACTGTGTGGCTGTAAATTCATTGTCGGCCACATTTCCCTGGGGCAGGTAAAGTTCTCCTCCCGTTGGATCGGCCCAGAACTCCCAGTTTCCGGCATCATCGCGGGTGGCTTTGATACGCAGGTGGTTGTTGGTGGTTGTGGCAATATTGGTGGTTCCTTCCAGCAGTTCAACGGATGTTTCGCCCGACTGCCGGTAAAAGTAAAGCCTTTTGTTGTTGGTACCATCTTTCCCTATGCGGATGTAATAGCCGTTGAGCGGCCCCGAAAGATCATCCGAATCGCTCGCCAGATATATACGGGGGTGGTTGTTGTTGGATGGTGTGAAAGCAAGGCGCACCCAGAACTCCCACTGGGCATGATCCATCACCGAGCTGGTTGTGGCCAGCCATGCCTGACCGGCCTGGTTGTCGTTGAGCCGCAAAACCTGCTCTTCAACAATAAACTTATCCGTATTTCCAAACCATGTTGGGTTTTGTGTAAAATCGCCATCGCTGAAATCATCGGTAAACTGGGCGAGGGTGAGGTTGGAGAATAATACCAGGGCCAGCAGGAGTAGTTTTCTTTCCATAAAAAGATTTGATTTTTGAATGGTAAGTAAATATACTATTTTTGCCAGATAACAGAAAACGAAATTCATTTAAAGGATCAGATATGAAACTGGCATTGATAGGTGCTACCGGCCTGGTAGGTGAGGTAATGATGAAGGTATTGCAGGAACAGAATTTCCCGGTAAGTGATTTTTATCCTGCGGCTTCTGAGCGGTCAGCAGGTAAGCTCATCCCTTTTGGTGAGAAAACATGGGTGGTTTGCAGCATACAGGATGCATTGGATGCAAAACCTGCCATAGCCATTTTTTCTGCCGGAGCAGGAGTGTCGAAGGAATGGGCACCAAAATTTGCCAATGCCGGTACGTTCGTCATTGACAATTCTTCTGCCTGGCGCATGGATACAGGAGTACCACTTGTGGTTCCTGAAGTAAATCCGCACACCCTTTCGGCCGACTCAAAAATCATTGCCAACCCCAATTGCAGCACCATACAAATGGTTGTTGCACTCAATCCCCTCCATAAAGAATATGGCATAAAAAGACTTGTAATATCAACTTATCAGTCGGTTACCGGTACCGGGGTGGCTGCAGTAAAACAAATGGAAGATGAACGGGCCGGCCGCGAACCAAAGATGGTATACCCCTGGCCCATTGACATGAACTGCTTCCCCCATGGAGGTGACTTTCTCGATAATGGTTATACTGCCGAAGAAATGAAACTGGTAAATGAAACCCGAAAGATACTGGAAGAACCCGATATGCAGATAACCGCCACTGTAGTAAGGATACCCGTTAAAGGCGGCCACTCTGAAGCAGTAAACGTGGAAATGAAAAAACCTTTCCAAGTGCAGGATATCCGTAACTTGTTGATGAACTCTCCCGGCCTTGTGGTGCAGGATAAGGTAGAAGATAATATTTACCCCATGCCGAAATTTGCCGAAGGGAAAGATGAGGTGTTTGTGGGGCGTATCCGTCGCGACCTCTCTCGCGAAAACGCCCTGGATATATGGGTGGTAGCCGATAACCTGCGCAAAGGGGCTGCTACCAACGCCATACAGATAGCCAAAATGCTGCTTGAAAAAAAGCTGGTACATCCTTAATGCTTTTTTTGTATTTTTGCACCTTGCTGAAAATCAGCACAGGCATTTTGTAATGCGCTGAATCTGAAAATTTAACATCCGCGACTATT
>SL_3KL_010_SEDDRAFT_10005685_pt1 | contig 11176 bp, 9 predicted proteins | sample SodLakKL_010_SED_2_FD_10381 | JGI IMG/M metagenome (IMG submission 10381)
CGGGAGGCCAGAAGAAGCGGGTGGCGCTGGCCAGGGCCATCGCACTCGAGCCGGCCTACGTCTTCTACGATGAGCCCACCTCGGGTCTGGATCCACAGATGTCGAAGACCATCGCCGAGCTTATCCAGGACCTTTCTCGACGTCTGTCCGTCACCGGAGTGGTCGTGACCCATGACATCCGCACCGTGATCCGGATCGCCGATCGGGCGGCCTTCCTCTCCGGGGGGAAGCTCCGTTGGATCGGGACCATTGACGACCTCCACCGGAGTGAGGATTCGGAGCTCCTGGATTTCGTGAAGGCGAACGAATACCGGATCGGATCCACCGGGGAGGACTGAGCCCCCTTCCTCCACATCGTCTCCCACCTCGACCCCACGATCCCCATGCGTCGAAAGAATGAGATCCTGATCGGACTGGCCATCGTGGCCGCGGTCCTCACCGGCATCCTGGGAATCCGCTATCTGGAGGGGGTTCCGGTCTTCGGCCGAGGGTATTCCCTCGTCGCCATCTTCCCCGACGCCGATGGGTTGGCTTCAGGGAGCTCGGTGGTGGTGAGCGGAGTCCGGGTGGGTCGGGTGGACCAGGTGAGACTCGACCCGGACGTCCATGACGCCCTCGTCAAGATGACCATCGATCCGGAGGTGCGCATTCCCCGCGGGGCCACGGCCTCCATCGTCGGCCTGGCCGCGCTGATGGACGCCCGGCTCGAGATCACTCCGGGCCCACCGGGGAACCCACCACTCGCGGAGGGAGATACCGTGCAAGCGGAGCCGGTGGCCGATGTCCTGAACGTCCTGGAGGAGCGCCTTCCGGTCCTCACGCGACAGCTGGACACGCTGATGGCTTCTGCCACGGACGCATTCGATGTGGTGGAACTCCTCGCCAGGGAGGTGCGGAACGACCTGATACGTACCCTCACCACCCTCGAGGACGCCGCCTCGGGTACGGCCACCCTGACCCATGACCTGCACGCCTTCCTGGAAACCCACGGGGACACCGTGTCTCATGCCCTCTCCAGCTTGAATCGGATGCTGGAGCGGGGGGATGCCACCCTTGAGGCGTTCCAGGCGACGGGTCACCGGTTCGATGCGATTCTCCATACCCTGGATGAGGGAGAGGGGACCCTCGGGCGCCTTCTGAATGAGCCGGATCTCCACGAGCAGCTGGAGCTCACGCTGGAGAGCCTGAATCGGATCCTCCGGGATTTCGAGGAGAATCCCGGCCGCTTTCTCCGGGAATTGACCCTTTTCCGTCTCTTCTGACAGGGGATCCCATGCTTGACCGACGGGAGTTCATGCGACGAACCGCCGCNGCGGGACTATCGGCCGCCCTCTGGCCCCTGACCGCCTGCGAGCGGAGTGGAGTCGGGACCNGGGAGCATTCCGGGTTCCAGCCCCATCCGCCGCCGTCGGGGCCGGCCCGGGAGTTCGTCCGCATCGCCCGTCCGGCGGAGGTGGACATCACCCCCCTCGGCATGTTCCGCCGCTGGACCTACGACGGCAGCTATCCGGGTCCGGAGATCCGGGTCAGGGAAGGGGAGCGGCTGCGCGTCCGGCTTGAGAACCGCCTCCCGGACCCCACCACCGTGCACTGGCACGGAGTCCCGGTTCCCAACGCCATGGACGGCGTGCCGGGGGTGACCCAGGATGCGGTCGAGCCCGACGGCGACTTCATCTATGACTTCACGGCAGCACCCGCGGGCTCGTATCTCTACCACTCCCACGTCGGGCTGCAGCTCGATCAGGGGCTGCACGGCCCTCTCGTGATCGAGGAGACCACGCCCCACGTGGAGTATGACCGCGAGGCCACCCTCATCCTCGACGGCCTCCTCCCCGGTCCTCCCCAGCCGCCCGACTTGGAAGGCGGGATGGGGCGCGGCATGATGCGGCGTCGAGGCAGAGGGATGATGGAGATGATGGACGACGGAACGCCCGAGTACCACGCCTTCCTCCTGAACGGCCGAGCGCCGGAGGACCCCGAGACCATCGAGGTCGGGCGGGGTGAGCGGATCCGGCTGCGCATCATGAACCCCTCCAGCTCCACCACCTTCCGGGTCGCCGTGGCCGGGCACCGGATGCAGGTCACACACTCCGACGGCCGGCCGGTGGAGCCGGTGGAGGTGGACGCGCTGGAGATCGGGATGGGGGAGCGGTACGACGTGGTGGTGGAGGCGGAGAACCCGGGGGTCTGGTCCATCGCCGCTTCCGGGGTCGGCGGAGGACCGCCCCCGGCCCGGGCGCTGCTCCGCTACGCGGATGCATCGCCGGGTGCTCGGTCCGATCCGGAGATCCCCGCGGGGCTGCGCGAAGGCCGCCTGCTCGGCCTCTCCGACCTTCGGTCCATCGAGCGGGATGCCGCCTCGGAGCGCCGGCCGGACCGGACCATCGACCTCTCACTCCGCCGGGAGGGGATGATGCGGGGAGCCTGGACCATCGATGGGCAGCGATGGCCCGATGCGGATCCGCTCCGCGTCTCCCCCGGAGAGCGGGTCCGGGTGCGGATGGTCAACCGCAGCCCCCATCGGCACCCCATGCACCTGCACGGCTTCTTCTTCCGGGTGGGCGATGCGCTGAAGGAGACCGTCGTCGTCCCCGGCCACATGGGCCGCATCTCCTTCGAGTACACGGCCGACAAGCCCGGCGACTGGTTCTTCCACTGCCACCACCTCTACCACATGGAGAGTGGGATGGCGCGGGTCTTCGGCTACCGGTAGGGAGCGTCTCAAGGGGGTGTGCCCACCCCCGCCTCACGCAGCGCATCCTCCCTTGGCGGGCCGCCCTCCACGCAGCAGCCGGCCAGCTTGCCGTCCACGGCGACGGCCGGGGTGGCGACGACGCCGACGCGCTCGGCCTTGGCCTTTCCCTCCTCAGTGGTCGCATCGACCACCACCACCTCGCAGGACGGGCAGGCGATTCGCTCCACCAACTCGATGGCCTCCCCACAGCGGGGGCAGCCGGAGCTGTAGATCTCGATCGTTCTCCTGGTGCTCATCTCTTTCCTCCTTTCATAGTCGGGCCGCCGCTGTGTCGGACTCGGTGCGGACGGCCCGGGAGATCTCAACGGCGCGTGCCAGGGTCGCATGGATGGGGCAGCCATCCGCAGCCCGTTCCGCCGAGGCCGCCCGGTCGACCGGGAGCGTCGGCCAGTGCATCTCGATCTCGTATCGGGCGACGCGGGCGGGCCGCTCGTCCGCCGTCGTCCAGCGGATGGTGAGGGTCAGGTCTCCTGCATCCACCCCGGCACCTTCCGCCCAACCGCGCACGGTCATGGCGGTGCAGATGCCGAGTGAGCCGGCCATCAGGTGGTAGGGAGAGACGGTCCGGCCGGTGGCCAGGATCTGGAGCCCGGACGTGCCTGCCTCTATCCGGACTTCTCGCTCTCCGGACACCACCAGGTCGAACGACCCTTCCTGGTCGCCGCAGCAGAGGCGGGGGGGGCGTGGATTTCTTCGGCGTGCTCATTCGTCGGCCTCGGGGGCGCTGCGGGGGCCTTCGGAGAAGTGGTCCAGGATCACACAGTCGGAGGAGCCGCTCTCCGCCGCGCAGGCCTCCACGAGTGGCTGGAGCGCGGCCCGCATCCTCTCCAGGTCGGCGATCCTGCCGTCGATGTCGGCGATCTTCTCCCGCGTGCGTTCGAGCACGGCTTGGCATGGGGCTCCGGTCTCTACCCGTAGCCTCAGGACCTCGTCGATCTCGCGCAACGAGAATCCGAGCTCCTGGGCGCGCTTCACGAAGCGGATGCGGCGCACCGTGGAGGCGGGGTACTGCCGATAGCCGGCGTCGGTCCTGGGTGGCTCTTCCAACAGGCCGCGTCGCTCGTAGTACCGGATCGTCTCCACGTTCACGTCGGCCCTGCGGGCCACCTCACCGATCGTATGTGCCATCCCTCGGGACTCCTTTCAGGACTGTTTCCCTCACCAGGAAGATAAACCCCGTACCATGGTACGGGGCCAAGGGGTGGGTCCGGGGGGCCGGGTCACGGGGAGAGGGGGATTTCCGGAGTCGCCCCTGCGTCGTCATCTTCATGCAGGATCCCCAACTCCGGGATCGGACCGGGAGCCCCCGCACCGGGGGCTCCGTGCCCTTCGGGGCTCCATGCCACTCCAACACGACCGCCATGACCCAGCCGAGGAAGGGGAGGGCCCCGAGCCACGGGGAATGCCGTCTGCTCCACCCGCTTCGATTCCCGGGACTCCGGGCCCCGGCGACGATGGCCGCCCTGGCCCTGGCCTTGGCCGGCCTGTCCGCCTGCCAGCCCGACGCCGGGGAGGGGACCCCCTACGACGTCTGGATCCAGGGGGGGCTGGTCATCGACGGCACCGGGGCGCCGGCCCGGCTTGCCGACATCCTCATCCGCGACGGCGTCATCGCCCACGTGGGGACGGTGGAGGGGGTGGAGGCCCGGGAGGTGGTGGACGCCACCGGCCTCTACGTGGCGCCGGGTTTCCTGGACGGGCACTCCCACGCCGCGCAGGGGCTCTCCGACCCGGAGCTGAGCGCCGGACGACCCCTCCTGGCCCAGGGGATCACCTCCGTCGTCGTGAACCCCGATGGAGGGGGTGCGGTGGACTTGGTGGAACAGCGGGAGGCCCTCCTTGAAGACGGCCTGGGGGTGAACGTCTACCAGCTCGTCCCCCACGGCTCCCTCCGCCGGGAGGTGATGGGGCCGGAGGACCGGGCCCCCACGGAGGAGGAGCTGGAGCGGATGCGGGAGCTGGTGGAGGCGGGGATGGAGGCGGGCGCCCTGGGCCTCTCCACCGGCCTCTTCTACGTCCCGGGGAACTACGCGGAGACGGAGGAGGTCATCGAGCTGGCCCGGATCGCCGCCCGCCACGGGGGCGTCTACCACAGTCACGTTCGGGACGAGGGGGGATACAGCGTGGGGGTCCTCGCCTCCACCGATGAGGTCATCCGGATCGCCCGGGAAGCCGATCTTCCCGCCATCCACACCCACATCAAGGCCTTCGGGCCCCGGGAGTGGCATCTCTCCGGCGAGATCATCCAGCGCATCGACGCCGCCCGCGACGAGGGGCTCGCCGTCTTCGCCGACCTCTATCCCTACGAGGCGGCCGGGGGGAGCGTGGCCGGGATCCTCATCCCCCGGGAGGAGCTGGCCGACGGCCGGAGCGCCCTCCTGGAGCGGGTGGAGGCCGACCCCGCCGAGCGGGAGCGGCTCCTGGAGGGGATCGCCCGGAGCATCGAGTTGGAGGGGGGGGCGGCGCGGATCCAGTTCCGGAGCATCTCTCACGCACCGGATCTGGAGGGGATGACCCTGGCCGCGGCCGCAGAGGCCCGGGACGTGGAACCGGCGACCCTGGCGCTGGAGCTGGAGCTCGCGGGCGGCGCCGGCTTCATCACCTTCGGGATGCTGGAGGAGGACATCGAGCGGTTCATGGCCCAGCCCTGGACCATGATCGCCTCGGACGGAGGTCTCGTCCCCATGGGGGAGGGGGTGCCCCATCCCAGGAACTACGGGGCCTTCTCCCGGGTCATCGAGCTCTACGTCCTGGAGCGGGGAGTCATCGGGTTGGAGGAGGCCATCCACCGGATGACCGCCCTCTACCGCGAGGCCTATCCCATCGGGGACCGGGGGCTCCTGGCCGAGGGGCAGGCGGCGGACGTGGTGGTCTTCCACCCGGAGGCGATCCGGGAGCGCACCACCTACCTGGACCCCCACCACCTCTCCGAGGGGATGACCCACGTCCTGGTGAACGGCCGCTTCGCCATCCGGGATGGGGCCTTCACCGGGGAGCGGGCCGGGCAGTTGCTGGGACGGAACGCGAGGTAGGCCGAAACGCTTCGGCACGGCACATCATCGTTGCCAATCAGGAAACCTGGCCGCTGACAATGCAGGCGACTCCTGGAAGGCGCCTCCGGGCCCCTGCGCGGCTTTGACTCCGGCCCGGGCTGGTGCCGTCCCCCCGCCGGTCCTATGGTCAGATCCGGTCCGACTCCGGTTCCGCCCCAAGCTCCCCGAGGTATGCCTTCCATGTGCGTCGCGCCCAAGACCCGCAGGTTCGCAGGAATCCCTCCCCTGGTGCTCTTCCTGCTTGTTCCCATCCACGCCCTTCCCGGCTCCATCCACGCCGCAGCGCCGTCGCATCCCGCGCACGGCAACGGGTTCTCCGTGCCGGAACTGGTCCAGGAGACCCCGGGGCATCCGGGAGTCCGGCCCTACCGGGAGGTGATCCCGGCCCAGGCGGAGACGGACACCGGACTCTTCCACGTCCACCGGGTGGAGGGGCGCTGGTACTACGAGATCCCCGACGACGTCCTGGGGAGGGAGATGGCCATGCTGAGCCGGATGGCCGCCATGCCGGTGGGGATCGGCACCGAGATGCTCCCGGGGGGGGATCGGCTGAACGAGACCCAGTTCATGAACTACGACACCCAGGTCATCCGGTGGGATCGGGACGGGGACCGGATCCTCCTCCGGGGGGTGAGCCACGCCAAGACCGCGGCTCCCGGTGATCCGGTGGCCGAAGCGATTCGACACGCCTCCTTCGAGCCCATCATCGCCTCCTTCCCCATCCAGGCCCGGGGAGAGGTGGGGGGCGCCGGATCCTCGGTGGTGGAGGTCACCCACCTCTTCACCACGGGGAACCCCAACTTCGGCCTGGACCGGGATCGCCGGGAGCGGTGGGAGACCCGGGGGGTGGATCCCGAGCGGAGCCACCTCCACTTCATCCGGAGCTTCCCCGGGAACGTGGAGGTCCGGAACGTCCTCACCTACCGGGCCGACGCCCCGCCTGACCTGGAGCGGACGGGGACCCTCTCCCTCCTGGCCCACCACAGCATGATCCTCCTTCCCGAGGAGCCCATGCGGCCCCGCCTGCACGATCCCCGGGTGGGGATGATCACCGTGGAGACCCTGGACTACTCCGCCGACGCCCACTGGCCCCTCGTCCGGCGCTACGTGCAGCGCTTCCGCCTCGAGCCCTCGGACCCCGAGGCCTTCGGTCGGGGGGAGCTGGTGGAGCCGGTGGAGCCCATCACCTGGTACATCGACCGCGCCACCCCGGAGCGGTGGCGGCCCCATATCCGGGAGGGGATCGAGGAATGGAACGCCGCCTTCGAGCGGGCGGGCTTCCAGAACGCCCTCCGGGCGGTCATGGCGCCGGAGGACGATCCGGACTTCGACCTGATGGACGCCCGGTACAACGTGGTCCGCTGGGTGGCCACCCCGGAACTCTCGGCCAACGCCGGGCCCGACGTGGTGGACCCCCGATCGGGGGAGACCATCCGGGCCCACATGAACATGTTCCACGGCATGGGGAAGCGCCTCCACTGGTGGTCCCTGACCCAGACCGGGCCCCGGAACCCGGCGGTGCAGGCGCTCCAGGTCCCGGACGAGGAGATGGGGGAGTACATCCGCTACGTGGTCTCCCACGAGATGGGCCACGCCCTGGGATATCCCCACAACCAGAAGGCCAACTCCGCCTTTCCCGTGGACTCCCTCCGCTCCCCCGACTTCACCGCCCGATGGGGGAACTCGGGGTCGGTGGTGGGTCGGACCCGCTTCAACTACGTGGCGCAGCCGGAGGACGGGCCGATCCAGGTCCATCGTAGCGTGGGAGAGTATGACAAGTGGGCGGTGGAGTGGGCCTATCGCCCCATCCTGGAGGTGGACAGCGCCGAGGAGGAGCGACCCATCCTGGACCGCTGGATCCGGGAGCGGGCCCACGACCCCCTCTACCGCTTCGGGTACGGGAACGACTTCGACCCCTATCAGCAGACCGAGTCCATCGGCCGGGAGTGGATCGAGGCCAGCGACCTGGGGATGCGGAACCTCCGGCGGGTGGTCCCGAACCTGGTGGAGTGGGTGGGAGTGGAGGGGGACACATGGGAGGAGGCGATGCAGCGGTACATGCAGGTCCTCTCCCAGTGGAACCGCTTCATCACCCGGGTCACCAGCGCCGTGGGGGGCTACGAGGAGCACCTGAAGGCGGTGGGGGAGGAGGGCCCCGTCTACACCCCCATTCCCGCCGTGGACCAGCGCCGCTCCGTGGGCTGGCTGAACGAGCACGTCTTCGAGACCCCGGACTGGCTCCTGGACCGGGAGCTGCTCCGGCGCTTCGAGCATGTGGGCGCGGTGGAGCGGATCCGGTGGTACCAGGTGAACGCCCTGGAGGAGCTCCTGGGAGAGGAGCGGCTGGAGCGCCTGATCGAACAGCGGGCCCTGGACGGGGAAGAGGGGTACGGTCTGGCGGGGATGCTGGATGACCTCCGGACCGGGGTCTGGCGGGAATTGGAGGGGGCCCAGGCCATCGATCCGTTCCGGCGGAACCTGCAGCGGGGGTACCTGGACCGGATGGAGGCCCTCCTGGCGGTCCGCACTGCGGAGCCTCCGGCTCCGCCGGGAGACTACCGCCCGGACCTGGACACCCCCGGGTTCGACGATCTCCGGCTCCGGGTCCCCTTCCGGGTCCACCAGTCCGACGCGGTCCCCCTGGTGACGGAGCAGTTGGAGCTCCTCCGGGAGGAGGTGGACCGGGCCCTGGCCCGGGAGGTCCGGGACCGGGAGACCCGGGCCCACCTGAGGCACGTGCGGACCCGCCTGGAGAACATGCTCCGCTGAGGTCGGGGCGGACGGCCGGAGCGCCGGACCGCCGCGCCGGACCGCCGCGCGCGCAGGCCCTGCCGTTCACGAGGCCCTGCCGCCCAGGGCCTCGCCGCTCAGGGGCCCGCCAGGGACGCCACCACCCCCTCCAGCCCCCGGACCACCTGGGCCATGCGCCGGTAGTCCAGGCGGTCCGGGGTGTCCCGGTGGGAGTGGTAGTGGGGGTAGCGGAAGGGAGCCGTGTCGGTCACCATGATGGCCGGGTACCCCTCCTGCCAGAAGGACCAGTGGTCGGACCACCCCACCCCGGGGACGAACCCGGGAAGGGCGGCTCCCCGGGAGGGGATGGGGGCCTCGTCCCGGAACGCGGCCAGAGCGGCGCGGAGGAGCTTCCGGGAGCGGAGGTTGGCCACGAAGCCGATGAAGTCCCCCCGATCCGGATAGAACCACTTGAGGAGCCCCAGCGGGTAGCGCTGGCTCCCCGGTCGGTCGTCGAAATAGCCGATGGTCTCCAGGCTGATCATGGCCCGGATGTCCTCTCCCCGCTCGGCGCTCCTCCGGGCGTGGACCCGGCTTCCCATCTCCCTGGTGGTGAAGAAGGGGGGCTCCTCGTTCACGAAGAAGACCAGGCGGACGGTACGGTGGGGGGCGGGGCTCCGGGCCAGGGAGCGGGCCAGGGCCAGGAGGGCCGCCACCCCGCTCCCGTTGTCGTTGGCCCCGGGGGAGCCCACCACCGAGTCGTAGTGGGCCCCGAGGATCACGATCTCGCCGGGGNGNCCCGCTCCCCGGAGCTCGGCCTCCACGTTGTGGCACTCCCCACCCCGGGCCTGGAAGGTCTGCCGACGGGGCGCCAGGCCGGCGCTCCGGAGCCCGGCCTCGATGTGGGCGGCCGCCTCCTCCAGGGTCCCGGGGCGGAAGAGGTTCCGCTCCCCGATCCTCCCGGCCAGGGCCTGGACGTCCCGCTCCAGGGCCGTGGCCAGCTCGGCCTCTCCCACGCGGTCCGGGGCGGGCTCCTCCCCGGCGTCCTCCCCGGCGTCCTCCCCCATTCCCCGGGGCCCTCGCCGGGGCCGCTTCAGGGCGCCGTCCCTCTTCCGGGGATGAGCCGGACCCGGCTTCGTTCCCCCGGATTGAAGGTGCTGTTCACCACGGCCAGCTCCCCTCGGGGATTCGCGGCCAGCTTTCGCATGAGGAGGCCCTGGAGGCCTCCGCTGAACCCCAGGTCGGGCCCTGCGGTACCGGGAACCGGAGCGGGGGTGGAGAAGGAATCGCCACCGTCGGCCGAGGTGGTGTGGGCGAGCCCCTGGGGGTGGCGGTCCGGCTGGGGAAAGCGTTCCCAGAGGAGATGGACCCGCCCGGCGGACGCCACCGCCAGGTGGGGGAAGGCAGCCCCCAACCCCTCGGGGTCCGTGAGCTCCCGGGGGTCCTCGAAGCGCTTGGCGCCGTCGGTGGAGCGGGCGTAGAGGATCCTGGAGGGGCCCCTCGGCCCCTGGGGGCGGTCCCCGAACACCAGGTGCACCGCGCCGTCCGGGTCCACGGCCACCTTCGGGGCGTCGGCGTGGCCCTCGGTGGGCACCGGGCGGTGGGGCGGGGAGAAGCTGCGTCCCCCGTCCCCGGAGCGGGAGAGGTGGATGTCGGCGCCAGGATCCTCCCCCACCGTCCACGCCAGGTGGATGACCCCGTCGGCGCCAACGCCCAGGCTGGGGCCCCGGGCGGGGAGATCCCCATCTCCTCCGGGCACCGTCACCGGGTCGTCGAAGCTCCTTCCCCCGTCCCGGGAGCTCCGGAAGCGGAGGGGACCCTCGTACTCGGTCCACGCCACGTGGACCTCGCCCCCGGGTCCCAGCGCCAGGTCCAGGCTCCCGTTGTGCCACTCGTCGGCGTTCAGCCGCCCCTTGCCCGCCCCCGCCGGCGTCCGGGAGAGGTTCACCGGGTCGGTGAAGCTCCGGCCTCCGTCGGTGGATCGGGCGTAGAGGATCTCCCCGCCGTGGGACCCTCCCGAGAAGACGATCTCCTGCCAGAGGACGTGGACCCGCTCCGGATCGTCGGGGTCGAGGAGCACCCGGGGGAGCCAGGAGAAGACGTCGGAGCTCCGGGAGACATTGGTGGGAGGGGAAGGGAAGGGCTCCCCCTCCCGCCTGTGGAGCTGGAAGAGGACGTCCTTCCGGGCCTGGTCCACCCAGACCACCGCCATGCGGCCGTCGTCGGAGAGGTCCACCGAAGGGGCGTCCACGTAGCGGAAGTCGGACCGGTTCATCCGCCAGGGGCCCTGGTACGCCTCCCCCTGGTCCACCTCCACCACGTCGCCCCAGGTCACGATGGGGATCTCCTCCCCGGAGGGGGATGGAAGGAACGCCGCTCCCCCCAGGGCTCCCAGGGTCCCGGCCAGGGCGGCCAGGAGGAGAGCTCCGGTCAGGAAGGCCGGCGGACGACCGGGTCCTGGGCGTGGGCTCATCGGTTCCCTCCGGGGTGGGTCGGAGGAGGATCCGTCCCTGGACCTTCCTCCACCGGAGCATATCCCGGACGCCGCCCCCGGTTCCGACCTTCTCCGGTGTCCCTCCTCACCCCACCGGAAGGGGACCCGCGAGCCGGCTGGCGGCGCCCCGGATCCCCAGGGCCC
>SL_3KL_010_SEDDRAFT_10005686_pt1 | contig 11176 bp, 9 predicted proteins | sample SodLakKL_010_SED_2_FD_10381 | JGI IMG/M metagenome (IMG submission 10381)
ACCCTCGAAGGCGTCCATCCCAACGACCTGGGCACCATCATCGACCATCATGGCGTGGCCTTGCGCACCGGCCATCACTGCGCCATGCCGGTCATGCAGTTCTACGGGGTCCCGGCCACAGCCCGCATCTCGTTTGCCGCCTACAACCTGCGCACTGAAATCGAGGTCTTTCTCGACGCCCTGGAAAAAGCCCGCAAGATGCTGACTTGAAAGATGGTGCTCCAATGTTTCCCGCATGCTAGCATGTGGGGAACATGAAATTGAGGTTGACTCGTGAGCCGCATGATCCAGATTCGCAATGTCCCGACCGAGTTGCACCGCGCCCTGAAGGCGCGTGCTGCGTTGGAAGGGCGGAGCATGAGTGAACTGCTGCTCGAGCAAATGACGGCCTGGCTGGCATTGCCCACGGAGCTTGAGTTGCGTGAGCAACTGCGTGATGCCGAACCATTTGAAATGACCGAGTCGTCAGCCGCGCTGATACGCAGGGAAAGAGACGCCGCGTGAGTCGCATTCTGGTTGTCGATGCATCGATTGCCGTTGATCTGCTCGCCCGCTTCCAGCCCGAACCGATCGAAGAAGTGCTCTGGGCTCCCGATACCCTGATGGCGGCGCCGGAGCTGTTGGACGTTGAGACCTTGCACGCGTTGCGCCGACTGGATCGCGACGGGCGTATTCCCGCCTCTCGATCAAACCTGGTTGATGAACTGCGCACACTGCCGATCCGCCGGTATCGACATGTCAACCTGATGGCCGGTATCTGGGCCTTGCGGGGGCGATTGACCGCCTATGATGCAGCCTATGTCGTTCTGGCCCAACTGTTGAACGGATTTCTTGTCACGCGTGATGAACGTCTGGCCCGTGCCAGCGGCCTCGGCGACCGGGCGTTGGTGCCGTGAGCCATCGTCAATAGTGAGCAACTGTCGTCATGGCCCTGGATCAGCTCTATCAGCACGTCATCCTCGAGCACAACCGCAACCCGCGCAATTTCGGGCGGCTGGAATCAGCCACCCACTCGGCGCGCGGGCACGATGCGCTGTGTGGCGATGACATTCTCATCGAGCTGGAAATGAGCGACGGAAAGATCGCAAAGGCCGCCTTCTCCGGCGAGGCCTGCGCCGTGACCAAGGCCTCGGCCTCGATGCTGACCGAGTGGCTGATCGGGCGAACCCCGAACGAGGCGGCGCGCGCTTATGATCAGTTCTCGGAGTTTCTGGCCGATCAGCAAGCCGACGGCTGCGAAAATCTGGGTGACCTGACCCACCTGCACGCCGTCAGCCGATTCCCCGCCCGCGTCCGCAACGCTTTGTTGCCGTGGAAAACCGTGATCAATGCCCTCGACCCTTAGGCCGGGGTAGCGCAGACAGGAAGTCAGCCGCTTCCCGCCCGCAATGCCTTGCTAAGCTGGAAAAGAATGATCAAAGCCTCGGCTCCGTAGGTCGGGGTGACATCCCCGACGGACGAGAATTCCGAAATCGACTTGAATTGGACATGTGAGGTGGTCAGATTCGGGTTGAGGCACGCGAACCACTCGGTGGTGGCCAATTAAGCCTCGTCCGTCGGGGGTGTCACCCCGACCTACAAGAACCAACAAACCAACAAACCAACCAAACCGCCCTAAGCCGGCGAACCCCCCTGCGGCGGCTCATCAGCCGGCGCCGGGGAGGAACCTTTTTCCTGATCCCACTCCATCGCCTTGTCCTTGAAGGTGCCAAACTTCTTCGACACGCTCTCGAGCTTGTTCTCCCACTCGGGGTTGGGTTCCTGGCCCTCGGTGACCTTGAAAAATACCTGCATCAGGGCGGTCATGCCGATCGGCTCGATGACCGACTGCTTGACGCCCCAGGCAAAAACCAGCGCGATGATCAGGGTCAACGGACCGGCCACTGCCGGGATCACGGAAACCAGCAATCCGATCGGGGCCAGAATCAGCAAGAACACCAGGAAGGTCAGGCCCCAGATGATGAAGGCGAGAAAGAAGGCGTTCTTGAGAAAGGCCTTGTAGTTCTGAGCATACAGAATCAGCGCCGTGCGGCTGGAGCGCCAGGGGTTGTCGGACTGGGTACGGATGTTATGGGCCAGGATCACCTCGTCGAGATAGGTCAGTGACAGGTTGATCACGGTGTTGATGAACTTGGCGACATTGCGAATACCGGGAATCGGAATGAACGAGGTCACGGTAAAGAACATCCGGTTGAAGGCGCGCAGCACGACCTTGATCAACTGGTCCACACCGAACAGCACCGACGATTCGGCGAATCGTTCGCGCACCACCTTCTGGGCGTGATCGATCTGGCCGCGGCCTCCGGGAATTTCATTGCCGTCCATCAACTCCACCAGCACCGCGATATGACCGGCCTTGACCATGTACAGCAGGTACTCGCGTAGCAGGTAGGCGATGGCCGACATGATGCCGAAACCGATCAGACCACCGAAGAAACTGAATGCGCCCGGCTCCCCACCGATCATGCCGATGCCGTAGCCGATTCCGGCGCCAATGCCGGTCAGGAGAATGTAGGCCAGGGTGATGGCGAAATAGATCATGAACCGAAACACCAGGAACGGCATGGTCTTGACCATGAGCCCAATGACTTGACCGATCTTGAAATCCATCGCGGAAAATCCTCCTGATTAAAAACGCTTTCCGCATAATACGGCAACTCCCCACCAAAAATGCCAGCACCCGGGCTCAAAAGCATTCTCTCGCAGAGTTTTCAGTCCCGGTTTCGGGCCCGCTGTCGCAGTGCAAACAGAAAAAACCTCACTCGCGCGGAGACGCAGAGACGCAGGGAAAAATGAATTTAGTAAGCTAAAGCAATCTTTTTACTCCGCGTCTCAGAGCAGTTCGGAATCAAGAGGCGGATTGCCGAAGGCGAAAAGCCTCTTGATGAAGAACGTCCGCGCGTGTCTCTGCGCGAGGAATTTTTTTACTGCTCAGGCCAGACGATGGAATCTGTTCGATGAGAGACGCAGAGCCACAGAGTAAAAGTTACAGGGGCCCGAGCAGGGTGCGGTGGAGCTCGTCGCGCAGCACATCGGCCTGGAAGCGGGCGTCGGCGCTGGCGATGTAGATCATCAGGTCCAGGTCTGGATACCAGGAAAAGTCGACCGAGAACGTGAAGTCGCCACCGGGGTGGCCAATGACTGGGCCATGGGCTGATTCGCGGAAGATCAGGCCATAGCCATACCGGTTGCCGTCGGATTTGTCCTGGCGAGCAGTCAGCCATTCCTCCAGCCAGGGCGCTGATAGCCAGCGCTGGTCGCGAATGGCCTGCCACCACGCAATGATCCCACCGGGAGTGGCCAGCAGGTCGCCCGAGCCGCGCAGGTTCCAACCCAGGGCGCCATCCACCAGCGGTTGTTCGAAATAATGGCCGACGCGAGTGGACCCGTCACGCCCGCTGACCAGATCATCGGCCTGCCAGCCCTGCATCCTGAATCCGATTTCACCGATGCCGGCGGTCGCAAGCAAGGTTGTGCTCAGGAAGGATTCGAAGCTTTCCTCGGCCACATGCTCGACCAGGGCCGCCAGCAGTCCGTATCCGACATTCGAGTAGTTGTAACCCTGACCGGGCGGGGGATCGGGCTGAAATTGATTCACGCGTTCGACGAATTCATTGCGCTCGACCGGTTCGAAGCGCTGCAGGTCTTCTTCCCAGGCGCGACTGACGATTTCGGCCGGCAGCCCGGCAGTGTGGGTCAGGAAATTCCGGATCGGGATATCGGCCCATTGTGCGTCCAGGCCGGGCAGGTGATGGCTGATCGGCTCGTCCGGGCTCAACCGCCCTTCAGCAGCCAGGGCCAGGACCGCGCTGGCAGTGAAGGGTTTTGTCAAAGAGGCCAGCGGCATGACCGCATCGGGGGTGATCTCACGATCATCATCCACGTCCATGGTCCCCAGCCCGCGATTGACCAGGACATCCTGGCCATGGACCACCGCCACCTGGCCGGCAAAGCCCTGTTGTTCGAGGCCGTCGAGCTGGTTGACCAGGCGCTCGGTTCCGCGGTCCAGATCCGGTGGCGTGACCGCACAGGCGATCACCATCAGCCCCGCGCCAAGCACCATGGCCGTGCGCGGAAGTATGGTCTTACATCGAGCGAATATCGACAAAGTCGCCGGACTCGTAGTCATCGCGCAGGGTCGCGAGCAGGTCGAGGATTTGATCGCCGGCTTCGCGTGGTGAAGGCATGTCCTCGGTCCCGCGGGCATCCTTGAGTTTCTGCACCGACGGAAACTCCTCGCTATCGACCTCCCCGCACAGATAATCCTGCATGCCGGTATCGACCAGGCCCGGCGCGAAGGCGCACAGGTGGCTGCCGGGCATTTCCGGCGCATACAACCGGATCAGGTTGTTCAGGGCTGCCTTGGACAGCGAGTAGCCACCCCAGCCGTAGTTCATGTTGACCGCGGCCCCGGAGGAAATGGCGATCACCTGCTCAACCGGGACCTGACGTTCGATCAACCAGTCGAGGATGATCTTGTTGGCCCATACATTGATGCGCATGATGTGTTCCAGGTCGTGGACATCGGTATTTGAAATTTCCTGGATGCGTCCCAGAATCCCGGCATTGAGCACGACCAGATCCAGCCGCAGGCAATCCGACAACAGCCGGTCCAGGCCTTCTTCCAGGGTGTTGAGGTTGGCGATGTCCTGCCGGCGATCGCGCAGCACATCGTCGTGTTTGGATTTCAGTGGGCAGCCACTACGGCTCATGCCCCAGACGATGGCGTCACGCTCCATCAGCGCCTCGGTCAATCCCAGACCGAGTCCACTGCTGTTGCCGGTGATAAAGACATTCATTGCTTAATTTCCTCCGATGGTTCGTTCAAACAGGTTCAGGATACGCTGATACTGGTCACGCCAGCTCGTCGGACGGGAAAATCCGTGCCGTTCCAGCGGATAGGATGCCAGTTCCCAGTTGTCCTTTTCCAGATCGATCAGGCGCTGGGCCAGTCGCACCACATCCTGGTACAAGACGTTGTCGTCGAGCATGCCATGGGTCATCAGTAGATGTCCTTCAAGTCCCTCGGCGAATTCGATCGGCGATGATCGGGCGTAAGCGTCCGGGTCGATCTGTGGCGTATTGAGGATGTTGGACGTGTAGGGGTGAGTGTAGTGGTGCCAGTCGGTGACCGGGCGCAGCGCCGCGCCGGCGGCGAAGGTTTCAGGGGCGTTGAACATGGCCATGAAGGTCATGAAGCCGCCGTAGGAGCCGCCGTACAGGCCCACTCGCTCGGGATCGGCGTCGTGTTCTTCAACCAGCCACTTGACCCCGTCGATCAGGTCCTCGAGTTCGGGCGTGCCCATCTGTCGGTAGATGGCGGTTCGCCAGTCGCGCCCGTAACCGGCGCTGGCGCGGAAATCCATGTCGAGCACGTGGTAGCCGCGCTCGGTCAGCAGGTTGTGAAACATCTGCTCGCGAAAATACGGCGGGTAGCGGTGCAGGACGTTTTGCAGATAACCGGCCCCGTGCACGAACAGCACCACCGGGCGGTCGGGCTGGCCGGCGTATTCGCCGCGCGCCGGGTAGAACTTCGACCAGATCGGTTCATCGACATGGCTCGAAGGCACCGCCACGATTTCAGGCTGTTGCCATTCCAGCTCGCGGAAGAACTCGCTGCGGGTATCGGTCAGCGCGGTGATCTCCCCGCCGTCGGCCGCGACCAGCCCCACCTGGGGCGGCAGGTAGGATTCGGAAAAGCGCACCAGGATCTGATCATGGCCAGGCAGCACGGCAAAGGACTCGATGCCGCGCTGCTCGGTCAGGCGAGTCAGTCTGTCCTCGCCAAGGTCTAGTCGATACAGATCGTACTCGCTTGGATGCGAGCGATTCGACAACAGCCAGACTGTTTCGCCATCGGCGCTGATGACCGGATTCATGACTTCGAACTCGCCGCTTGAATGCGCTCGTGCCGAACCGCTGTCGGCATCAAGCGAATAGAAATGACTGAAACCGGACTGCTCGGACAGCAACCAGATCCGGTTGGACTCACCCAGCCAGCCATAGTCGTTGAATGCCCAGTTGATCCAGGCCGGATCATTGAGGTGATGACGCGGGTTGAGTTCGGGGTCGTCCGGGTCCAGGCTGGCGATCCAGCGGTCCTTGTTGTCATTGGCGCGGATCATGAGGGCGGCACGCCGACCGTCTTGGCGCCATTGCATGCCAATGGTGCTGACGGCGCGTGCCTCGCCCTCGCTCAGCGGGTCGATGTCCTGTTCGGCCTTGAGTTCAGCAAGTGGATCTTCGAAGATCCCCGGCAGTGGATCGAGTTCGATCACGTGCTTTTCGCGCTCATGCAGGTCCAGCAGCCACAGCGCTTGCGGGGCCGGCACATTGCGTCCGACCCGGGTGCGGACACCCTCGATATCGACATAACCATCGACGGTGACATAGTGCGGCATCCGGCCGCTGCGACCGCCATCGTGGCCGGTCGGAGTCAAGGCCAGCAGCAAGTAGCGTCCATCGGGTGAAAGGCTCGATCCGATTGGCTGAACCGCCTCGCCCAGATACCAGGGCGCCGGTGAACGGGTCGGGTCCTGGCGGGCCGCGCGTTGCTGTTCCTGGCGCTGGCGGCGTTCGCTCTCGACATCCTCGCGCAGGCTGGAAAACAGCCGCAATTGCATCTGCGCCAGGTCATCGTCCGGGTCCTGGTCGGGGTCTTTCTCGAAGCGCAGATCGGTGACCGGCCAGCTCAGTCCGCTGTCGAGCTCCACACTCCACCACTGGTTGGCGCGCTGAAAATGCAACATGTCGCCATCCGGGCTGAATATCGGCTGGCGATCATCTTCGGTGGCGCGGGTAAGCTGTCGCGGAGTGTCGCGTCCGGGCTCGCGCACGAAAAGATTGCCATCGCGCACAAAGGCGGCTCGTCCGCTGGCGACATGAAAGACTGGGCTTTCGCCATCGATGGCGGCGTGGTCCTCGTAATCCAGGGCCTGATCGGTGCCCTCTTCAAGATCGATACGGCGTAAATCACGAATCTCGGCACCATCGCGTTTGATGCGATAGATCACCGCAGAGCCATCGAGCTGCCACCAGGCCGCCTCGACCGGCGAGCCCATCCACTCCGGGTCGGCCATGATCTGGCGAAGATCGATGTCGGCGGGGGTATGGGTCGGCAGCAGGAGCAGGAATAGCAGGGGGAGGAGGGGTTTCATGACAGGAAAGGCTCAAGGTTCAAGGCGCAAGGCTCAAGGATCAAAAGTAAAGGGATTCGGTCTCCGGTCATTGTACCTGTCTTGAGATGTCTCCCCGGAAACCGGAATCCGGAAACCGGAAACCGTACTTCGAACCTATTGCGAAAAACGATCGCCGAATACGCGATCACCGTAAATGATCGACAGCGTCTTGTTGAACGCCTGGATGCCGATGTCCAGGCCCATCAGACGACCGGGGATGTCATCGGCCGGGGGATGGATGCCGCCGTAGATGCGTGACAGCGAACATTCATCGGCGGCGTCGACATAACGTGCCCATTGCAGTACGAGATCCTGACTCGGTCCCTGCTCGAACTCCAGGAACTGGTTCTGTTCGATCGGATACTCGCCGAGTCCACCGGGAAAGAATTCGTCACCGGTGATGCGGGTCATGGCTTCGGCGGCGGCCCGACTGAAGGTGCTGTGGCCGGAAACGTAACCGGCAAACGGGGGCGTGATGAAGCCCGCGTCCTGGTAAGGCCACCATTCACCGGCCAGAACCCAATCCACGCCGGCATATTGACTGTCCGGATCGTCCACGTGACCGGCCCACGAGAGAACGGCGATCTTGCCGACATGGTCGGACAGATGCTCGTGGTGGCCACCGGGGGCGGTGCTGTCGCTGCTGATCACCTCGATCAGCCCCGGTTCCAGTGGCAGGCCATGCTCATGATAAGACGGTCCGTCCGGATCGCTGGACTGGCCCAGTTCGCCCATGTAGCGGATCGCCGAGATCGGCCGGACATAGTCGTAGTAGCCCTTCACGCTCCAGGCGGCGATGGCGGCGTCATGAACCGCGCCACCCAGCGCCAGGTAGGCCTTGACGTACCAGTCGCGGCCTTCGAGTAGTTCGCCCTGTCCGGCAAAACGCTTTTCAAACTGCGGATGGTCGGACACATCGTGGAGGATGGAAAACCAGTGGCCGGGTGGGGTTTCCGAGGCCGGACCATCGGCCCAGAACTCGGCCAGTATTCGGGTGTAATCGCCGCGCGGTACCCATTGCGGCTCATAGGGCTCGCCGGTGATCGGATTGAGATCATAGCCTTCACCATCATTGGTGCCGGGCGGATTGTTGCCCATGGACGCCGGCGAAATGTCGATCATCACCCCGTCGTCGGGATCGAGAAAGCTCGAGAACTCGATGACCTTTGCGAAGGTGGCGAAGAACTCCGGGTCGTCATCGGCCAGGAATGGCGGTGGACCGGGGTCCAGGTAAACCCACCATTCGTTGTCCCCACCGGCCGGATGAATGTCGAGATCCGATTCGCCCAGGGCAAAAGGCTGGACCCGGCCCCATTCGGGAGTCTCGAACGGAATGGGCTCTTCCAACGGAAAGCACTGCCCGAGTTGATCGCACCATTCGTCCAGATCGAATGATTGCCAGCGATCGGGGTAGGGGAGGTCCGGGTTGCCGAAGGCGTGTGGGTCGAGTGGCGGATTGACCGGCTGATAGAAAGTGGCCGCGTAGTCTTCGGCCTCGTTGGATCCGTCCGCCATGCCCCAGGCGATGATGGATTCGGCAACCCGGTTGCCGAGGGCGGCCGGGCTATCACCTTCGGTATCCTCGAACCAGGGGTCGTAACCCAGCGCGTCCATGCGATCGAAAAAGGACGGCAGAATGATCGGTAAACCCAGCGAGCTCTCGAAGCGATGCAACAGCAGTTGAAATGCTGCATGACTCATGGCTTCGTCACGCCCGGCTGCCGGGTCATCGACCGTGAGCTCCTCGACGTGCACGTGGCCCTGAAAACCGGGATCAAAGGCTGCCCAGGCATCCCACAATGCAATCGAGAGATGATGCAGGTTGCGGGCATGCACGGCTGGCCTGGCCCGATCATTGCTGATCGCTTCGAGCAGTTCTTCCTTCCATTGCCGCGGCACGGGATGGGACTCGCTGTCGGGTTCGGCAGCGAGTGGACCGGGCATCAGCAAGAGCGCCATCAGCGTGAGCACGAAAAGCCAATGGGCCGGGCGCTCGCCATAAGGGCACTGTCTTGACATGGACCGGACAATCCCGATCGGAAATTGAACATGGAATGGCTGCATCATGGGGCAATCGTCTGGAAGCGTGAATAAAAGATCTGATCGTCCGGGGACTGGTGAAGGTCGACCCATTGATTGATGGGCATGGCGTTGTATTCATCGATCTGGCCGTCGGGCCAGGCGACCCGTACCTGGTCGATCGTTTCCTCGGTATCCAGGCCAAACAACAACTCCGGCGGAGATGTGGACAGATAGTGATTGGGAATCTGCATCTGCCGGACTTGCTCCAGGTCGCCGGCCTTGACCGTGATTACCGCGCCAACGCCGGCGGTATTGGGTGCATCACCGCGCAGGCGGATCCCGAGCCAGTTGCGACCGAGTTCGGATGCATTGTTGCGATACACCCGGCCCGGGCCGCGGTTGTTCTGGATGAAGATATCGATATCGCCGTCGCGGTCAAAATCGAAGCAGACCACGCCGCGACCCTCGCCGGTATCGCCGGCGCCCAGCTCGACGGCCTGTTCGATAAAACTGCCGTCGCCCTGGTTGACATACAGGCGCGCCGCAGCGGAACTAAAGTTGGGATTGACCTGGCTCCAGCCATTGACCATGAACAGGTCCAGGTGACCATTGAGATTGAAGTCGGCCGCGCACGCGCCCCAGCCCCAGTCGCCATCGCGCACGCCGGCCGTTTCGGTCAGATCTGCAAACTGGCCGTGGCCATCGTTGACATACAGGCGGTTGCCGCTGTTGCCAACCGGGAATTCCGGCAGTTCGTGATAAATCGAGGTGACAAACCAGTCCGGATGGCCGTTGTTGTTGAAGTCGGCCACGGCTGCACCCATGCCGTTCTCATCGCTGATGACCTCGGTGGTGGCTAACAGATAGCCTTCGCCGTCCTGGTTGAGAAAGTACTGGCTGGTGCCGAAGTCGGCGGCAATCATGAGATCCGGCCAGCCGTTGCCGTTGAGGTCGGCAAAGTTCGGGGTAAAGGTGAAATCCTCTTCGGCGAACACCGGGGTCAATCCCCAGTCATCGCTGACATCGACCAGTTGATCACCCTGGTTGAGCCAGAGATACCCGCCCTGACCCCCCTCGAACTCATTCCAGTGAGCCGCCGCCAGGTCCAGCCGGCCGTTGCCGTTGACATCGGCGAAAGTAACCGAGAACTGTTCCTGCAATTCCAGGAACAGACCCCAATCTCGCGTTGCTTCGATGAATTCCGATCCATTGTTCAGGTAGAGGCGCAATCCAAAGCCGCGCACCCCCGGCAGCACCAGGTCGGGAAAACCGTTGCCGGTCAGGTCGGCAAAAGCGGCTCCGGTGGCATAGGAAGCAATGTTCGGGCCCTGGCCGACGGTCAGCCCCCAGGTCTCGGACACTTCACTGAATGTGCCGTCGCCCTGGTTTTCCAGCAGCAACCCGTTGGCCAGGTTGCCCTGGGGGATGTAGAGATCGATCAGCCCGTTGCCGTTGATGTCGGCAGCCGCCAGTCCGCCGGTCATGGCGTCCCGGGTGTCGAAATGCGGATGTTCGATCTGGTACTCGAACGTGACCCCGATCTGGTCGCTGATTTCGGTGAACTGCCAGGTGGATGCCCACACCATGCCCGGCGCCAGGATGCATACGGCCGCAGTCGATCTGGCCAGGCCAGGGAAAAACCGGGACGGTCGGCAAAAAGGGTCGAGAATGGAGCTCCTGGCCATTGATTCGTGATGCGAACATAAATTAAGGGGTGCATGAGAATATAGCCTTGTTTGCGGCCGCATTCCAGACCACGACCAATCAGCCATCTGCTCATGTCATGCCCCTTGACTGTGTGCGAATCTCGACCAATGTCTGCCCCGGGGTTGGGCGATGGCATTTGGGTTTGCACGATTCGAGTTTTCATCCTATAATAGCGAGCTCGATTGCGGGGTGGAGCAGTCTGGCAGCTCGTCGGGCTCATAACCCGAAGGTCGCAGGTTCGAATCCTGCCCCCGCTACCAGGTTTGAAG
>SL_3KL_010_SEDDRAFT_10005687_pt1 | contig 11175 bp, 2 predicted proteins | sample SodLakKL_010_SED_2_FD_10381 | JGI IMG/M metagenome (IMG submission 10381)
TTTTCCCGGAGAATTACAGCCTGCGATAAGAATCGCGGTGAAGAGAAGCGAAACCTGTATGATTGATTTCATGGCGGTGAGATAATTCAAAGATGGAATATATCCGTCAGAAAGTTAGGAGTTCATGCCGCTCCCAATCATCATGGAAAACAATATGCAAGCAGTAGGGGAGAACCTTAGATAGCAGCCATTTTTAAATCTGTGAACAGAGCCTGCCTGTTTCCGGAACTAAGTATATAATATGAGGTGGGGCAAATAGTGGCTTCATTGTTATAACGAATGGATGTGAAACCAATGAAAAAGCGTAACCACCCTGTAAGGCTTTCCCCCATAAAAGATATTGAGCAACCCTTAGAGGCGTCTTCACAAGCATTTTAGATATTTAAAAAATAAGTCTCTAATCAATCTGCTGTGAACTGAAAGGATGAGTGAAACAGACGCCGTATCCTTTAATATTGGTTTTCTGAGAGAGAGTGCCGCAGAACTTGCAGAAATCCACTCGAAGGGCGAACCGGGAAAAAAATTGAAACCGGTTAAGCCCATTTTAAACCAATCGGGTGAAGTCCTGAATCAGGCGTATAGAGTGCTGTCAGGTCTTGCAAAATCTGAAAAAGAAATTTCCCAGGCAGCCGAGTGGCTCATCGACAACTTTTACATTATTCAGGAACAGATTGTTCAGACTTCTACCGATTTCCCCAAAGAGTACCAAAGGAGCATTCCTCTAATCTCCGGGGGTGAGTTTGACGGGCTTCCCAGGGTGTATGAGCTACTGCAGAACTATATGGCTCATACCGATAATGTGATCGATACAGAATCACTCAGTCTCTACATTCAAAGTTACCAGGAGCACATCACCCTGCAGCTTGGAGAGATTTGGGCCGTACCCATCATGATACGGCTGATATTGATCGAAAAACTTGCACAAAAAGCATCGAGGGTGCTCTACCGTAAAGATGTGAGGGCGGATGTAAACGATATGCTTTCAGGTTTAGATCTAAGTAGTCCGGATGAACCGGGAGCGTTTTCGGCGGTAACTTCAGAATGGCTTAAATCAAAAGAGAACAGTGAGCCGCTTCAGCTGATAGAGATCTATAGTCAGCTTCAACAAACCGGGCGCTTGTGGGATGAGCAGAAACGCTGGCTCAATTTCAAGTTCCGGCAGTACGATATGACCCTTGAGGAGGCAATGCGTATTGAGGCCCAGAAGCAATCGAGGCTTCAGGTCAGTATCCAAAATGCCGTAAACTCACTACGGCAGGCTGCGGAAACCGACTGGTCAGATTTTGTTGAAGAGTGCTCGGTGGTTGAGAAAATCCTTCGGCTTGATCCTTCAGGAAGCTATTCCGAAATGGATTTTCGAACGCGCGATAAATATCGGCGTACTGTGGAGCTGTTAAGCCGAAGATCGGATTATGACGAACCCGCCGTGGCAGAACAGATTCTGCTGATGATTGAAGAGGCAGAGACAGGAAAAGAGGGTGACCTTGAAGGCGCAACGGGTGGCATCGACATCAGGCAGCATGTCGGGTATTATCTGCAAGACGAGGGCTACCCGGAGCTTATAAAAAAGCTCGGGTACAGAATGCCAATCCGTGAAAAAATTCGACGCAGACTTGAAAATAACAGCGCATGGTATGTGTCTGCTATTATCCTTACCACCATTCTTTTTATGACCCTGCTGTGGTATGTAACCGGATCGATGGAAAATCCAACTCTAATTGGGGCACTGATACTGCTTACGGCCCTCTTCCCGGCACTCGAACTTTCCATTTCTTCGCTCAACCGCTTTTTTGCCTTTTTCCTGCCTCCAAGAATACTTCCAAAAATGGATTACAAACAGGGTATTCCGGATGACTCAAGGACTATGGTTGTTGTTCCCACAATGTTTACTTCGCCTCAGGATGTACGCNGGCAGGCAGAAAATCTTGAGATTCGGTCGCTTTCCAATCCCGACCCCGGGCTTCAATTTATTCTTCTTTCGGATTTTACCGATGCGCCGGAAAAAAAGATGNATAATGATGACGCCATTATTGAGGCGGCGCACAGGGCCATTGAAGGCNTGAATAATAAGTACAGATCGAAGTACGGCGACAAATTCTTCTTTTTACATCGGGAAAGGCTTTGGAATGAATCGGAAAACGCGTGGATGGGTTGGGAACGTAAAAGGGGCAAACTCGAAGAGTTCAACCGGCTTCTCTGCGACTCAGCTGCTGAAACGACTTATACATACGTTGGAGGAAAAATTTTTGATGCGCTGACGGGTTCGCCCGTGAAGTACGTTATTACCCTCGACTCCGACACGAAACTGCCGCCCGACGGTGCGCGAAACATGGTGAGGACAATAGCACACCCGCTGAATCGGGCGCGATATGATGAAAAAAAGCAGAGGATTACCAAAGGTTACGGCATTATCCAGCCAAGAATATCCATTCCGCCTGAGTCATCTAACAAAACCGGTTTTTCAAAAATATTTTCTGGCAATGTTGGACTCGATCCCTACTCCACAGCCGTGTCAGATATTTATCAGGATCTTGCCGGAGAGGCAGTTTTTACAGGGAAAGGAATCTATGACGTTGCCGCTTTCCATAGAGTGCTCGACGGAAAATTTCCCGAGAATAGAATTCTGTCGCACGACCTTATCGAAAGCACATACCTTCGGGCCGGTCTGGCAACAGACATTGAGCTTTTTGATGATTACCCCTCAACCTATGCGAGCTACAGCAAGCGCAACCATCGATGGACACGCGGCGACTGGCAGATTGCTGCATGGTTGTTGCGCAGGGTACCCCTCAGCACAGGTAAAGAAAGAAACACTGTTAATCTTCTTTCAAGGTGGAAAATTTTTGATAATCTTCGGCGATCTCTGAATCCGTTCTTTCTTACCGTGTTCTTTGTTGCAGGCTGGTTTCTGCTACCGGGTACTGCCTGGATTTGGACAATTGCCGCACTTGGTATCCTCGCATTCCCGATTTATATCAGTCTGTCGAGCGATATCCTTAATCGACCTGCACGTGTGCGATGGAAACTCTACATGGATAAAGTTCGGACAAATCTGAAAATAAACTCTGTTCAGGCACTCTTTACGATCATCATTTTGCCAGGCCATGCGATGGTGCAAGTCGATGCCGTGATTCGGACACTTTGGCGGCTGAAGATATCCCGAAAATGGCTTCTTGAGTGGACAACGGCGTCTCAGATAGAATCTACAAGTCCCAACTCGCTCAAATCGTATGTATTGAGCCAGTTATTTTCAGTTGTACTTGGCTTTGCGATTCTGATAACCGCCATTTTAACAGCTCCTCAGTATCTCTGGATCATAATTCCATTTTCTATTCTTTGGGGCGGCGCACCGTACTGGCTATGGGCCGTTAGCAGACCTCTAAAAAAGAAACAGCCCGAACTCTCAGAAAAAGATCTCTTGCAGCTCCGTTTGTATGCACGGCGTACGTGGTTTTTCTTTGAGCGATTTGTGAATGAAGAACATTCGTGGCTGCCACCCGACAACTATCAGGAAGAACCGAACATCCCCGTAACAGAAAGAACCTCACCTACGAACATTGGGCTCGCGCTGGTCTCGACTCAGGTGGCTTACAATCGCGGATATATTACAATGGGTGAGCTTCTGGAGAGAATCTGGAACATGCTCAATTCCATGAATAAGCTTGAGTTGTACAGAGGACACTTTTACAACTGGTACGAGACCCGACTTGGTGAAGTTCTCTATCCAAAATACATCTCAACCGTTGACTCCGGCAACCTCATAGCAAGCCTGATCTCAATTCGGGAGTCTGTCAAAAAAACCATGAACAGTAGAGGTATCAATCAAAATATCCGGGAAGGGCTTACTGATACCATCAGTTCGGTTCGCGATGTATTACATCAGTACCGGAATGAAAAGTTACTGCCGGGCGATTTTCAAAATCGCGTAGACACGCTTTGCGACAACATGCTCTCAATACTCAGTAAGAAGAAAGCGGAGGATACGGACTTAAGTCTCCAAGAGCTGAGACAGCTTAAGAAAGATGCAACGGCTCTTTCATCCATCGACCTGCGGCCTCTTGGCAGTATTCTAAATGACAACATGATGCAAGACATTCTGTTCTGGCAGGAAAGTCCGCTCAGGCTTATAGAAAACGCAATCAACGAAAAGAAATCTCTCTGTAACTGCAAAGAGCTGGATGTGAAAAACTACTCAGCAGAGGAGTTGATAGCACTGGCGGGTGATGGAGTAATACCGCGTAAAGCGTGCGCAATTTTAACTAAATGGGGTTATCTCGCCGATGATATTATTGCAAAGGCCGGAAAAATGATTGATGAGATGGACTTTTCGTTTCTCTATATCGAAAAGAGAGGCCTGTTCAGTATCGGTTATAACGTTGAGAAAGCTCAGCTTGACAAAGGCACGTACGATTTGCTGGCAAGCGAGGCTCGAATAGCATCCTACATTGCTATTGCCAAAGGTGATATTCCGGTCGAACATTGGTTCAGACTGAGCCGCCGGCTCACAAGCCTTAGCCGCAACGAAATATTGCTATCATGGGGCGGCACCATGTTTGAGTATCTCATGCCGCTGCTTTTCCTGAAATCCTACCCCAACACACTGCTAAGCCATACCGGTGAAAATGTACTGCGCTGGCAGCAAGAATACGCCGGCAGGCGTAATCGCCCCTGGGGTTTCTCGGAGAGTGCGTACTACTTTTTAAATATCGAAATGCACTACCAATACCGGGCCTTTGGTGCTCCCGGACTTGGTTTACGCAGGGGCCTTGCAGAAGAATATGTTGTGGCACCTTACGCATCCATGCTTTCGTTAATGGTAGAACCGGTTGCCTCGCTCAAGAATCTGAAAAGACTTGAAAAACTTGGCGGTTTCGGCATGCACGGTTTCTACGATGCGGTTGATTTTACTCCGAGCCGGATGAGTGAGGACGTTTCTCACAAATGGGCAAAAACCTTTATGGTTCATCATCACGGCATGAGCCTGCTGGCCATAGAAAATGTGATCAACGATTGGGTGGTACAGCAGTGGTTTCACAATGATCCGAGGATCAGGGGCTGTGAACTGGTACTTCAGGAGAGAATCCCAAGAGGAGTGCCGATTAAGGAGCCACACCCGATCGATGTTGAATTGGAACCGGGTGAGCAGCAGTCGATGGAATCCATTGTTGAGCATGCCGGCATCAATGAGCTCGACATTTCGCCACCCAGGCTTCATCTGCTTTCGAACGGTACATACTCTCTGTTCCTTACACACGCCGGAACAGGAACCTCTAACGTTCACGGAATCAGCCTTACTGGCTGGGATCAAGATCAGACGCAAGATCCACTGGGACTCTTTTTCTACATCAGGGATAAGAATAGCGGCGAATACTGGTCTTCAATGCACCAGCCCGTAAAAAGAAAACCCGACAGGTATGATACGTGGTTTCATGACGGCAAAATCGTGACTTCGAGAGTGGACGACTGGATCGAAACTACGACAACGGTTGCGATTTCTCCGGATGACCCTATTGAGCTAAGAAAGCTGACAATAACAAACTACTCGGAAGAGGTTAGAACACTTGATGTGACAAGTTACGGGGAGATAGTTTTGAACCGGGAAGAGAATCATAAATCACATCCTGCCTTCTCGAAGCTATTTATACAGACCGACTACCTGGCGGAGCAACATTCGATTCTGGCAAAACGAAGGCCTCGCAGTGATAGAGAAAAACCTCTTTGGTTGATCCATACCTTTGCAGGCGACGAGCACGATAATCTTTCTGAACCTCTTGAATTCGAAACAGACAGGGGAAGGTTCATAGGTAGGGGGAGAGACTTGTGCAACCCAGCTGCTATGGAAATGGGGCGCAAACTTACAGGATCTCTTGGCAACGTGTCGGACCCGGTGGTGAGTCTGCGTAAAACCATCCGCCTGGGCCCGGGCGAAAAGAAAGAATTGATCTTCGGGCTGGGTTTTGCAGAGTCGAAACACGATGCGGAACGCCTTTCATCCATTTATGAGAACCGCCATGCGGCCGACCGTGCCTTTGATCTGGCTGCGGTCTACAGTTCGGTTGAACTCGGTCATTTGGGGCTTACCTCAAAAGAGGCACACAGTTTTCAGAAACTCGCCTCCTATGTACTTTACTCCGACAGAGCTTTCAGAACGGACGATCGACGATTGAGAGAGAACCGGCGTAAGCAGCAGGATCTTTGGGCATATGGTATCTCAGGCGATTTCCCGCTTATCGTATTCAGAATACGAGAGATGGATCAGATTAGAGATGTGAAAACCCTGCTTAAAGCCCATGCTTTCTGGCGGATGAAAGGAATAGAAACGGAGCTGCTGATTATGAATGACCACGCTCCCGGATATATTGATGAAGTGCAGGAAGCCATCGTTCAGGCAATTCAGTCTTCAGCGGAGAGAGACTTAATGAATAAACGCGCAGGTGTATTTGTACACAGATCTGATAAAATGCCCGTTGAAGACATTCCACTCGTGCTAAGCGTTGCACACATCGTGTTTGAAAATAAACTACCGGCTCTGTCGAAACTTCGCCGTGAGAAAGAGACCTCTTCATGGTTAACCAATCATGAACCGGATAGGTACAGTCTGCCAGCAAGAGCTGAAAAAGAGAACGGCGATACTGCTCACGAGCCCGTATCAAACTTGCAGTACTTTAATGGATACGGTGGTTTTTCGGAGCATGGTGATGAGTATCATATTTTGATCACGCCCGATCCCGATACCGGTATACTTAGGTTCCCGCCGGCGCCATGGATAAACGTGATCTCGAACACCAAATTGGGTTTTATCACGTCGGAGAAAGGGGCCGGCTACACCTGGAGCCAGAATAGCAGGGAAAATAAGCTTACGGGCTGGTCGAACGACCCTGTGAAAGATCCTCATTCAGAAGCTTTTTATATACGGGATGAACAATCGATGCGGTATTGGTCTCCGGCTCCGGGCCCTGCTCCGGGAACCCGGCCCTACAAAGTCGTGCATGGGTTTGGATTTACTCGTTATGAGCAGGAGCAGGATGAAATGAGACACCAGCTGGTACAGTTTGCGGACGAGAAAGAGGCGGCGAAAATCTCCATTCTCAGCATTGAGAATACCGGAGATGGCATGAAAGAACTTTCAATTTTCAGGTATACTGAGAAAGTGTTGGGTGTTGAGAGAAATAGATCCTCCCGCACCGTAATCCAGAACGTATCGGATGATAAAACCAAGATATTTGCCTTTAACCACTACAACAATGAGTTTGCGGGAAGGGTTGTCTTTTCATCGCTTGCCGGCCTTGAGGAAAGTGATTACCAAACGTACACTCTTTGCAGGATGGCCTTTATTGGGCGTAACAGAACACTTCGGGAGCCGCAGGCGGTTTGCAACGTCGCACAGCTCAACGAAGAAACGGATATTGCTTGTGATCCCTGCAGCGCTTTTCAGGTAAAACTGACCATAAAACCAGGAGAAACACGAAAGCTCATATTTATTGAGGGCGAGGCTGAAAACAGGGATGAAGCAGCTGAAATCCTTAAAAAATATGATTCCATTGAAGACGCATTGCAAGGCCTCGAACGTGTGCGAAAATCGTGGAAATCAAGGCTCAATAAAATCAGAATCAAGACACCCGATAGTTCTCTGAACCTGCTCATGAATGGCTGGCTGATGTATCAGAACCTTTCCTGCAGAATGTGGGCCAGAACCGCGTACTATCAGGCAGGCGGTGCGTACGGATATCGTGATCAGCTTCAGGATTCGACCGCTGCCTTCTACTCCGATCCCGAAATGACAAGAAAACAGATTATCCTTCATGCTGAAAAACAGTTCAGAGAGGGAGATGTGCTTCATTGGTGGCATCCTCCGACCGGCAGGGGCATCCGTTCAAAAATCACGGACGACCGGGTTTGGCTGCCGTACGTCACAGATTTTTATATCCGATCGACGGGCGATAGCTCCATTTTTGATGAAACTGCGCCCTGGATAACCGCGAGAAGTCTTGAGTCGTACGAACATGAGGTGTACCTCATCCCCGAAAAAGTGCATGAGAGAGATACAATTTTTGAACATTGTTGCAGAGCGATAGATGTAACGCTACAGTTCGGAGAACACGGCCTGCCTCTGATCGGTGCGGGAGACTGGAATGACGGTATGAATCGTGTAGGCGAGAACGGCAAAGGGGAGAGTGTCTGGCTCGGCTTTTTCCTCTTTGGCATTTTGAACAGGTTCAGTAAATATGCCGCTGACCGTGATGACACCGTCCGCGCGGAACGGTACCGGAAAACGGCGAAGGAGCTCAGGCAAAGGCTGAATGACGAAGGATGGGACGGAGAATGGTTCCTGCGGGCTTTTTATGATGACGGGACTCCTCTTGGTTCATCTGAAAATGAAGAATGCCGTATTGATGCCATCTCACAGGCATGGGCGGTGATTACAGGTGCCGCCGATCCCGATAAAGCCGAAAAAGCACTGCTCTCGGCAGAGAAACATCTCATATTGGAACGCGACCGCATTATAAGGCTTCTCACCCCGGCTTTCGACTCAACGGAAAAAGATCCCGGCTATATCAAAGGGTATATACCCGGGGTCAGGGAAAACGGTGGACAGTACACGCACGCGGCGCTTTGGCTGATCAAAGCTTTGGCGGAACAGGGTATGGGTGAGAAAGCAATGAAATATCTTCACATGATCAACCCGGTGAATCACAGTTCGGATCAGGCAGGTGCCGAACGTTTCAGGGTAGAGCCCTATGTGATTACTGCGGATGTGTACGGTGAGCCGCCACTTACCGGAATGGGCGGCTGGAGCTGGTACACCGGCTCAGGGGGGTGGTTCTACAGGGTTGCACTCGAATCAATTCTGGGTTTCCGCTATATAGGTGATCACATTTGCGTGAATCCGTCTATTCCGTGCGGCTGGAAAGATTTCAGAATAAGCGTGAAGCCGGACAGCGATGGAACCGAAATACGGATCCATGTGGAAAATCCGGATGGCCTTGAGAAAGGAGAGATTAACGGAACCATAGACGATGAACCGCTTGAGGTTACCGATAACGGCGCGATGATTCCCACTGTGAATGATGGGCAGATTCATTATGTGCACATCGTACTGAGAAGGAAGGAGGAATGAAAACCCGCGGCAACGGGATGCCTTTGGCGCGGGTTTTACGCGTCTCATACATCGCTACTTCCAATAAAAAATAGAGACTGATTTTTATTATTAAGTTCATACCCGGCAATCTTGTAAGGGTTGTAAGAATTACCACTACATAAAAATTCATATCAAGATTACCCCGCTCTGGGTAAGCCGTTTACCGGATGTTCACAAGCTTCCCGTTATCTTCCAAAATAACAAGATCGTTCTCAGTAAAAGAATAAAAAGATGAATAGAAAAAAAGAGTCTCCTGATATTACCGTCTCTGTTGTTGATTCCGATATACTAATGAGACAGATTCTGTCGAGCATGCTTCGCAAAGAACCCGGTGTGCGCCTTGCCGGTTCTGTTGGTTTCAGAGAGGTAGAGAAATTTGTTGCTACCGAAAAAACCGATAGTCCCGACCTTCCCCAATTGTTAATGCTCGGCGTGGATGATATACATTCCGTTGCGATGGATTTCTTCTTCAGTGTCAGGGAAAAATACCCCGATTTACATATCGTATTGATGACACCCAGGACCAAAGAAGGCGCTGTTGTTGCTTTGCAAGGTTTGAAGCATGGAGCAGTTGACTATGTAACAAAACCTGACAAGAGAAAAGGACTTCTTTTTGCCAGCAATCATTTCATCAAAAGAGTACTGCCTCTGGTTAAAGCTGTGCCGAGATTGAACAGATCTCGCTTGCTTGAAACGAAACAAGAAAGTGATGACCGCAAGGTTACGGAAAGCCTTGTAATGGACCGCTCGAGGATGATGCCGAACGGTACCGACATTATCATAATCGGGGGCTGCCTTGGCGGAGTGACATCCATTTATAAAATTGTATCTGGTTTGCCGGAATATCTGCCCGTACCGGTGATCATTGTTCAGCATATGCCAAAAATTTTCACGGAATATTTTGCAAATGACTTGGACAAAATGACCCCGCTTCATGTACGTGAAGCTAAAAATGAGAGTGTTCTGTTGCCGGGGCAGGTATATGTGGCACCTGGCGGATATCACTCAGTGATAAAAAACAACGGCGGGCGCAAGCAAATTATGCTGCACAAAGGGCCCCGAGAGCATAAATGCAGGCCATCCATTGATGTGTTGTTGAGATCCGCACTTCAGAATTATGGTTCAAGGATTCTAACCGTGTTTCTTTCAGGTGGCGGCACCGACGGTATTCAGGGAGCCTCCCTGTTACTTGCAAATGGTGGCACGGTACTATTGGAAAGCAAAGAAAGCTCTATGCTTTGGGACATGAACGAAAAAATTCATGCGCACAGGCCTGGCATTAAAACATATCCGGCCGATACAATAGCTTCAGAAATTCTAGATCGGCTTCGTCTTGAAACGCATAAAGAGAGTTTGGAAGGTGTTGCAAGCAGTGACTGGATTGTTCAGGCTTAATACACAGAGTGCCCCGGTTTTAGTCCGTTTGATACCGATAACTTGAATAATAAAACGAGGTGTAAGATTATGATTAAACGAATTTTAGTCGCACTTGATCCGGATGGTGATACACCTGTTGCTACAAGATTTGCCATTCGTCTGGCACAAAAGTTTGACGCCAGCTTAACCGGGCTTGCTGTTGTTGATATCGCAAATATCCACTCCGTGATTGGAATTGGAGGTTACGGAACCGAAATCAGCGGCCGCAAGATTTGGTCTGAAATGGCGGATGAGAGCCGGCAGGTTGCCGAAAAGCTGCTAAACAATTTTAAATCGGCCGTGGAGAAAGCGGATGTACGCCATCGCGATATCAGGAAAGAAGGTGCATCGTATGAGCTTATCATCGAAGAGATGAAATACCACGACTTGCTCATAGTGGGCAGGGATTCGCACTTCTTCTACAATCAGCCCGATAAAGATACCGGTACGCTCGCCAAAGTGGTGAAAGGCGGGGATGCCCCTACGCTGGTGGTTACCGACGAATACCGGAATGTGGAACGCATCATGATCGCGTTTGACGGAAGTGGTCCTGCAGCGCGCACACTCAAAAGTTTTGTCCACTTGCTGCCATACGGCAAGGATATAGAGATTGAGCTGGT
>SL_3KL_010_SEDDRAFT_10005688_pt1 | contig 11175 bp, 9 predicted proteins | sample SodLakKL_010_SED_2_FD_10381 | JGI IMG/M metagenome (IMG submission 10381)
GGCCTGCTCGAGGGGGTCGTCGGTGGGCGGCCCGTGTTCGCGCTGGTCGTCATCCTGGTGGTGACGATGGTGCTGTCGGACTTCATGAACAACGCGGCCACCGTGGCGGTGATGTGCCCGATCGCCCTGGGCGCGGCCGCCCAACTCGGGGCGAACCCGGACGCGTTCTTGATGGCCGTCGCGGTGGGCGGTTCGTGTGCCTTCCTGACCCCGATCGGTCACCAGAACAACACGCTGATCCTGGGGCCCGGCGGCTTCCGCTTCGGCGACTACTGGCGGCTGGGCCTGCCGCTGGAGCTGCTCGTCGTGCTCGTGGGCGTGCCGGCGCTGCTGTGGGCCTGGCCGTTGTGACCCGGGCGCGGCCGGTCCGGACCGTCGGGTTCCAGGCCGTGGCAGGCGGAGCTCGCCACCACATCCCGTTCTTGGCCCCGCTTCCGCGGCCCCGCGCCTCGGCTCGGCCCCGGGTCCCGAGGTATCTCAGCCTCATGCCAGGGAACCCGCGTCTCGTCCGAAGCGCTTCAGGTCCCGGGCCGGTGCCTCCAGCCCGCGGGCGTGGCGACCCATCCCCTCCCACGGGTCCTGCTTCTGCGCCATGCGCCGGAAGAGGTTGGCGATCCCGTACCGCCGGGGGTGCAGGTCGGCGCGGCCGATCTCGTCCCACGACAGCGGGGTGGCGACGGGCGCGCCCGTTCGGGCCCTGACGGCGTACGGCGCCACCGTCGTCTGGGCGTAGGCGTTGCGCATCACGTCGAGGTAGATCCGGTCGCCCCGCTTCGCCTTGCGTTGCTCGCGGGTCAGGCGCCCGGGGTGCCGGGCGACCAGCAGATCGGCGGCGTCCATGGCGAAGGCGCGCACGTCGTCGAAGTCGGCCTCCCGATCCAAGGGCACGTGCAGGTGCAGCCCCTTGGAGCCGGACGTCATGACGTAGGGGACGAGGCCCAGCTCCTCGAGGAGCTCGCGCAACCGGCGGGCCGTCCAACGGACCGCGTCGAAGGTGGCCCGGGCGCCCTCGCCGGGGGGATCCAGGTCGAAGACCATCCGGTCCGGGTGGTCCGGGCGGTCGACGCGGCTCAGCCAGACGTGGGGGGTGATGCAGCCCTGGTTGGCGATGTAGACCAGGGTGGCGGCGTCGTCGATGACGAGCTGACGCAGGTGGCCGTCGGCCTTCTCGACCCGCTCGTTGCGGATCCAACCAGGGAAGTGGTCGGGGACGTCCTTGTGGTAGAAGCCCTGGCCGTCGATCCCGTCGGGAAAGCGGTGCATGGCGACGGGCCGATCGCGCACGTGGGGGAGCAGGAGCCCCGCCGCCCGGTGGTAGTAGTCCACCAGGTCGCCCTTGGTGATCCCGGCGTCGGGGAAGAACACCTTGTCGCGGTTCGAGACCTCGAGGGTCCTGCGGCCCACCTTCATCTCGCCCCCACCGGACGGGCCTGCGCCCGCTCGCGCACGGCGTCCTCCGTGACGTGGGGCCACATGCTGCTGCGCTCCTTGCGGTTGCGCGTCATGAGACGCACGCTCTCCGCCTGCCGGAAGACGAGGAGCCGCAGCCCGTCCAGCTTGCGCTCGTAGATCCAGCCGGCGTCCGAGAACGGGTCGTGGGTCAGGGTCGCCAGCATGGGCTTCGTCCACTCGGGGACGTCCGCCCCCCGGAGGCGGTCGCGTTCGTCCTCGGACAGGCCGTCGAGGAGGTCGCTCATGCGTCGCCCTCCTCCTCGGCGACCTCCTTCAGCGTGCGGCCCGTCGCGACCGACTCGGGTTCGGTGCTCACGGGGTTCCTCCGCGCGTCGGCCCCCTCGTCGTCCATCTTCACCAGGAGCCAACGCTCGTCCTCGCCCTCGGCCACGCGCGTGAGGGCGTAGCCTCCGTGGATCTTCTCGCCCTCGAGCCAGACGGTGGCGTGACCGTCGGCGAGTTGCTCCTCCACGGGGACGGGCTGGTCGTCGTCGTCGGTCTTGAGGTTCCGGTAGCGGCCGGCGTCCCAAACCAGGACCGTCCCGGCGCCGTACTCGCCCTCAGGGATGACGCCCTCGAAGTCGGCGTACTCCAGGGGATGTTCTTCGGTGGGAAGCGCGAGACGCTTCTCGCTGGGGTCGGTGGAGGGCCCCTTCGGGACGGCCCAGGAGCGGAGCGCGCCCGCGACCTCGAGCCGCAGGTCGACGTGGTGGGTCGAGGCATCGTGTTCGTGGATGACGAAGCGGGGCTTCTCGCTGTCTGAGGACATGTCGGCTCCCCTCGGCTCCGGGGTCCGGGAGAAGTCTCGCTTGCGGCGGTAGGCTTCCAGTCCCATGGCGACCTCCGGTGGTGACGGTCCGAAAACCGGCGTCGGCTGACGCCCGAGGTCGGGCGCCGGCACGGTGGCAGCCCCCAGCACGGTGTCTCGAGTGTAGCGCCGCCTCGCCGAGGCTACGGTTGCAGCCGCTGCCCGTCGCGCGGGAAGGCCCGCGCGAAGCGCACGTTGGCGATGCCCAACAGCAGCGCGGTGAGGCGTTCGGCGCCGATGGCGAAGCCGCCGTGCGGCGGCATGCCGTGGCGGAACACCTGCAGGTAGCTGGCGAAGCCCTCGGGATCGAGGCCTCGCTGCGCCAACCCGCGCTCCAGCATCGCCACCTCGTGCGCCCGCTGCCCGCCCGAGGTGATCTCGGTGCCGCGGAAGATGAGGTCGAGGCCGCGCGTGAGGCCGTCGCCGTCGGCGTAGGCGTAGAAGGGTCGGGCGGCCTCGGGGTAGTGGGTGACGAACACGAAGTCGGCGCCGTGCTCCTCGAGCGCCCAGCGGCCGAGCAGGCGCTCCGCCTCGGGGTCGAGGTCCTTGCCGCCGCTGGCGTGGCCGTAGCGCTCGCGGACCAGCTCGCGGGCGTCGAGCAGCGGGATGCGCGGGAAGTCGACGTCGAGCCGCGGGAGCGCGGCGCCGAGGTCGCGCAGCTCGCGGGCGCAACGCTCACCCACGTGGGTCAGCATCGCCTTGACGAGCGCCTCCTGCAGGTCCATCACGTCGCCGTCGTCCTCGATGAAGCCCATCTCGACGTCGAGCGAGAGGTACTCGGCCAGGTGCCGCACGGTGTGCGACGGCTCGGCGCGGTACACGGGCGCGACCTCGTACACCCGCTCGAACACCCCGACCATGATCTGCTTGTAGAGCTGCGGCGACTGGGCCAGGTAGGCGCGCTGGCCGTAGTAGTCGACCTCGAACTGGTGCGCGCCGCCCTCGGCGCCGGCCGCCACCAGCTTGGGGGTGCTGATCTCGGTGAAGCCGTGGCCGTCGAGGAACGCCCGGAAGCCACGCAGCAGCTCGGCCTGCACCTTCAGGACGGCGCGGTCGCGGGGCGCTCGCACGGTCACGTGGCGGTACTCGAGGAGCGTCTCGGGGTTGGTCAGCTGGTCGATCTTGGCCATCTCCACCGGCGGCGGGGCCGTCGCGAGGGTGACGACACGCAGCGCGCTGGCGTGGACCTCGACCCCCGTCGGCGCCTTGGGGTGGGCCACGACCGTGCCCTCGAGCTCCACGCTGGACTCGTGCAGAGGCGGGTCGATGCCCTCGAGCACGCATTGCACGACGCCGCTGCGGTCACGCAGGTCGAGGAACGCGAGGCCGCCGAGGTCGCGGCGGTGGTGGACCCAGCCGCGCAGCCGCACCACCCGGCCGACCAGGCCGGCGAGGTCGGCGACCAGGGTCCGGCCGGCGTCGAGGTGAAGGCCGCCCGCCTGCGTGCCGGCCGCTTCGGGTCTTCGTCGTGCCGCTGTCGCTGCCATGCTGCCTCCCGATCGCTGGTCCCGTACGGCTCCCCAAAGAACGACCCCCCGAGGGGGGCCTCGGGGGGTCGCGTGGGTCCACGTCGACGTGCTACGCCCCGAGTGCCCTCGCGTCGCGATTGTCGTCCTGACGGCGGGTGACGTTCGGGGTCATGGGCGGGACGCTACCGCGGGGGCCGCGTGGCGTCAACCCCGGGGACGGGCGCGGCACGTCGGGCGGTCGCGCGGGTGGCCGCGGCGCCGCCGTGGTCCTCAGGCCGCCGGCAGCTCGATCCAGCGCACGTCGAACGGCGCGAGATGCAGATCGCCGTTCGGCACGGGAGCGCCTGCGAGCAGGTCGCGCGCGCCGGCCGGCCAGGCGCGGCCGATGAGCGTCGTGCCGTCGACCCGCAGGCCCTCGCGCCCGAACGACTGCAGGGCCAGGACCTCGCTGCCGCCGGCGCGTCGCAGGACCGCCGCCACGGGCGCCGGCGCGTCGGGCCATGCCACCGGGGCTTGCGGATGGAACGCGGGGTGGCCTGCGCGGGCGCGCAGGAGCCGGCGCATGCCGCGGAGCACCTGGGAGCGGCGGTGGTCGGGATCCGCGAGCTCGGCCTCCAGGGTGGCGAGGTCGAAGCGCCCGCGGTTGATCGAGCGCGCGCGGCCGGTCGCCGCGAGGGCCTCGCGGTCGTTGCGCGAGCCGAGAAGCGAGTGCACGTAGATGCCCGGCACGCCGGGCATCGCGAGCATCAGGGCGTGCGCCGCCAGCAGCCGGCGGACGCCGTCCGCCTCGGGCGCGCCGGGGTCGGCCAGCGCGTCGAAGAGGCTGACGTTGAGCTCGTAGGGGCTCTCGCCCCCGCCGACGTCGCTCTTGACGCTCACCAGGCCGCCGCGCTCGCGCACCCGTTGGGCCAGCGCGGCCACCTCGGCGCGGCTCAGGATGCCCTCGACGGGCCGCACGCCGATGCCGTCGTGCGACGCCAGGAAGTTGAAGAAGGTGGCCTCGGCGCTGGGGTTGGCCAGGCCGCGCGCCCAGGCCCGCAGCGTGCGGGCGTCGCCAGTGGCGACGGTGTGCAGCATCAGTGGCGGCAGGGCGAAGTTGTAGACCATCTGCGCCTCGTCGGTCCCGTCGCCGAAGTACGCGACGTTCTCGGCGTGCGGGACGTTGGTCTCGCTGACCACGACGACGCCCGGGGTGGCGGCCTCGAGGGCGGTGCGGATCAGCTTGATGACCTCGTGGGTCTGCGGCAGGTGCACGCAGGAGGTGCCCGGCTCCTTCCACAGGTAGGTGATGGCGTCGAGCCGCAGGAGGCGGGCGCCGCGCGCCACGTAGGTCAGCAGCACGTCCAGCACCGCCGCCAGCACCTCGGGGCGGCGGTACTCGAGGTCGACCTGGTCGGCACTGAACGTCGTCCAAACGTGTCGCACGCCGTCATGAGCTTCGAACGGTGTCAGGAGCGGCGTGGTCCTGGGGCGCACGGTGGCCGACAGGTCGGCGTCCGGGTCGGCGGTGACGTACCAGCCCGCGTAGCGCGGGTCGCCGGCCAGGAAGCCGGCGAACCAGGGGTGCGCCGCCGAGGTGTGGTTGATGACCGCGTCGAACATGAGGTCGTGCCCGGCCGCGAGCGCGGCGACGTCGTCCCAGCTCCCCAGCGCCGGGTCGACGGCCAGGTAGTCGGCGACCGAGAAGCCGTCGTCGGAGGTGGCCGGGTAGAAGGGGAGCAGGTGGACGGCCGAGGTGGTGCTCGCCAGCGGTCCGTCGAGCAGGCGGCCCAGCGTGCGCAGCGGCGCCTCGCCGGGGGCGCGCACCTGGTCGCCGTAGGTGATGAGGACCGAGGTCGCCTGGTCCAGCCGGGCCGCCGGCGGGGTGGGCGGCGCGGGGAAGCGCCGCTCGCTGGCCGCCAGGCGCGTGAGCAGGCGCGGCGCCCAGTCGGCAGCGACCGACGACCCGTAGAGGCGCTCCAGGTGACCCCGGATGCGCGCGCTGGCGGCGGCGGTGCGGGGGGCGGCGGCGAGGTCGGGGTTCACGAGATCACCCCCAGGTCGCGGAGAGAGGCGTCGAGCACGCGCTCCAGCGTAGCCAAACCGAAGCGGGCGCGGGCGACGTCGTGGTTGTGCGCCACGTCTCGCGCCACCCGCGCGGGGTCGGCGAGCAGGGCCGCGACGTCGGCCACCGCGGCATCCGTGACCGCGCCGTCGATCTCGACGAAGCGGAAGCCGGCCGGTGCCAGGTCGCGCGCGTACACCGGGTAGCGGTTGACGAACACCGGCAGGCGGGCGGCGACGGCCTCGAGCAGCGCGTTGCCGAACCCCTCGTAGAGGCTCGGGTAGGTGACGAGGTCGGCGTGCGGGTAGGCGTCGGCCAGCGCGTAGCGCTTGCCGGCCGGCGTCTCGGCACGCGTCTCGCCGATGCGCTCGGCGACGGTGCGCAGGTCGACGCCGAGGCCGGCCGCGCGCCGTTCCAGGCCGCGGAGGTAGTCCAGGCCCTCGTCGCCGGCGTGGTGGGTGATGACCAGCGCGTCGCGCGGGTCGCCCAGGCCGTGCAGCAGGTCGATGGCCAGCTCGATGCCCTTGCGCGGCACCACCCGGGTGGGCTGCAGGAAGAGGCGCCGGTCGCCGACGAGGCCGATGGCCTCGCGGAAGTCGGCGTTGAAGGCGTCGAGCTCGCCGAAGGGCCGGTCGAAGTCCATGACGTTGGGCAGCCAGCGCGCATCGATCCCACGGCGGGCGCGCAGGTCGGCGACGGCGCCGGTGTGGATGGCCAGGTGGACCACGTGGGGCGCGTGGAAGGGGAAGTAGGCGTCCAGCAGGACCGGCAACCGTGGGCGGGCGAACCGATCGCGTTCCCACCAGTAGTCGTGCTCGTGCGACAGCGTCGGGATGCCGGTCTCTTCGGCCACCTCGGCCAGCGCCAGCGCGAGCGGGAGCTGCATGGGGATCGCCCAGGCGTTCTGCACCACCAGCAGCTGGGGGCGCTCGGCAGCGAGGACGGCCCGCAGGGCGCCGGCCAACTCGGCGGCGCGGGCGCGCAGGTCGGTCTCCAGCGAGGGTTCCGCGCCGTCCCCGGCGAAGAAGCGCCGCCCGAGTTCCTGCGCCACCGGATCGCGGAAGTGCAGCTCGGGGATGAGGTGGCCGGGACCGTCGAGCTCGCCCGCGGCCTCGACCACCTCGAACCCGCGCCGACGCAGCGCGCCCGCGAGCTTGTCCGACTCCAGGCTGACGCCGTCGGTGCCGGCGAGGCGGGTGGCGACGACCAGCGCGCGCATCGGCCTAGCCCTTGACGCCACCCGCGGTGAGGCCGCCGACCAGGTACTTCTCGAACCAGAAGAACAGCACCATGATCGGCAGCGTGATGATCATCGCGCCGGCCATCAGGTACTGCCGTGGGACCTCCTGGCTGTTGAGCATGACCATGCCGCGCGGCAGGGTGAAGATGGCGGGCGTGTCGAGGAACATGAACGCGAACAGGAACTCGTTCCAGGCGATCATGAACACGTACAGCCCGACGGAAGCGATCGCCGGCATCGACAGCGGCAGGGTGATGCGCCAGATGACCTGGGCGCGGGTGCAGCCGTCGATCAGGCCCGCCTCCTCGAGGTCCTTGGGCAGGGTCACGAAGTAGCTGCGCAGCATGTACAGGGCGACGGGGATGGTGGTGGCGGGGTACACGATCAACAGGCCCGGCAGCGTGTTGCGCAAGCCCAGCTGGGTGAACACGGCGTAGAGCGGGATCACCAGCACGATCGCGGGGAACATGTAGATCAGCAGGATGGAGCGCGACAGGAAGGTGCGGCCCGGGAACGCCAGGCGGGTGACGGCGTAGGCGCCGAGCACCGCCATCACCAGCGTCACGACCATCGTGACGAACGCGACCAACGCGCTGTTGCCGATGAAGGTCAGGAAGTCGAAGGTGATGAGGACCTCGCGGTAGCCGACCAGGAGCTCGCGCAGGCCCAGACCGAACTCGATGGCCAGGTTGGCTGGGTCGCGCAGCATCGCCGCGCGCCCCTTCAGGCTGGCCGAGAGCATGTACCAGAAGGGGAACAGGATGATGAGCAGGAAGAACGCGAAGCCGGCCCCGCGAAGCAGCCGCACCAGGACGCGCTCGACCGTGTCGCGGCGGACGCGGCCGAGGTCGATGCCGCGGAGTCCGTAGCGCACCAGGTGGCCGGACAGCCCGAGCGCCAGCAGCGTGAACGCGACGCCCCACACCGGTCGCACCTCTTCGAGCCCCAGCGGGCGGAAGCCGGTGGCGAGGAGCCACGCGAGCCCGAGGGCGAGTCCGGTGCCGACCGCCACCGTGGTGGAGGTTCCGGTGTGGCCGCGGGTGACCCCGACGGCGACGCCGAGGACCAGACCCAGGAGGAGCGCGGTGCCTACGGGCAGCGTCGTCACCAGGCCGCCGACGAGGGTGGCGACGAGGGCCCAGCCGACGACCACCAGCGCGACCGTGGGTGCGCCGACGAGGGCGGCCAGCAGCGTGCCGGCGGGCGAGCGGGTCGGCCGGGGGGCGGTGGTGAGCGCGCTCATCGTTCGGCCTCCGGCGCGAAGCGGAAGTACACGAACATGAACGCCAGCAGCACCAGGAAGAGGATCAGGGCCACCGCGGAGCCCGCCCCGATGTCGGAGCGCGCGAAGGCCTCGTCGTAGATCAACACCGGCAGGTTCTTGGTGCCCGCGGCGCCGCCGGTGAGCAGGAAGATGTCCTCGAACTTGTTGATCAGGAACATGAAGCGCAATAGGAACAGCACGGCCAGGATGCCGGCCAGGTTGGGCAGGGTGACGTACCAGAACTTGGCGAAGGGCCCGGCCCCGTCGACGTCGGCCGCCTCGTACATGTCGCTGGGAACGGCCTGCAGGCGCGCCAGGATGAACAGGAACGCGAACGGGAAGTAGTTCCAGGAACTGAACACGATGACCATCGCGAGCGCCAGCGGGAAGCCGAAGGTGAGGCCGAAGACGCTGACGTCGACGGCGCGTTGCCCCAGGAAGTTGACGGGACCGGCCAGCAGGTCCCAGCGCTGCCCGAGCGCGTTGACGGTGCCGCTGAAGGGATCCAGGAAGAAGGCCCACACGAACGCGACGGCGATCACCGGCGCCACGTAGGGGAAGAGGAAGAGCCCTCGCAGGAAGCCCTGGCCGGCGAAGCTTCCGTTGAGCAGCATGGCGGCGAGGAGCCCGAGCAGGATCGACCCGACGGACGAGAAGAAGGTGTAGCCGAGGGTGGTGCGCAGGGTGGTCCAGAACTCGGGGCCGGTCAGGACGCGGCGGTAGTTGTCGAGCGTGAAGGTGAGGCTGGTCAGCACGTTCTCCGCGCGGGCGCGCATGTCGGTGGGCGCCTCGCGGACGTCGGGCGCGCCGGCCGCGAAGTAGGCGTTGCCGGCAGTGAAGGTGAGCTCGAGTGTCTCGCGGTAGCCGCTCTCCCAGTCGCCGAACGCGCAGCGGACCACGTTGGCCTGTTGGCTGCAGCGGGGATCGTCGGCCACGAGTTCGAGGCCGGCGGGCAGGGTCTTGCGCCAGGTCACGGCGTCGAGGGCCACGCGCTGACTGCTGTTGCGCATCGTGAGCCGCAGGACGAGGTCGTCCCCGGCCGCGGCCGGTTGCGCCAGCACGCGTTCGTTGGCGACCGGAACGGGGGCGCGCAGGTCGGCCAGGGTCACCGGCTTGAAGCTGATCCACACGTTCAGCACCACGGGGAGCAGCACGATGGCCAGGATCACCAGGAAGGTCGGCGCCAGCATCCAGTACGCGAGGCGCGCCTCGCGCTTGGCGAGGGTCATGCGTCGCACCGCCATGCGGGGTCCTCCGAAGGTGGGGGTGGGCGGACCGGATCCGCCTCGTCGGTCACGGTTCCGGCGTCGATGGATGGGCGGCGCGGCCGCCCGCGCAAGAAGTGCCGGGCGGCCGCACCGTGAGCGTCAGCGCAGGAACTGGACGCGCGTCTGCAGCATGGCCGCGGTCTCGGCGGCGTCGCGCTCGCCGTCGATGAACTGGCGGACCAGCTCGGCCATCACGCGTGTGCCGTAGAGGCGCTCGACGAGGGCGCCCTGGCCCTGAACGTAGCCCCAACGGGTGCCCGCCTGCAGGCCCTCGATGATGTCGTCGATGACCTCCGCAGCGTAGAACTCACCCAGGGGTGCCCGGGCCGTGACCCCGACCTCGAGCTGCGCCCAGCCTTCGACGAAGCGCGTCGGCTCCTCGGGGGTGCCGCTGCGGATCGGGAACTTGCCCTCGGCGGCAACGGCCAGCCAGTCGATGTAGCCGTCCGTCACCAGGAACTTCACCAGTTCCTGGGCGGCGTCGATGTCGGCGTCGACGGTGATGCCGAAGCCCTGCACCTGTGCCCAGCCGGAGCCAGCCGGGAAGCTCGGGCCGGAGATGCGGGTGACGAAGCCGCTGTTGCGGGCCAGCCAGCCCGACTCGTACGGCTCGTCGGCGGGCACGGGCACGTCGTCGCGCAGGCCGGCGAGCTCGTCGAGGATGAACGGCGACCAGACGATCATGGCCGCCTGCCCGGCCTGGTACAGCTCGCGCGACTGCAGCCAGTAGAGGTTGCCCGGCGGGCTCATCTCGACGAGTTCCTGGTAGAACTCCAGGAACTCGATCATCGCCGGCGTGTCGAGGGTGATGTTGCCGGCGTCGTCGACCAACTGGACGCCGTTGCCCAGCGCCAGGTGCTCCATGACCTGCATCATGTAGTCCTGGCTCGGATCGGTGGCGGCCACGAAGCCGTACATGTTGGGCGGGTCGTGCAGCGCGCGGGCGGCGGTGAGGATCGCGTCGTAGTCGGTGGGCGCGGCGAGGCCTTGCTCGGCGAAGAGGTCGGCGCGGTAGACCAGCAGCTGGGTCCAGCCGTCGGCGGGCACCGCCGTCGGCTCGCCGCGGTAGCTCATCATGCTGAGCGCGCCGGCGCCGAAGGTCTCGACCCCCAGCTCGGCGACCACCTCGGCGGCGGCGGCGGTGTCGAGGATGCCGGCCGCGGCCCAGCCGACGGTGTAGTTCACGGGGTGGAAGATGACGTCGGGCAGGTCACCCGCGGCGAAGGCGGCGGTGATGCGCTCGGCGAGTTGCTCCTCGAAGACGGGGACGACGGCGACCGAGATGCCGGTGCGGGCCTCGAAGTCGGCGGCGAGCCGCTCCTGCGCCTCCATGCGCGGTGGCTGGGTCTCGGTGGTCCACAGGGTGAGCGACTGGGCGCCGGCGACCGACAGGGCCAGCAGCGCCACGATCAGGCTGAGGGTACGTCGCATGCGATCCTCCTTGGTTCGTTTGGGACGGCGGTTGCGTGAGGAGATCAGGTCGGTGGAACGGGTTGGTCTCGGACGATCACCTCCTCCGTCGTGGTCGTCGGGTCGAGGGGCGCGAGGGCGGCGCCGGCGCGCGGCCGCGGCGGCGCCGTGGAGCCGCGCGCGACCAGTGTCGGCGCGATCCGCAGGACCGGCACGGGGG
>SL_3KL_010_SEDDRAFT_10005689_pt1 | contig 11172 bp, 8 predicted proteins | sample SodLakKL_010_SED_2_FD_10381 | JGI IMG/M metagenome (IMG submission 10381)
GCCATCCGTGCCCGACAGCGGCTCGGTCGTGTCGAATGCGGCCGGCGCATCCACCGAACGTCCGCGGCCGAGGAACCGTGCCCGGTCCGTCTCGTAGGAGGCCTCGCCAGCGGGTGCGCCCTGGGCGGTCATCAGGTGGAACATCCAGGGCGCTTCTTCGCCGGGGGCACGGGGCCGCCGTGTGCAGAGGATGGCTTGTGCATCACGAAGAATCTCGGTCTGCACAAACAGGTTGCTGAAGGCCGGATGCGCCAGATCCGCTTCCGCCGGCGCAAGCACAACCTCCGCGTAGCTCGTCAACTCAATGGTACGGGAACGGGCGGAAAAGTTTGTGAGCGTTACACGACGGACCTCGACATCATCCTCGGGCGAGACCGCGATTTCCGTGTGCGACTCGATCTCCTCGTCGCGGCGGCGGTATTCGGCGCGGCCTTGCAGGAAGATGGCTTCGCCATGCGTCGGGGTGGCCTGTGTGGGCTGGTACGCCGTTGACCACAGTGCGCCGGTACCGGTGTCGCGCACATAGCAGAACGTGCCCCACCCGTCGCGGGTGGCATCCTCGCGCCAGCGGGTCACGGCCAGATCTTTCCAGCGGCTGTAGCCGCCGCCAGCATGCGTCACCATGACATGATAACGGCCATTGGACAGCAAATGCACGTGCGGCATCGGCGTGTCCGGCGAGGGGAACACGCGCATGAGGGCGGCGGGAGCTTCCAGCGGACGCCGGGCGGCACTGACCTCGGCCGCATGCGGATGCAGGGGACTGGCCACCTTGGGAATGCGCTCGTGCAGCAGCAATTCCGCGGCCTTGAAGGCTGGATCGGACAGGAACCGGCGCTGCATCGGCTGGTCCAGCAGCAGATAGGCCAGCGACAACAGGCTCATGCCCTGGTGATGCGCCATGTAACTCCGCAACAGGACACCGTCCTTGCCGCGTGGCAGGCGCGCAGGCGAGAAATCAATCGCTTCGTATAGTCCGTACGCCCCGCGGTATCCTTTATCAACCAGGGCTTGCAGATTCCGGCAGGCCTCGCGCGGACGGATCATCAGTGCCAGTGCCGAGGCGTACGGCGCAACGACCAGATCGTCGGCGAGCCCGCGCTTGAATCCCAGTCCCGGCACGCCGAAGGCCCCATACTGGTAGACGCCCTGCGCATCGGTGGCGTTGTAGCACGACTCGGAAACGCCCCAGGGCACCTCGCGCTGGCGTCCGTACTCGATCTGTCGGGCCACCACCGCCCGGTACGTCCAATCGAGCAAGGTGTGTTCGTGCGTCGGCATCACCAGCAACGGCATCAGGTACTCGAACATCGAACCGCTCCACGACAACAAAGCCATCTCGCCGGCGTGAGTGGTCAACTGCCGCCCCAGGGCAAACCAATGCTCCTGTGGCAACCGATCCTGGGCAATGAGAATGAAACTGGCCAGCCGCGCTTCCGAGGCAAGCAAATCGTAGCACGCCGGATCGCGCCGCCGCTCACTGACGTTGTAGCCGATCGCCAGCAGGTCACGGGCAGGGTCGTAGAGAAACGTAAAGTCCATCTCCGCCAGTTCGGCGCAACGCCGGGCCAGTTGGTCGATCCGTCCGATGCGTTCCGCCGCGCGTGCACCGGGTAAATCCCGCAAAGCCGGTACGCCTTCGCATGGGCCAGGCTCGGGCACGAGCCATTGCAGATCGTCCAGCTCGGCCCGGCACTGCCGCGCCAGCGCACGAAGACACGCCTGCCGCTCCGCATCGCCATCGGTCGGCCATGCATCGATCTCGCGAACGATTCCCTGAAGCAGTGCCAGCGCGTCCGGCAGTGTGCGCGGCGGCTCCGTGTTCAGCTTGGCCCGCAAAGGGGCAAGGGTCGGATCGTCCGCCATGTCCAGTGTATCGCGCAGGCCGGACAGCAGGCGGGGTAATACGATAGGCTGGATTTTCAACTCCAGCAGGCCACTTCGCAATACGGCCAGCGCCCCGGCCAGGTTACCGCTGTCCACGCTCGACACGTAGCATGGCGGCAGCGGTTCAAGCGTGCGGGTATCGTACCAGTTGTAGAAATGTCCCCGGTAGCGTTCGAGACGTGCCATGGTGGCGAGGGTCTGCTCCGTGCGGTCGAGCAATTCACCGGTCGAGAGATAGCCGAAATCCCGGGCCGAGAGATTGGCCAGCAGGGCCATGCCGATGTTGGTCGGCGAGGTGCGGGAGGCCACGAGGCGGCTCGGCGTTTCCTGGAGATTGTCGGGCGGCAGCCAGTTCTCTTCCGCATTAACCATCGTTTCGAAGTAGCACCAGGTCCGGCGAGCCAGCCCGTGCAGAAACACTTGTTGCGACGCGGAAAGCACAGGACGACGATCCGCCAGCGGCCGGCTGATCCACCAGCCGACGGCCGGTGCCGTCAGCCACAGCACCAGCAGCGGGCCGCTCACGAGCGCCTCGGCGGGATGCACGAAAGCCAGCCATCCGATGCCGATGGCGCCGAAACAGGGCGCGACCCACATTTCCGCATAAAAGTCGGCCAGTGTCCGGCATCCGTTGCGCCGCGCATAGTGCGGTGTGTGCCACAGCAGCAGCCCGCGCCGCGTGAACACCATGCGTCCGGCGGACACAAAAATCGCGTCCAGATACACCACGGCCTGGTACGGCATGGCGCAGAGTGCCAGCGCGCTCTCCGCCGCCTGCCGCCCGATGGAGCGGAACAGGATATTGCGATGCACGATCCATGCCCGTGCGCGGGGTTTTCGCAGCAGATCCACCAGCAAGGCTGTGCCCACGGGGAAAAACAGCAGAAGGATGGCGCACAGCGTCCAATACCCCGTCAGTGCCGGTGCCGCCAAGGCCCAGCCACAAAGCAGCAACAGGAACAGGGCTGGTGTGGCCAGGCTGCGGCGCAGATTGTCAAAGATCTTCCACCAGGCAATCGCGGTGAGTGTATTCGGTGCGCGTTTTCCGCTGGACCCGAGCACCCGTGGCAGCAACCAACCGGCAATCTGCCAATCGCCGCGAATCCAGCGATGCCGCCGGCTCATCTCGGCCGTGTAACTCGCGGGGTGATCCTCATGCAGCTCGATATCCGTCACCAGCGCCGACCGGGCATAGCCGCTTTCCACGAGATCGTGACTCAGAATCAGGTTTTCCGGAAACCGACCGGCTGTCGCCTGGCGGAATGCATCCACGTCGTAAATGCCCTTGCCGACGTAGGACCCCTCCGCGAACAAGTCCTGGTACACATCCGACACCTCGCGTGTGTAAGGGTCGATCCCCGCTTCGCCGACACTGAGCTGGGTAAAACGCGAACGATGGGCCGCNGCCAGCCCGATGGGCGTGCGCGGCTGCAAAATGGCGTATCCCTCCACCACGCGCCCCGTGGCGGGATCGAAGCGCGGCCGGTTCAGCGGGTGCGCCAGCGTGCCGACGAGTTTGCGGGCGGCATCCCGCGGCAATGCGGTGTCGGTGTCCAGCGTCAGCACATAGCGAATCGTGGGTAGCATCGTCAGGTCGGCGACAATTTGGGAGAACGGTTCGCGTGGCCCACCACGCAGCAGCGCATTGAAGTGTTCCAGTTTGCCGCGCTTGCGTTCGTAACCCATCCAGAGGCGCTCGTGCGGGTTCCAGACCCGCGGCCGATGGAACAGGCAAAAGACCGGCGGGCCTTCAGCGGGATAGCGCTCGTTCAGCAACCGAATGCCGTCGCGCGCCAGGCGCAGCAATTCCGCATCGCCGGGTTGCGTCTCCTCGGCTGCATCGCAAAAGTCGGTGAGCAGCGCGAAGAACAGGTTCGGGTCGCGATTTCCCAGGTAGCGTATCTCCAGGCCCTCCAGCAAACCGGCAACGGCCGCCGCATCCGTGAGAAGCGTGGGGATTGCCACCATGGTGCGATCCGATGGCGGAATGCCTTTCGAATAATCCAACCGGGGGAGGGGACGCGGTCCGACCAGTAGGCTTGTGGCCATGTTCACCAACCCGACGGCCATCTGCGACGCGGCCACAATGCCCAGCGCCGCCAACACCCATACCCGCCAGTCGACCAGTCCCCATTGCCAAACCGGTCCCAGTAGTGGCCAGACGGTGCCTGCCGTGACCACGGCCATCGCTCCGATATAAAATCCTAGTGGGAATCGACGTACGGTCCGAGATATCGCCCGGCGCAGCGACCAACGGACTTGGACGGCGCGCTCCAGTTTTGCGCGCCCCCGGTCAATAAGATAGTAGCCCACATGGGCAATTCGCGATGGCAGTCCGTCGCGTGCAAAGGATTTTTCTGCAAGTGCCACAGCCGCCCGGGCGACGTCCACCTCGGTGCGGCCCGACTGCCGCGCCAGTTCTTCCACGACATGGCGATAGCGGTCGCGTGTGACAAAGTCCATGTCGTCATACAGACCCACCGGGTCGGCACGCAACGCCTGCTCGACCACGCTTGACGACTCGACGAACGTCCGCCAATCGATGGCGTTTAGATCGCGCAGGCTGCCGATGCTGTTGCCGATGGAAACCTGGTCGGCGGCTTGCATCTGGGTATCGGCACGCTGCAAACGCAAATGGGTAAGCCCCTGTTCGGCCAGCCGATGTTGCACCCAGCTCTCCACGGTGGCCAGAGCTGGGGTTTGTCCCTGCAACCGGCCGCAAAATGCTTCGACAAATGCATTACTGAACGGCGGATCGGACTCCGCCAGCTCCGCCAAGACCCGCAGGACTGTCGCCGGATTATCCTCTGCCGCCGCCAGCAGGCGAGCGGCCCAATGTTCGGCGAGACGCAGGTCGCGGCGACGTCCGGCAATGTGCGCCGAGACACGCCGCAGGTTCTCGATCAGGCCCAGACGCAGCATGATCGGTACCGCCCACAGCTCGCCCAGCGTCAACGTCTGGACGGACTGGTAGGCCGCGACGAAGTGGCCGACGTTTTCGGCGTCCACACGTCCATCCGCGTGGGCGATCAGTTCGAGCGCAATCTCATACACGCGGGGGAATCCCGCTGCCGCACCATTGGCAAGCCGCGGCAGTTCGCGGCTATAGGTGCGCGGCAAGTGCAGGCGCGCCAGACGGATTTGCTCTTCCACCAGGTAGAAGTTATCCAGCAGCCATTCGCCCGCCGGGCTGCCACGCCGTCCCTCGGCCTCCGCGCCCGTCATCAGATCGTAGGCCTGGATCAGCGTGCGTTCATTGTCCGCCAACCGCAACAACAGCCGGTTCGGGCCGGGCTTTGGCGCAAGCCGATGCCGCTCCGCCAGGGTGACGGCATGCCGACACAACTGCTCGCCACTGAACAATTCGGCACGCAAAGGCGTGTCAGGCGCGCGCGAGCGCGGCTCTGATCGTCTTTCCTGCNGACGTTTGCGACGTGACCATACCNTTTGCATGTGTTGCCTTTATCCAATCCCTTACCTGGAAGGTAACAGCAACCATACACGAACGATATGGGGTAATACCCTACTGCATGGTTCCTCCCTGTTCGTCTCAGACGTGAAGCACGCTGTTCATCGTTCCATATCCGTCCGGCGCCCAGTCCGTGCCGTTCGGATCCAGCATCCAGACCCCATTGACCACGAACTTGTACTCGTGACGCCCCGCCGGAAGCGACAGCGTCGCCTTGCAGTGCCCGCTCCCGGGATTATCCTTCAAGGGGTTCGCCGTCGGATTCCAGTTATTGAACGACCCGGCGACGAACACCCGGCTTCCGGGGTCAACCGATAGATCGAACTGCACACGTCTTTCTGTCGTCATCGCAAGCAGTTTCATTATGCACACTCCTTCCAATTCTTCTGTTTATTCGTCTTTCATCCCAGGCGTCGTCCCGCTGCGCGTAGACGTCTACAAGCACGGGCTGTGGGGCAGCCCAAAGAGCCCGCCCCACGCCCCAGGAATTATTCCACCTTGACCTCAATGGCTTTCGGTTTTGCCTTCTCGGTCTTCGGGATATCCAGGCTCAGCATACCGTCCTTGAACGTGGCTTTGATGTAGCTCCCTATTGTATGCGGGTAATTTTTCCGGTCGAACCGAGTCCGACCCGCGTGCGGCCTCGATTCACTGACCACGGATAGGCTAAACCGGGTGTGCAGTGCGTGCTATGGGGTGATACCCTACCGGACAAGCAAACATCCCCCGTTCCATGTGTGGCGGCGCCTCGGTGTTCAGGCGGCGAATTTCGAAGTTGCCCAGCGGACAAGGTGTGCGAACGGCGTCGGTGTGTTGGCGCACAAGAAATGTTCGCCCGTCGGCGGCCATCACCACGGTGTCCTGCATGTCGCCGCGTTGTTGAACAATAAGGGTGGTCGGGATGACGGTTAAACGCAATCGCCGGATGCGTTCCTGATCGTCTCCTTTTCGGGGCGTCGGATGCCTGTGATCTTGTGATGCGGAGCGTGGGTTCATTTCTCGATAACAGCCTACAGGGGCGACAAGCACCCGACCATGGGGTCTTCACCCCATGGCGGTATATAGTGGTTCGATGACGTGCGAGACGCGTAAGCGAGGTTGCGCTGTTCGCAGTGGGCCTGTCTATGTCCGGCCCGCGGCGTCATGGGTTTGATTGGCGAGATAATTTTCCAATCCCATTTGATCGATCTGGGATCGCTGCGCCTCCGCCCAATCCGCATGATCCTCTTCCATGATCAAGATCTTGCCCAACAAATCCGCCGTACTCTGGTCGGCCACCTGATGTGCCAAAACGATGGCGTCGTTGTAGGAACTGATCGCCGCCTGTTCGGCCTCCTGATCGTTGGTCACCATGTCCAATACGGACTGGCCGATCTTCATCGGGTTGAGCTTCGACACCTCCGGCGTGCCTTCCAGAAAAATGACGCGACGGATCAGCCATTGTGCATGATGCATCTCGTCCCGGGCCTGCCGCTCGATGGCTTGGTGAAGGGCCTCATAGCCCCAATTGGCGCACATTTCGGCATGAACCATATACTGACTGATTGCCGTAAGCTCGTCCGCGAGCAGTTCATTGAGTGTGGCGACGAGTTTTGTATTGCCTTTCACATTCATCCTTTTGTTGAAGGCCATTTGCGGAGAGGGGGTTTGGGATTCCGAATCCATGCGCTCGATATCGGCCCTTGTCCCGTCTACATCGATACGGGAATTCGGAGAAGACTTGGATTTCATTGTTTCCTTTCGCATGGCCGGGTCGTTTTTGAATAGGAGCACAGAGCCCCAGCCGCATGTCCTACTTACGGGTACTCTATCGCCTGGGCTGTGGCCGTTCTATGGGGTGATACCCTACCTTGCAGACACGTGCGCCGCACGAATAGCGGCCTTGATATCTGGAATCAATGGCGGAGCCACGCTGAAGGCCCGGATACCGCAATGCAGCAGCCTGGCCACATGCGCGGCACGTCCGCCCAGCTCGCCACAAATGGATAGCGGCATCCCCGGCGCATCCTCATGGGCGATTTGCAGTAGCCTAAAAATGGCGTCACCGGAATCATGGACGCCAGCCATTCACTGTTTCTGTGTCAGGACATGCGCCACAGCGCTCGCTCGCTGCTTCATCGCTTGAACCTTTGCAGGGAGGACCAGAGAAACGCATGCACCCGGGACTCATGTGAACTTCGGTCGCGTCCCCTGCGGAATTCGCTCTAATTCAGGTCTTGGCGGCGCGCGCCCCGAAGACGCTGCCCGCACCGCCTGCGATCAGGGCCAGGATACCCGCGATAAACATCCAGACGGACTTGTCGGTGGGCGTGCCGGTGAAGAACCGGGACACATCGGAACTGAACGAATCCATAGCGACCACGCCCATAATAAGAAGGGCGACGCCGGCGACGATCAAGGCGATTGATAGAATACTGTTCATGATAGGTTCTCCTTTTCTGTTGTTCCACAACGGTCTTTAGAAGCGCCAGTTGATGAAGATCATGCCGGGAGCCAATTCGTTGGGGAGTCCGGCAAACCATTCGTTTTCCGGAATGATGTTCACCAGTCCCAGTTGCAGACCGGTATCCACCGTCTCGGCATAATTGACCACGCCCAGTTGCAGACCCGTCAGTCGTTTCGCATAGTTCACAGTGCCGGACTGCAGTCCCTTCATGGTACCGCCGACGTAGTTGACGACACCGGCCTGCCAGCCGGTAAATTCGCCTTTCGTATAGTTGATCGGCGCCCAGTGGATGCCGGTATAGTCGTCGGCATAGTTGAGCACAAAGGCCCAACTCAAACCCGCGCTGCGTCCCGTGGATCCGCTGACGATACCCAGGGCCAGGGCCCGTTGCGGATTCTCGTTCCACAAGCCGAGGACCAACCCTTCGATCCGTTCGTGGCGATTGTACAGCGCCACATCGGGCGTGATGCTGACGTTGATGGGCTTGGCGGCCATCGCCGACCCGGTTCCGATCAAAATACCCAGAAGGGCTGTGGTTAGTTTATTCATCGTCTGTTTCTCCTGATTGTTGATAAGTGACTGTTCGTTTCCTTGCCGAGCATCTTGCGCACGAGGCTTATGCAAATCCATGGGGTCTAACCCTGCCCAATCAGCACACACCGGACGGCCCGCCGCTAAAAGGCATACCGCACGGCAGCGCCCAAAAAGAGCGTGTCCGTGTCGATTTCGTCCACGGCATCGCCCAGATCCGTCTTGCTGTCGAACCGATAACTAGCGGAAATATCAAGATAGATACGTGGAAGAATGTTGAGATCCAGGCCGGCTTTAAGGGCGATGAAGGGATTATCGGCCCAGTCCCCATCCTGGTGAATGATACCGACACCGGCGGCGGCGTAGATGAATCCGCCCAAGACCACGTAGGCGGCGGGCGCGTAGGCGTCCTCTCCGAAGCGGTCCGGCAGAAATTCGAAATCCAATTGAAGCCCCAGCAGGCCGGGCCGATACTGGTAGGTGACCAGATAGCTGAAGCCGTCGTCATCAATGTCATCGACCTTGATGCTGTCCAGCGCGGTCCAGTAATTCGCCCCGACACCCAGCCGGTGTGCGCCTTGCGCGCTGACCGTACCAACCATCAACCCCAACAGAACCAAACCTACAAGTATCTTTTTCATATCTTCCTGTTCTTCCTTTACGTGTCGCACGACTATTTGACCTACCGGTGAACATCCTCCCTGCCCGACGTCCGACCCGCTATGGGGTCTAACCCTACCCGACGGTTTCGCCTCCCCATTTCCCGGCCAGACACGCTTCGGCAGGGTTACACCCCATAGGTATAGCCTGCGTCATGTTGTAGATTCACATGCAAGCAACCGGAACATCTTTCGAAACCAGAACAAGGAGGTCATGCATACACAGTCAGTGATCGAATATCGTCTAACAACCGTCGGGCACACATGTCCCGACACGTAGAAATAAGAAACACAGAGATCAAGGAAATGAAATGAATCAGAAACTTATGTCCAGTCTGGCCTGGGCCGTTGCCGTGTCCGTCACGGTGGCCGGCGCCGTAGTCATCCCGTCGTCCGAGTCGGATAAGCGGATCGAAACATCGTTCAAGCAATCGTATGTCTACAATACGTACCTCAAGGACGAGTCCATCAAGATAGAGGTCAACGATGGCGTCGTAGCACTCAAGGGATCCGTGGCCGCGGAATCTGATCGGTCATTGGCCGAGGAACTCGCCTCCAGCATCCCCGGCGTGCTTCAGGTGGAGAACCACCTCGAAACCGACGCGGAAATGGATGCGGAGAACGCGGATAAATGGATGGGCCGTAAAGTGAAGATGGCGCTGTTATACCGCTCAAACGTCAGCGGTAGAAACACCACCGTCGACGTCAAAGACGGTATCGTCACCTTGACAGGCGAGGCTTCCAGCGTCGCCCAAAAAGAACTGACCACGGCCTACGCCCAAGATATCGAAGGCGTCATCGAGGTGAGAAACAACATGACCGTGGCGGAAAAGCCGATTATGGCCAGGCGAACCGCAGGCGAAAAGATCGATGACGCATCGGTTACCGCCCAGGTGAGAAGTGCCCTGGCCAGCCATCGCTCGACCCGCGACGTTTCGACCGTTGTCACGACGCGGAATGGCGAAGTTACATTAACGGGTATCGCCAAGAACAGAGCCGAAAAGGCCTTGGTCACCAAACTCGTGAAAGACATTCATGGCGTTTCCAGCGTCAAGAATGAAATGACCGTCGCAGCACCCAAGACCATATAGACATCGCATGCCGGCCACCCCGTGCGCCTACACGCCGGGGTGGCCATATGTGCAAACCCGAAAACAGGAGAAAGAAAATGAGCGGAAGATCAGATATTGCAAAGGGTCGAGTCAAGGAAGCGACCGGCGTGTTGACCGACAACCGGAAACTCCAGGAACGGGGCCGGACGGATCAATCCATTGGACGGGTCAAGCAGGCGGCCGCAAAGGCGACCGACAAGATCACAAAGAAGATGCGAGGGTAGGTAAAGCGTTGGCCGGACCGCTCGCCTCGGGATGCGGTCCGGCTTCAGCCTATGGGGATGATTCTTGCAACCGGCGCGAACGACGATCATCGTTACGAAAATGGTCCGAAGCGTCCGCGCGAATGATGCCGTGTTCATCGCTATCTCCGGTGTAGCGGGCAGACTGGAGAATTAAATCAATTCTGTAGCCATCAACGCTTGTTCAACACAGAGCGTACACGTACTGGGCCATTTCGAGCGAAGCCGAAAAATCCCGGGCCGGTTGGCGCGGCTGGAGATTCCTCGATCCTCCGGCGGAGGACTCGGGGTGGCTGCCTGGGCGATGCGGGGGGCTACAGTTCAAATGGAAAGGCTCTAATTCAGCTTGATTGCTTTCCCATCGATCATCCCGAACCCCTGTAGCAGCCACAGGGCGATCACGATCACCACCACCACGTTGAGGATGGTCTTCACAACGGGCGCCATCGGAATGAACCGGTTAACGGCCCACAGCCCGACACCCGCAATGACCAGTACGACTACGACTTCCAACAATGGCATAAGAACTCCCCCGCCGATTTCGGCGCTTGGTTGATCGACCCACCCGCGTCGATTATCGTTGCATCCCTTCACCGGTTTCCTGCATGGCGTCGCCCGCTTTTTCGAGCGCTTCGCCGGTTTTCTCTATCGCGCGTCCGGTCGCATCCTTCGTGGCCGCGCCGGCCTTGACGGCTGCATCTTTCGTTTGCTCAACGACGCCGGGCGATTCCGTTGATTCCGTTTCCGATTTCTTACCGCAACCCACCATCGCCGCCGCGCCCGCCGCTATGATCGTTATGACGCCGAGCATTCGTATCGTTTGTCT
>SL_3KL_010_SEDDRAFT_10005690_pt1 | contig 11170 bp, 11 predicted proteins | sample SodLakKL_010_SED_2_FD_10381 | JGI IMG/M metagenome (IMG submission 10381)
GGCAAAATGCACCGGCCCACCTTGGTTATCATCTAAATGGATTTCCTGATGCAAAATTACGCAGACTGCTTGCAGATAAAGGTGTTTTTCGGCAATTAAAGAAAAGTGGGTATAAAGTTAACTTTGCCAATGCTTACCGACCTGTTTTTTTTGAAATGCTTAGGCGCGGCTTGCCTGGCAACAATTATTCATGTTCTACTCTGATTACTTACTATGGGGGTCTGCCTTTTTATGGTTTGCAAGATTTAAAGGAAGGTCGGGCGCTTTACATGGATATAACCAGCGAAATTTTGTGCAGTATGGGCTTTGATGTTCCTTTGATTACTCCTGAGCAGGGTGCAACACACTTGCTGGAGATAAGCGCAAACTATGATTTTTGTTTATTTGAGTATTTCTTAAGTGACCTGGCAGGCCATTTGGCCGATCGAAATGAAGCGAAACGTGTTCTTTCAGATCTTGATCGATTTATTTCAACAATTTCTTCAGATCTTGATCAATCGGAAACGTTTTTGATGTTGGCCAGCGACCATGGAAACCTTGAACTTTTATCAAGCCGTGAACATACTGCAAACCCTGTCCCCCTCTTAATGGTTGGTTCAAGTAAAATAAGGGAAAAAGTGATTCCTTTTATTAAAGACTTAACGGATATTCTAACAGGAGTAAACATGGTTCTTGAAAGTTAGTTTTATTTAAAGGTTCATGTGCCAGCTCAGCCTATATCGTTTAATACTGCTTATACAGCTTAAGAAAACTGAAGCGAGCATAAAGTACAGGCAAGGAAGTGCCGTTTTAGCAAAGCCTGAAGCGAACGTAAAGTGAGTGCAGCCTACTTTAGCTGGTTGAGTAATTACAGTTCTATATAGAAAGGAAGAATGACCTGTTGGATATTAATACTCTGACTGTCAGCATGTTTGCAACAAACTGTTACATCCTATCCTGCCCGGATACAAAAGAAGCTGTTGTTATTGATCCCGGAGCTGAAGGCAAGTCCATCATAACCCTGATTGACAGGCATGGCCTTAAAGTTAAACATATCATTAATACACATGCGCATGTTGACCACATTGGTGCCAATGGAAAACTTAAGCAAGAGTACTCTGCGCCGGTACTTTTAAACAGAAAAGATCTTGAACTATACCAGAACCCTGGCTTCGGCCTTAAATTAATTTTGAAGAAACAGCCTTTGCCTGATCAGTTTTTAGCTGAAGGAGACGAGGTTTCATTTGGCAGTCTGAAACTGCATGTTATAGAAACACCCGGTCACACTGAGGGGGGGATTTGCCTTCTTGGTAACGGGGCAGCATTTTGTGGAGATACACTTTTTGCTGGTTCGATCGGCAGGACAGATCTTGCCGGTGGATCCTATGACAGCTTAATTAAGAGTATTAAATCAAAGCTGCTAACCCTTCCTCCTGAAACAAAAGTTTATCCCGGTCATGGTCCTGCAACGACTGTTAAAGCTGAAACCTCTGGGAATCCTTTTCTAACCTGAAAAAGACAGTGATTTTTACAGCTTGCCTGCAGGAAAAAAAGTATTTATAGCGAATAGCTATTTACATTACGATTTTAATATCATATTATTTAAAAAGATCTTCTTTATGCAATTTCATATCCTATTATTACTGTGCGGCAATTAAATATTATTCCCCCTTCATAAAGGATAATTAATTTATGTTCACCCTCACTTTAAGGTTTTTATATTATACACACGTTTAGACTTACGGGAGCAAAATGATTAATCCATGGATACAGTTTTTCCTTTGTGCGGTTTTAATAGTTTTTGCTGGTAGTAAACTAACAAGAAATGCTGCAATAATTTCTGAGAATACCGGTATAGGCAGCGCCTGGATCGGAGCCCTGCTGCTTCCCCTGGCAACTTCTCTGCCGGAACTTGTAACAACTTTAAGTGCGGTAGCGCTTAATTCTCCCGATTTGGCCCTTGGTAATATACTGGGCAGTTGTTTGTTTAACCTGGCTTTGCTAGCAGTAATCGATATATCGTCCGGTAAAGGGCCGTTAACTTCGGCTGTCAGCAGTGGGCATATTATCACTGCTTCATTGAGCATTATAACGATTTGTCTTGCTGCGCTTGCGTTACTGGGGTTTATTTATGTGCCCATTGGCTGGGTTGGCTTGGAAACATTGTTAATAGCATCAGTATATATACTGGGCAGCAGGTTGATTTTCCGTTACGATCAAAGTAACCCGGTGCTTGCTGCAGGCAGCGAAGAAATTTACAAGGCCAGTAATAGAGTTTCAACAAAAAAAGCATTAACTAACTTCGCTCTTGCGGCCGGCTTAATCATCATAACAGGAGTTTTAATTACCAGTGCAGCCGATAGTATAGCTATTTCTACAGGGTTGGGACACACCCTGGTCGGCTCAATCCTGCTGGCAATCAGCACATCTCTTCCGGAAACGGTAACAACGTTGTCTGCTGTCAGGCTTGGTTATGTAGATATGGCTGTTGCCAACGTATTCGGCGCAAACTTTATGAACATGCTGGTGGTTTTTATTGCAGACCTGTTTTACCGTCAGGGTCCTCTGATTCATGCCGCTTCAGGCAACCACCTTGTCTCGGCAACTATGGTAATTATAATTTCAACAATAGTAATTTTTAGTTTGACCTATAAATCAGAAAAACAATTGGGACGTATTGGATATGACATGGTCCTGGTACTTGCAGGTTATTTTGTGGCAGCATACCTGTTATTCAGGTCCGGAGGTACATTATAAAGGATGGTGTTTTGATTTTGGATACTGAAAAGTTAAAAACAATGACATTAAATGAGTTGCATCGACTGGCGAAGGAACATGAAATAAAAGGCCAGTCAACCATGCGCAAGCAGGAATTGATTGATACCCTGACTAAACTTTTCTCGGAAAACGGAGATCAGCATACGGCTTCCGGCATGTTGGAAATTATGCCGGATGGTTTTGGCTTTCTGAGACGCAAGAAATACTATTTTTCAGAAGATGATATTTATATTTCTGCTTCACAGATTCGTCGTTTCAACATGAGAACCGGAGATATTATTAGCGGGCGAATCAGGCCTCCAAAGGACAGCGAAAGGTATTATGCTCTTCTTCAGGTTGAGCAGATCAACGGAGAAGATCCGGAAAAAATGTCGGTTCGTAAAGGTTTCCGCAGCCTGGTCCCTATTCACCCGGATGATCCTATTCGCATGGAAACCAAATCTAATATCCTTTCCACCAGAATTATTGACCTGCTAGTGCCAGTCGGGAAAGGGCAGCGTGGCCTGGTCGTTTCCCCGCCCAAAGCAGGCAAAACCATGCTGCTCAAGCAGCTTGCCAACAGCATTTCCGTTAATCACCCTGATATCGAATTAATTATCCTTCTGATCGATGAAAGACCTGAAGAAGTTACCGATATGGAGCGTAGCGTTAATGCAGACGTGGTTAGTTCTACCTTTGATCAAAAGCCTGAAAACCATATCCATATAGCAGAGCTGGTCCTGGAAAGGTCACAGCGCCTGGTAGAACAAGGACGTGACGTTGCCGTGCTGCTTGACAGCATTACCAGGTTGACCAGAGCCTACAACCTGGTAATTCCACCCAGCGGTCGAACTCTCTCAGGGGGTATTGACCCCTCTGCTTTCTATAAGCCTAAAAGATTTTTTGGAGCAGCCCGAAATATTGACGGAGGTGGTTCATTAACGGTGCTTGCTACAGCTATAGTTGAAACCGGCAGTCGAATGGATGATGTTGTTTATGAAGAATTTAAAGGCACCGGCAACATGGAGCTGCATCTTGACCGAAAGATAGCTGAACGACGCATATTCCCGGCTATAGATATATCCCGTTCGGGAACGCGCCGCGAGGAGCTCTTGCTTGATGAGCGTAAAATCGAACTTATGTGGGCCCTGCGAAAAGCGATGGGCAACAGTACAAGCATAGAATTTCTTGAAGCATTGATGGACAGACTTAGAAAAACCGAATCCAATGAAGAGTTTCTCAAGAACATGCATACAATGTAGTTTTATTTGTGGATTTTTTGTTGCAGAATATAAGCCAATGTGCTATTATTTGAGTTCGGAAGAGGAAGAAGGAGGTTAAAAATGATGAAACCAGATATACACCCAAAATATTACCGGACTACTGTTTCCTGCGCCTGCGGAGAAACATTTGAAACCGGTTCGACCAGTGAAAGCCTGAAGGTGGAAATATGCTCGAAATGTCATCCCTTTTTCACGGGCAAACAAAAGTTTGTTGATACCGGAGGCCGGGTAGAGCGCTTTAAACGTAAGTATGGAATGTAGATGAAATTACGGGAGCAGGGCCTCTGAGCGCTGCTCCTTTTGTTTTTATAACGGCACAGCCTGCAACCGCAATTGAGTATAGCTGAGCAGATCCATTATTATATTGATAGATGCTACGTGAATGAAAATCCGGCAAAAGCTGGGTTATTTTTCTGAGGTGACTTCGTATGCAGGAAAAACTAGAGGTTGTTGAGCAGCGCTATAAAGAACTTGAGCAGCTGTTAAGTGATCCAAATGTAATGGATAACCGGGATGAATGGCTTAAAATGTCCCGTGAAATATCAGAGATCACGCCAATTGTCGAGCTATTTCAGCGCCTGAAAAGTGTGGAACAGGAATTAACTGATGCACAGGAAATGTTAAAGGACAGCAAGGAAGAAGAGATGTCTGACTTGATACGCGCAGAAGTAGCATCGCTGTCTTCAGAGAAGGAAAAGATTGAAGCAGACTTAAAAGAACAGCTATTACCTAAAGATCCCTATGATGATAAAAATGTTTTTATTGAAATCAGGGCTGGCACAGGCGGGGACGAAGCTGCCCTTTTTGCTGCAGACCTCTTGAAAATGTATACACGATTTGCGGAGCGAAAGAATTATAAGGCGGAAATAGTAGAATCACACCCGACAAATATCGGTGGCTTTAAAGAGGTTATCCTGGGTGTTGAAGGAAAGGGTGCCTACAGCAATCTTAAATTTGAAAGCGGTGTTCACCGAGTCCAGCGGATTCCTTCTACCGAGTCAGGAGGAAGGATACATACTTCAGCGGCCACTGTTGCAGTCCTACCAGAAGTAGAAGATGTAGAAGTGGAAATCAATCCCCAGGATTTACGGGTTGATACATTTTGTGCGACCGGACCGGGCGGTCAAAGTGTTAATACCACCCAGTCGGCAGTAAGGATTACCCACATGCCAACAAATGTGGTCGTTAGCTGCCAGGATGAAAAGTCGCAGCTTCAGAATAAGGAAAAAGCCATGCGTATATTAAGGAGCAGGCTGCTCGATAAATACATTACTGAACAGACTGCCGAGCAGGCTGAAACCCGAAAAACCATGGTTGGCAGCGGTGATCGCAGTGAAAGGATTCGCACCTATAACTTCCCACAAAACAGGGTAACCGATCACAGGATCAACCTGACTCTCCATAAGTTAGAGCTGGTTTTGGCCGGGGAACTGGATGAAATAGTGGATGAACTGGTTGCCGACGAGCGGGCGGAAAAACTAAAAGAAACGGGAGCTTAATAATCCATTGAAAAACAAGGCGATTGAAGAAGCTCTTCAGAGAGCTTCTTTTTACTTGGAAAATGCAGGCCTTGAAAACCCCAGGGTTGAGGCAGAAGTACTCCTTGCACACCTGCTGGAAACAGATCGACTGCAGTTGTTTTTGAAAAGAACTCAAAACCTTTCATCCAGGCAGGAATATTTATTCGAGGAGCTTGTCAGGAGAAGGGCAGCCGGTGAGCCGACTGCTTATATTACCGGAACTAAAGAATTTTATGGATATCGATTTAATGTAAATAAAGCTGTATTAATTCCGCGTCCTGAAACTGAACTGCTGGTTGACAGGGCCCTGTCCTGGCTAAATAGGCTAAAATCTGAAGGATATAAAAATATCCGGGTCCTGGACCTGGGTACCGGAAGCGGTATTCTTGCCATAACTATTGCCTTAAAAGTAAATGACGTTCAAATTGATGCTGTTGACATATCTGCAGGCGCCCTGCAGACAGCAAAGCTTAATGCGGCCCGGCACCGGGTGGAAGACAGGATATCCTGGAACTGCGGAAACTATTTCGAAGTTTTTAATAGCAGTACAACACCACCCCTGTTTAACCTGGTTATATCAAACCCACCCTATTTGACAAAAAAGGAAATGAGAGATCTGCCATCGCACATTCTTGATCATGAACCTTGCGAAGCCCTTGATGGAGGAGAAGATGGGCTGGATGGTTATCGTAAAATTTTTAATGATCTTGCTTTGCACCTTACGAAACCTTCTATGCTGCTGCTTGAAGCAGGCGCAGGGCAGCAAAAAATGCTTGATTCGCTTTGCCGTGGCAGCGGAATTTTTAATTCAATAACATGGCACCAGGACCTGGCAGGGCACGCCAGGGTTTTGGAAGTGGAAAGGATATAAGCTTGATTATCGACAGCCTGGTTGCAGTTTTTATTTTAAGCCCTTGCCGGTTGAGGTAATGGTCAGCTTGCCGTGTTTTACTCCCTTTACACCGATTAACCTGCTGGATAAGTCCCTCGCTTCAGAAGCTTTCCCTTTTATCACCATTACTTCGAGACAGTTATCATGCTCAAGATGAACATGCATGACAGAAATAATCATTTCATGATGGTCATGCTGCAGTTCAAGGAGCAAGTCGCTCAAGCCCTTGACATGATGATCGTAAATAATTGTTATAGTTCCGGCCACTTCTTCATCGTCTTGCGACCAATCCAGCTCAACTAACTGGTTGCGAATGAGATCACGAATTGCCTCGGAACGATTTGGATAGCCGCGCTTGACAATTTCCTTATCAAGGCGGGCCAGCAGCTCTTTTTCCATAGAAATACCAAAACGTATTAAACCTGACAAGAATTTCACCTCCACATTGATTATGCTGATTATAGCATAGAATAAAAATACTCATTAGTTGTTAAATAAAAAATTGAAAAACCCCCACCTTTAATTTATAATGTGTTAAGCAGGGGATTTCAATATGGTAACCCTTTATGGAGGGCCNAATTATTGTTCTGGGAGATAGCCTTTAGCACTATTGGCGGCCTGGGTCTTTTTTTGTTTGGTATACAGATCATGGCTTCCGGGATGCAGAAAGCTGCCGGGGATCGTTTCCGGCATATTCTTGAAATACTAACTAACAAGCCTGTGCTTGGAGTTTTAACAGGTATTTTCGTTACATTTCTCGTGCAGAGCAGCAGTACTGCCTCGGTCATGGTAGTTGGGTTTGCCAATGCCGGGCTGATGAACCTTTCCCAGGCGGTAAGTGTAATAATCGGCTCTAATATAGGGACTACCGTAACCGCCCAGATCATTTCTTTTAACGTAGGTGTAATCGCATTTCCGGCAATCGGGATAGGTTCATTATTAAACTTTTTTGGGCGCCGCCGGTTTCAGCGTTACCTGGGACAGACAGTACTCGGTTTTGGTCTGCTTTTTCTCGGAATGACTACCATGTCAGAGGGTATGTCGCCTTTAAGAGACCTGGAAGCTTTCCATGCAATGCTGCTTCAGTTCAGTGAGTACCCAATCCTGGGTATTATCGCAGGCGCCATCTTTACAGCCCTGATCCAGAGCAGCAGTGCAGCTACCGGTGTTATTATTGCCCTGACTATGCAGGATCTGATTCCTTTTTATTCAGCTGTTCCATTGATCCTGGGAACAAATATTGGCACCAGCATTACTGCTATCCTTGCATCAATTGGAGCAAACGTTACGGCCCGGCGCGTGGCAGTGGCCCATGTTTTGTTTAACGTTCTGGGAGTTATTATTGCCCTCATTGTACTTGTTCCCTTTACAGATATTATCCTGCAAACTGCCACTACAGTGCCCCGGCAGGTAGCCAATACCCATACAGCCTTTAACCTGCTGAACACCATTATATTTGTTGTATTTCTAAAACAATTTACCGGGCTTATCTGTAAAATTATTCCCGGGGAAGACGAAAAAATGGATTTCGGACCGAAATACCTGGATCCGCGTATTTTGAAAACGCCAGGTATTGCCATTGGCGGCGCCAAGCAGGAATTGCTGCGAATGGCAGGTATTGCCCGGGAAATGCTAGCCGAAGCGCTAGAAGTGTTCCTCAAGGATGATTTAAAAAAGATCAAGCACATTATCCAAATGGAAGAGCTGGTAGATGGCCTTGAAAAAGAAATTAATGTTTATTTATCAGAGCTTTCACAGCACTCCATGACCATGGAGCAATCCAAAAAAGTTGGGCACCTTATGTCTGCAGCTAATGACCTGGAGAGAATTGGTGACCACGCAGAAAATATTATGCAGCTATCGGAGATGAAGACAGAAGAACGGCTGCCATTTTCAGCAACAGCCTTAGAAGAGATCACCCTTTTATATAAAAAAGTTGATAAAATGCTTGGCCAGGCTATCGATGCCATGGAAAATGACGATAAAGAACTGGCGGCACATGTGGTTAAAGAAGACGATGAAGTTGATGAGCTTGAAAAAAAGCTTCGTAAGAGGCATATTGACAGAATTAATACCAAGAAATGTTACCCCCAGGCCGGAGTATTGTTCCTAGACCTTTTAAGCAATCTTGAACGTATTGGTGATCATGCCAACAATATTGCGGACCTTGTATTGGAAGAATAGATTCAACCGTCTGCCTATTATAAACCACTCGAAAGTTTGGTGATTGTCCAGGTGGTCCAAGCAAAAGGCACTCTGCTGCTTAACGATAGCCGGGAATCCCTGGCAAAAGCGGCAGCTATCATAAAGCGGGGCGGACTGGTTGCATTTCCAACCGAAACAGTTTATGGGTTGGGTGCGTCAGCGACAAAAGGGAAAGCAGTTGCAAGTATTTTTGCAGCGAAAGGAAGGCCTGCAGATAATCCCCTGATTGTTCATTTATCTAGCCGCAACCAGCTAAACCTTGTTGCCCGGGAAGTCCCTGATGAAGCGGAGTTTCTGGCTGACAAATTCTGGCCTGGCCCGCTAAGTCTGGTTCTGCAAAGGTCTGAATATATTCCTGCAGAGGTAAGCGCAGGGCTGCCGACTGTAGCAGTCAGAATGCCCGATCACCCGGTTGCCCTGGCATTAATTGATCTGGCCGGTGTGCCTTTGGCCGCGCCTAGTGCTAATAAATCAGGTCGTCCCAGCCCAACCAGTTACCGACATGTCCTTGAGGATTTGGCCGGCAAAATAGATGCGGTAATAAAGAGCAGTATCTGCAAAATAGGTATAGAGTCCACTGTCCTTGATTTGACCGGCCCCTCTCCGCTAATCCTTCGCCCAGGTGGCCTGCCGAGGGAAGATCTGGAAAAAGCTCTTGGCCGCAGAATTGGTTTGGCAGGTGACAAAAAAAATATTCTTCAGCCTGTTTCCCCTGGGATGAAATACCGGCATTATAAACCTAGAGCCCCCCTGGTCCTTATAACTGGACGTGATGCAATGAGACGTCAGGTACTTAACCGGTTGGCCCTTTATTATCAAAGGAAGGGTTTCGCAGTCGGCATGTTGAACATTTCTATGCAGCACCGTTTGAAGGACAACGCTGATCCTGAAAAGCTTGCAGCAATGTTATACAACTATCTGCGCAGGATGGATGCAGCAGGAGTTGATATTATTTTTGCCGAGGAAATAAGTTTTGCAGGGATTGGCTTGGCGGTAATGAACCGGTTGAAAAAAGCGGCTACCCGGGTATTGAGAGTATAAGGGGGGAAGTCATTGCTAAAAATACTGTTTGTTTGCACTGGAAACACCTGTCGCAGTCCGATGGCAGAAGCATTATTAAAGTATGAACTGGAGAACGTAGACCTTCCCTTTGAAGTTGAGGTTACTTCAGCGGGCCTTTCTGCTGTAGCCGGGGAAAAAGCATCTGAACCGGCTAAAAAAATGTTCAGCCAGGACGAGCAAAACCTCAGTCACCACAAAGCCAAAACAATTGACCTGGATCTTATTGACGATGCAGACCTGATCCTGGTTATGACAGACGATCATAAACGTCAGCTGCTTGCCCGTTTTCCACGTGCGGCTAATAAAACTTTCATTTTCAAGGAATACGCAGGTGAGGCAGACAACAGCTGTAATATCGCTGACCCTGCAGGCTACGGTCCGGATAAGTATCGCCAGGTCCTGGAGGATATTCGTTGTAGTGTAAAGAAGCTTGTGAGCAAACTTAAGGAGGGGTCCCAGAATGAAAGTAGCCCTGGGTAGTGATCATGCCGGTTTTTTCCTAAAAGAAAATATTGCAGAATACCTTGCCGCCAGTGATAAATCATTTCTGGATTGCGGGGTATCGTCTGAAGATAGTGTTGATTATCCCGATATTGCTGTTTCCGTGGTTAATGCTGTTCTCTCCGGTGAATGCGAATGTGGAATCCTGATTTGCGGTACCGGTATCGGCATGTCAATCGCTGCCAATAAGCATAAAGGGATCAGGGCTGCATTGTGTGGGGAGCCTTATTCTGCAAAATGTGCCCGCAAGCATAATGATGCCAATATCCTGACCATGGGTTCGAGAGTTACAGGGCCGGGACTGGCAGTAGATATTATAGAAGCTTTCTTCACCGAGACCTTTGATGGAGGCAGGCACAAGCGTCGCCTTGATAAGATTGAGTTCATTGAAAAATAAATAATGGAGATGAAGACGACAGCATGAATAAAATAAAAAACAAGCCTGAAGCCGATCCGCTTAAAGTTGTTGACCCCGAGATTCATGAAACCATATCAGTTGAGCAGAAAAGACAGCAGGATAACTTGATCATGATTGCTTCTGAAAACCTGGTCAGTAAAGCTGTTCTTGAAGCCCAGGGTTCGGTGCTCACCAATAAATACGCGGAAGGCTATTCAGGTGCCCGCTATTATGGAGGGTGCTTATGTGTTGACCGCGCAGAAGACCTTGCCTGCAGTAGAGCTAAGGATGTTTTTAAGGCTGAGCATGTAAATGTTCAACCGCATTCTGGGACATCAGCAAATATGGCTGTATTTCTGGCTGTTTTAAAGCCGGGTGATCGGATCTTAGGCATGGATTTAAGCCATGGAGGCCACCTGACTCACGGTAGTAAAGTCAACATTTCTGGCCGCTATTACGATTCATTTAGCTATAAAGTAGAGCCTGATTCATGCCTGCTTGATCTTGACCGGGTAAGGGATATTGCCCGGGAAATAAAACCGGGCTTAATTATTGCCGGAGCCAGTTCTTACCC
>SL_3KL_010_SEDDRAFT_10005691_pt1 | contig 11169 bp, 10 predicted proteins | sample SodLakKL_010_SED_2_FD_10381 | JGI IMG/M metagenome (IMG submission 10381)
TCCTCCTTCAATTCTTTCACGAAAATGCTTTCTATCCGGGTGACCCCTGCCTGGTCAATATGGCGGTTTAAACGGTGTACCAGTTTGGCCGGATTCAATTGCCCCTCACCGTTGATGGTTATATCTGCCCGCATTTTTAAAGGATTGGAGTCATTCATTCCCGATCCCATGGATTTTGAAGTGGGTTGAAAAGGCCGCGGACACTGTTCATTTTGGAGGAGTGCATTGAGTTCATCCAGCGCGTTAAAAGTTTTATCTTTCAGGGCGCTCAGTTGTTTTGGGAAATACTCATATCCGGAACAGGGCCTCATATCAATTTCTTCAGCGGAAATAAGATTTTGGATCATTTCCAGTCCGTTCATACGGTCTCGAACTAGTTTGACTGCCTTTTTCTGACCCATAGTTTCTATGTCTTCCAGGATTTCCGAAGGACTGCCGTAGCACATAAAACCGGCGTTTCGTGTGCTTGCAGACCGCGCCAGCTGATGCGCCTCCAAAATGACTATTTTTAAGGAGGGCTGCATCCGGGACAAATGAAAGGCTGTCCACAAACCCGTAAAACCACCACCAACGATACACACATCGCATTTCTCGGGGAACAAACTTTGTTCCCAGTAACTCAGACCTGAAAGTTTTTGCATCATCTGTTCATAAAACTGTAGAAAGGACGTAATTTTGGGTTGCAAAAATAACACTAATATGATACAAAGGATTCAATCTTTATTTTTATTGATCGCCGGAATGGGGTATTTTGCTGTGTTCTTTTTACCCGTAGCCACGGCCGAGGAGACTTTTGGTACCATCATGGCGGATGGGATTTTTCAGGTCGATGAATACGTCTGGTTGTTGTTGGTAGCTGTATTGGCCGTCTTGTTGAGTGTGGTGAATATTTTTTTGTTTAAAAACCGCAACGTTCAGAAAAAGTTGTGTTTGGTAACTTCAGTACTGGGGCTGGCATGGATAATCATTGCCTTTTCTAAAATACTCTACCTCGAAGAAAAAGGTGGTGGAGAAACGGTGGTGAGCCACGGGGCTGCTTTTATTGCGGTTTTACTGGCCATTGTATTCACCGCAATGGCCTTCCACTTTATTAGAAAAGACGATAAACTGGTAAAATCAATGAATAGCCTGCGATAAAGCAGAATATTGAAAAGTCTCCTGTAAAGGAGGAATATCCGTGACTTATCCTATTGCCCGGAATGGTGATCTGTTTTGTGACTGCATAATAAATTTTTGAAGTGGCCTCAAGAGCGGACAGATAGTTGAGTCTGGCAACGAAATTCCGGTGGCTGAGGCTCTCGAAGCTACCGGAATTTTATCCCAATAATTACTCCAGCTAAACATTTACTGAAGACTTGATATACTTAAAGTTATCAAACTAGGCACATGACAGATAATGGAAACTCTTTTAACAAATTGGGAAGGAGCAAGGTTTTCGGCAATAAAAATCCCAGGTACTACTAGTGTCAAGGCAATTTAACTCATATATGTGCTTAAATTGTTTTCAGCCCATGCTTGCTCTCTTAAAGGGGAGTCAGGGTGCAGTTTTGAGCTGCTGTTCTTCTATTTCAATGCCATAATTTGTTCTAAAATGGGGTCGAATGATTGAGTTCTGTCGTAATCTTTAATCAATTCAACTACTACACTGTGGTCTTTAAACAATTCAATCAAATCACTCTTGGCTCGATTACACCTTCTATGTCTCATGCGCAAACCATTTGGCTAGCAGACTTTAATATTGTCTTTTTTGAATACGAAATTTGAGGTATTTATAACTGTTCCACTTATCCAAGTCCTACACTTGACAGAAGGTAGAAATAATAGGATTGTTAAAATTCTCATTTTGTTCTGAAGATAAAAAAACATTACTCAATGCGTGGCCGCGCTGAGTAGTTGACCTTGTATTGTTCGGCTTTTCGCAGTTCAATTTTTACATCTGAAACGATCCCCATAGTTACATCGCCATCCACCCGCAGGGAGGTGGTTATGGCCGGTATTTGATTTTCCGGCACTCTGAGTCGGTGTTCGCCAATGAAAAGCGCGATGTCATTGAGGCCTCTGATGGCGTCTCCCATCTGAATTCTCGGGGATGAACCGTAAATGTGTTGGTACCTGTCATAGGGTACACCAATGTAAATATAGTTGACCAGTGATTTTCTCCCCAGACTTGTCAATTCAGTAGCTTCGGGAGTGGTCACCTGAACGATGATATCTGCATCTCTCAGAACGGTTACCACCATAAAAAAGAACAGCAACATAAAAATGATATCCGGCAGGGAGGCCGTTTGAATGGCCGGTGACGCTTTTCCTCTTTTTTTTCTAAATCTGGACATAAATTGTTATCTTATCTGGATTTACATTAACGAACAACAATTAGGTTATCTTTCTTCACCAAATTCCGTCGGTTCGGCTTCTGAGATGATCATGGGAATTTCGCTCCTGATTTCCCTTCGCTGGTCGATGTTCAGGTCTTCGTACCTTTCTCCAAACATGGATTCGGCGAGTTCATCTCTCAATTCATTATATGCACCCATTATCTCGTTGTAAACTTCGAGATATGTTTCGTAGCTCGTTCCTCGGTCATTCCTCAAAGAAATAATTGCATCTCTGGGAGATGCGGGCATAGTGCTGAGGTTCATGGGATTCATGATAAACTCCTTGGAGCGCTCTCTCAAGTTCGAAATATCTTCTCGTTCGCCTCTGACCAAGAGTTGGTTTTGTGCATTTACCAATATAGACAACACATTCCGATCGGCAATTTGTTCTATTTCTTCATCTTCTGCCCAGGGCGGCAGGCGGACCAGTATCCCTCTGTCTTCGACAATGGTGGTAGTCACCAGGAAGAAAATCAATAGTAGAAAAGCAATATCGGCCATTGCTCCCGCATTGATTTCATTACTCATCCGATCTCTAGCTGACTTTCTGGCCATGAAAAAAGTTATTAATTTTTAAATAAGTTGATTATCTCTGCCACCACAATCGAAAGAGCAGCGAGTGCGATCAGCGTTATCGTGGTCGTCAGACCCGCCGATACCAATCGGCTGACTTCATCGGAAATATCAAAATTCTCAAGCGTACTCGCTATAGGTCCATCGTCCAGACCAGAATCGGCTGTTGAATAAAGAATGAGTCCAAAGACAAAAAGGACGACCAAGCCGATGATCATTTTCATGGATCGTTTGGGCTCGCGTATCAAAAACCAGATGCCAAAAGCCAATGCGATCAGGGCATTGATTATAACGAGGTAAAAGGCAGAATACAAACCAAAGTCAAATATGTTGGATTTGTACTGTTCTTCATCGGGCAGAGCTTCAAACTCGGCAGACCCTGCAGTAATGATCAGGAAAAAAACCCCGACTATAAGTGCAGACAACACGATGGCGAACAACTGTCCGTGTTTGATTAATATGTTGTATAATTTAGACATGAATACAGGTTTGAATTGAATTAGTAATAACCGTCAACTAAATCACTTTTGGGTTCTAACCATTACATCCACGAAAGCAACAGTAGCATCCTCCATTCGATTTACGATTCCATCAATTTTAGATACGATGTAATTGTAAAAAATTTGAAGGATAATCGCGACGATCAAACCAAATACGGTGGTGAGAAGGGCTACCTTAATACCGCCTGCCACAATCGATGGAGATAAATCTCCGGCAGCTTCAATTCTGTCAAAGGCATAGATCATACCAATAACCGTTCCCATAAACCCAAGCATTGGGGCGATGGCAATAAAAAGCGAGATCCACACCAAACCTTTTTCCAGCAAGCCCATCTGTACACTTCCATAGGATACAATGGCTTTTTCTACTCCGTCGATACCTTTGTCGTGATTGTTCAGTCCTTCGTACAAAATACTGGCAGTCGGACCGGGGGTTGCTTTGCAAATTTCTTTGGCACCTTCGATGTCACCTTCCCGAACTTTTTCCTCAATTCGACGAACCAGTTTGTCCGTGTTTACCGTGGCTATATTGAGTGTTATGATGCGCTCAATACAAAATGCCAGACCAATGATCAGACAAACGAGTACCAAGCTCATAAACCTCCAGTCCCCCTGGATGAACTGCTCTTTAATGACTTGAAAAACACCTGTCTCTGCAGCTTCAGTTGCTTCCTGCGCCAGCACAGGTGTTGCAGCCAAAAATAAAACACCCAGGATCATCAGGGTAGAACTTTTCAATAATCTTCGATTCATAATCTTTTGATTTTCGCTGATTTAGTTAAAAGTTTAAATTTGCTTCGCCCCAAAGGTAAAACCTTTAAGGTTAACTCAATTTTAATATTTTGCGGAGAGTAAGGGATTCGAACCCTTGATACCCTTTTGGGGTATACACGCTTTCCAAGCGTGCGCCTTCGACCACTCGGCCAACTCTCCAATCGTTTACCTTCCTCCGAGCACTCGTTTGCTCAAATAAAGATCAATATTACGAAAAAAAATGAGAACAAATATAAAATCCTTGCGGTGCAATTTAGTTTTAATTTTTGGATATAATTTTTCTCAATTTATTTTTTAAAGACCTTCAATGCATTCTCTCCGGTTTTGTCTTTAATATACACTAAAGATTCTCCAAGAATTTCGGCCGACTTTTCAGCAATTATTTTTACAAAGGCTGATTCATTTCGCTTTCCCCTGTGCGGAGCCGGAGCCAAATATGGAGCGTCGGTTTCCAGTACCATATTTTCCAACCCCACTAATTTTAACACTTTGTCCAGTCCGCCGTTTTTAAATGTAACGACACCACCAATTCCCATCATGAAGCCCAAATCTCTGATTTTTTTCACTTCTTCCGGCGATCCCGTAAAACAGTGGAATACACCGCTGAGGTTGCCGTCCTGCGCCCGGGATATTTCATCAATTGTGATTTCGAGGGCATCGCGCGAGTGAATAATAATGGGGAGTTGGGTTTCCTTTGCCCAGGAAATATGCCTGCGAAAGGAATGCAATTGGTTTTCCAAAGTGGTTTTATCCCAATACAGGTCAATTCCGGTTTCCCCTATAGCGATGAGCCGGGGATCGTCGAGATATTGCTCCATTTCAGACAAAGTCCGTTTGTTGTCCCCCCCCGCGCTGCAGGGATGCAACCCCATTGTGGGATAGGCAAAGTCCGGATACTTTTGGTGTAAACGAAACATCGGCTCTATGGAGCTGGAATCAATATTGGGCAAGACCACCCATTTTACCCCCGCCTCTTGTGCGCGCTCCACCATCTCCTCGGTATCCTCTTTAAATTGCGGGGCAAATAAGTGGGCGTGTGTATCTATTAACATAGTTATCGGTAGTTGTTTTTAAAGCGATTGAAAAATATTTCCAGGTCATTTACAACCCGGTAATCCATGGAATAATTGTAATTGTACTTGGCCAATAAATTCAAATTTCTTTTTCCAGGGGGTTCTTCCCAGATGCAAGCGGGGGGCAATTCAGGTGTAAAACGAGAGGGCTGTCCATCCGGGTGGTAACCCACCCAGGTTTTTCGGGATCGAATCACTGAAAACCAATCGGAAAGGAACTGCCCGGGTTTTTTAACCAGAATGGCAATCAGGGGCAAAAAGGGTAAAAGGGCCAGACAAATAAGCATATCCAATAATCGCTTAGATGCCCTGATGTGGGGGAGGGACAGACGATGGACTATTTGTTTGCTGAATAATTCACCGCTTTGCGAAGAGGAAAAACTGCTGATCAATCCATCTCCTTCTGGGGTCAAAATCCGGTATTTGATTTTGTAACCCAAAATGTTCATGATTTCCATCATGAGGTCGTAGCGCATTTCTGCCTCACAGAAAATAACCTCCGAAGGCCTGTATGCATGAGCTACTTCATCGATGTCGTCAATGGTTCCCATGAAAAATTCATCATCGGTTTCTACCGGACTCAGTGGAATGACCTTCTTTGCTTTGTATTCGTTGAATTGAAGAATATCCAAAGCTTTCAGTATTTGCTTTTTCTCCCCGATGAGTATTACGGTCTGCGACTGGTCGGTGCTAAAACTCCAGCTTCCCGTTGTCAGGTAATTGTAGCCCAGCCTGGTGAGTATAGTGTACACGAGTATCCAGATTCCGGAAACCAGCAGGACCGCTCGCGATGATCTGAAAAATGTATCCGTCAATCCGTAAATGGCTATGAGAATGAGTCCTCCGGCCAATACGGCCAAAAAGGTGTTCAGCAAGGTTTTGTACCTCGAATAATAACCGCTCAGATAAAGGGCAATCAGCCAGAGAAGTGCGTAAAAAGGCAGATTGATAAACAACATGGTCTCCGGGTAGTAATGCGGGTTGCCGTGAATGATTTGTCCCAACAGATATTGCAGGGCGATAAACCCCAGGTATATGGCCGCAAAGTCAATCAACATCCTTCCCCGGCCGGTCAAAAAAGTACCCATTACCGACAGGAGCGCTCTGATGTATATACCTGTTTTTAAAAACCATTTAAAAAACCAACTGCGCTGTGAAAAGTGCTTGTTGGCAAATATTTCCATGGCCTTGTAAAAAGTCTTCACATAGTTGAAGCTGACCTTTTTGGTGCTCTCTCCCTTGAAGTGGATGATGGTGGTATCTGCCAGGTACAGGATTTGATAACCGGCTGTGGTGATTCTGTAGGATAGATCAATGTCTTCGCCGTACATAAAGAAATCCTCATCAAATCCTCCCCCGGTCTTTTCCAAGACCTCTCTGCGAACCATCATAAATGCTCCCGATAACACATCGATGAATGCATTTTCGTCATGGGGAAGATGCCCCAGGTAATACCGATTAAAAACGGACGATTTCGGGAACAATCCCGAAAGACCACTGGCTTTGCAAAAGGCTACAAAGGGTGTGGGCAAACCTCTTTTTGATTCCGGAAGATACTGCCCGCTGCCATCTACCATTTTTACCCCCACCGCACCGATCCCTGGATTTTGATCCAGGTGCTCAACGGGAAGCACCAGACTGTTTTCCCTCAAAATGGTATCCGGATTGAGAAATAGAATATGCTCTCCTGCTGCAGCGGCCAATCCCTGATTGCAGGCAACGGAAAAGCCCTTGTTCTCCCGGTTTGCAATAATTTTTACTGCCGGGTACTTTTCCCTTATCAATTCGACGGACTGATCAGTCGAACAATTGTCCACAACGATGATCTCAAAGTTCCAGGGCTTTTCTGCCAGTAAAATCGATCGTATACATTGGTCTATGAAATACCTGACGTTGTAGTTTACAATGACGATGGAAAGTTTCATAGGTAGGGTCTTCTTCCGGTAGAATTATTCAGTGAGCTGGTAGGGTAGACGTGCTCGAATGGATCTGCCCAGAGTCATTTCGTCCGCGTACTCCAATTCGCCCCCGAAAGCCACACCTCTCGCCAATATGGAAATTTTCGCAATGCCCGCTTCCTGCAGACATCTGGACAAATAATAAATGGTGGTCTCCCCGTCAATGGTTGGACTGATGCCCATGATGACTTCTTCAATGTCTGCGCCCTTGCAGCGATCTAAAAGGCTCGGAATATTGAGGTCGTCCGGACCGACCCCATCGATGGGAGAAATGACTCCCCCCAACACGTGATACAATCCTTTGTAATGGCCCGTATCTTCAATGGCGAGCACATCCCGAATGCTCTCGACCAGGCAGAGAACCTTGTGATCCCTCTTTAAGTCAGAGCAGATGTGGCAGGTATCGTAGTCTGATATGTGGTGGCACTTTTTACAAAACTTCAACTCCGACCCCAGGTTTTCAATGGCTGAATTGAACTTTTCCAATTTGGACTTGGGTTGATAAATGCAATGTAAGGCAAGCCTTAAGGCTGTCTTTTTTCCGATGCCGGGTAAAGAAGCAAAGGCTTCTATCGCATCTTCCAGTATTCTCGACGATTGATTTCCCATAAGTACGCTTAAAATTACAATGTAAAGATAGGGCTTTTCAAATTTGAAAGACAATAATATATAATATTTCTACCTTCATCGGGCGATGCGTGAGAGCAAACCGGAACGCATGACTTTTTTTGGTCTGTGGTGCACTGTCCGGAACCATTGGATACATGGTGGTGGAGGAGGTATTTTTTTAATCATTGAACGCATGCGGTATTTTTTGAATTTCAATGGGACCCATTCAATTGAGAAGGTCAATAATAGTGCTATATTTGTGTTTGAATTTTCAGACAATGGAAAACAAAACTTCTGTAATTGTTTTTAATTTGTCTATTGTGCGATTTGAATTTTAAAAATTGATACAAGCTGTTTAATTTAGCGGCTTCATAAAAAGGAAAGAGAATATGGCTGAAGTTATTAAAATGCCCCGCATGAGCGATACCATGGAAGAGGGTGTCATAGTTGCCTGGCATAAAAAAGTGGGCGATGCGATCGAACCTGGTGATATATTGGCTGAAGTGGAAACCGATAAGGCCACCATGGATCTGGAGAGTTATCAAGAGGGTACGCTCCTGTACATTGGAGTTAAAGAGGGCCCGGTGCCGGTCAATAGTGTGATTGCGGTAATCGGAGAGGAAGGTGAGGACTACAAGGAAGCGCTGGCTGCAGAGGAAGGCAGTGCTGAGTCCGATTCAGAGTCCAGTGATGAAAGCGAAGACAAAAAAGAGGAAAAGTCCTCAGGGGACAAAAAAGACGAAAAATCCTCGGAGGAATCCTCCTCTGAGTCGGAACCGGAGACCAGATCCACTGAAGAAAAGGAGACGGAAACGGCCGATGAAGGTGAGCGTTTACGTGTGTCCCCTCTGGCCAGAAAAATGGCCGAAGAAGCCAATATAGATTTGAAAAGGTTAAAAGGGACGGGAGAGCACGGCAGAATTGTCAAGAAGGATATTGAGAAGGCCAAAGAAGAGGGTGTTCCCGCCGCTGCGACCGGATCCGTACCCGCGGGTGTGGAGTCGTTTGATAAGATTCCGGTCAGTCAAATGAGAAAGACCATTGCAAAGAGATTGGGAGAGAGTAAGTTTACGGCTCCCCATTTTTACCTCACCATAGACATTGATATGTCCAGAGCCATCTCGACCCGAAAGAAAATCAATGAGATGATTGCCCCGGACAAGATTTCATTCAACGACCTGGTCATTAAAGCGTGCGCTACCGCATTGAAGTTGCATCCCCAGGTAAACACTTCCTGGATGGGTGACCACATGCGACAAAACCACCACATTCATATTGGTGTAGCAGTAGCCGTCGATGATGGGTTGCTGGTTCCGGTCTTAAAACACGCCGATCAGATGAACTTATCCTCCATCAATTCCGCCGTAGCTGAGTTCGCTGAAAAGGCGAGAAATAAAAAGCTGCAGCCCGAAGAAATGCAGGGGAATACCTTTACGATATCCAACCTGGGAATGTTTGGCATAGAGGAGTTTACAGCCATCATTAATCCACCGGATGCGTGTATACTTGCAGTGGGAGGCATCCGTGAAGTTCCGGTGGTAGAAAACGGCGAAATAAAAGCCGGAAGCAAAATGAAGGTCACTTTGTCCTGCGATCACCGCGTAGTAGACGGTGCTACAGGTGCAAAATTCCTCGCAGACTTCAAATCCATGTTGGAAGAACCCCTCAGGATGATTGTTTAAAAGGGAATCAGGATCACTCGGTTAATTCAATTTATTCAGCGCGATTTGCAGTGCCGAAGTAGATAAATGAACCGGTTTTGCATGGAATTCCCGTACTTCTTTCATGGCTTTGAGTATGGTTTGAGAGATGTCGTCAAAAATGGCGCGATCAGTCATTTCAATGTCTGCTTGCATTAAGTATGCAAAAGTTCGGGCCATTCCACAATTGGCAATGAAATCGGGAATAAGTGCAATCTTTGAATCGGTGTACTTGGCTGTCGGACCAAAGGAAATGCCATCGTCCACAAAGGGAACATTGGCACCGCATGACATCACCTCCATGCCCGCTTTTATTAAACGGTCAACCTGGTCTCTGGTAACCAACTTTGAAGCCGCTCCCGGGATAAATACTTCAGCGCCCAAATCCCAAAACCTTTCATTGACCTCATCAAAGGGGAGCATGTCCTCTGAAAATAATTTATTGCCCTTCTTTTCCTGAAACAGTTTTGCAATTTCTGTTGGGCTAAAACCCTCCTCATTGATCAATCCGTGATCTTTGTCCAGAATGCCCACAATTTTTACACCCATTTCAGCCAGGTAAAACGCTGTCGCTGATGCCACATTTCCCCATCCCTGAATGAGAGCTCTTTTCTGTCCGGGAGATTCCCCCTTGTACAATTTGTAAAAATGCTTGACGGATTCAGCCACTCCGTAGCCCGTTACCATGTCTGCAATGGCAAACTTCCGCGGTCCCTGCGGAAAATATGCGGTGTCCTCAACAATTTTATTACAGCCTTCTCTCAGTTGACCGATGACTCTGACCTTCTCCTTTGAGTTGAGATGCCCGTTTACCACTCCTTCCTGGGGATGCCACAGCCCGTAACTCTCCGTAATTGGGTTGACCTCCTTAATTTCATCCACGTTCAAGTCCCCACCGGTTCCGTAGTAATTTTTTAAAATGGGCAAACTCGCTTTCCACCACCTCTTTAAAACCTCCTCTTTTCTCGGGTCATTGGGGTCGAAGTCTATGCCAGATTTGGCCCCGCCTATGGGAGGGCCACTTACGCTGAACTTAACTTCCATCACTTTGGCCAATGAGAGTACTTCATCTTTACTGAGGCCTTTCCTCATGCGAGTTCCTCCTCCTGCAGCCCCGTTTCTCAGAGAATTTATAACGATCCACCCTTTGGCTTCCGTTTTGGTATCACTCCATTCAAAAACAATTTCCGGTGGGGTATTCAGGTACTTTTCAAATTGATTGTTCACGTCCTTTTTTTTTACAAATATAATTCTATACCCCCACTCTTTAAACTCTGAGAGCCATTACTTGAAAAGAAAAAAAAGCAAAAACAAATTAAAATTAAAAATAATATGTATATTTGTGGTTATTAAATCTTTTGAGACATGAAGAAATATCCATCTACACCCGAAGGGGAAGTGAGAAATGAAGAATTACCCGGGCTTAATGAGGAGTTTGGAAAATTGAGGCTTCGTTTTTTATCTCTGAGTGGAGAGCCATTCAGTTCTGAACTGAATCGAGTCTTTGAATCATTTGAGATCCCCGAAGTTCTTTTAGGACCTCCCATATTTCGGCCGTATGGTTTTGACCACGAGTTTGCCGGGAGAGTAAGGGGATGGTCAGAGGA
>SL_3KL_010_SEDDRAFT_10005693_pt1 | contig 11167 bp, 14 predicted proteins | sample SodLakKL_010_SED_2_FD_10381 | JGI IMG/M metagenome (IMG submission 10381)
CTTATATCGTCGATTACCGTTGCGGGAATCACAGCATACCCCTATAATTTAGCGTAAATATTTATACATTTATAGGACATGATAGACAACTTAATTAAGATAGCAGATGAATGTTCACATTTCATAAAAGAATGTCACAATTATCCCCTCATTAAGAAATTAAAATGTAACGGGGAATTCGTCAGAAAGATTAAAGTACGTAAAAAAAGCAGAAAAGATGGTTTTATTCAAAACTTCAATTCTGCTTTTGATGATATGTATAACAATCTACATGGTCGATCAATATTTTGTAATGATGTTCACATGGATAATAGTGAGGATGAAGGCATGGAACGTTTTTATGTTTTCCCCATAAACGGTTTTAAGTTCCTGTTTAATCCAAGTGTAGACTACCATAGAGAATACCAAGAACTGTATGAAAAGATGTCTAAGCTTATGACACATGAAGAATGTGAAAAAGTATTCGTGGACATAATACAATATTCATATAAAGAATCAAATGTTCCGTTACATGAAGCTTTGCTTTCAGAGAAGGAAATAATCATCTTCGGAATACCATATTATTACGCTGTAAAAGTTAATAAATTTCCGACTTATTCCCTTCTTTTACATGAAATAAAAGACTTAGATACCTAAGTATCGGATTTGATTACGTTATTAAAATTTAGCCAGATACGATCTAAATAACATCCACCTAGACAAAACAAAATATCATATTAAAGGAGATACATATGTCGCTTAAAGCTCTTTCGGATTACACTTTTTACTCTCGCTACGCCCAGTACCTACCAGAGAATAAACGTAGAGAAACATGGGATGAAGCAGTTACTAGAGTATTTGATATGCACAGGAAAAAGTATAAGAAGCCACTACTCGAAAATCCAGAACTACAACAGTATATGGAATTTGCAGAAACCCAAGTTAAAAAGAAAAGAGCATTAGCTGCTCAACGGACTTTACAATTTGCAATTGACCCCATTCTGAAACATGAGCTAAAGACATACAACTGCACCGCAACCCATATAGATAGAGAAGAAGTGTTTTCAGAAACCATGTATGTATTATTATGTGGTGCCGGTGCCGGGTTCAGCGTACAAAAACATCATATTAAAAAACTTGGAACTATCAAACCTAGAAACACGGATGAAGCAGAAGTTCATCACATTATAGAAGATTCTATAGAAGGATGGGCTGACGCTATTGCGGCCTTAATGGATTCATACTTCTCAAATCCAGTCAAATTCCCAGAGTATAACGGAAAGAAAATTCACTTTGATTTTTCAAATATTAGACTGGAGGGGGCATTAATAGGGGGTAGGTTTAAAGCACCCGGCCCAGAAGGATTAAAAAACGGCTTGGTTAAGATATCGAACGTAATCGAACGCCGCATAAATTCAGACGAATTCCACACTGATGAATTTGCTGGGAAATTGCGCCCCATTGATGCGTATGACTGCATTATGCATATAAGTGATTGTGTCTTATCTGGTGGAGTTAGAAGATCTGCAACGTTATGTATGTTTTCTCATGATGATACAGAAATGATGAATGCAAAAATTGGCGCATGGTTTAAAGATAATCCCCAAAGAGGTAGAAGCAATAACAGTGCTGTATTATTAAAAGGGTCTACTACACGGGAAGAATTTTCCAATCTTATAAATGCAACAAAAGAATATGGGGAACCCGGCTTCGTATGGGTAGACGACCTAGAAATAGTATTCAATCCTTGTGTAGAGGTAGGCATGGTTCCTCGCTCCCCCAGTGGCAAATCAGGCTGGCAAGGATGCAATTTAACAGAAATAAATGGGAAATATTGTGATACCGAAGAAAAGTTTCTGGAAGCGTGTAGAACTTCTGCAATTATTGGAACCTTACAAGCGGGGTACACCAATTTCAAGTATTTGACATCTACCACCAAAGAAATATTTGAACATGAAGCATTACTGGGGTGCTCTATTACGGGATGGATGGATAACCCAGATATATTATTTGATGAAAAAATTCAGAGAAAGGGCGCAAAAATTATATTAGAAGTGAATGAAAAGATAGCCAAAATGATAGGTATTAACCCAGCGGCCAGAGCTACATGCGTGAAACCGGCGGGTAGCACTAGTTGCGTTTTGGGAACTGCCAGTGGCATTCACCCCCATCATGCCAAACGATATATCAGAAGAACACAAGTCAATAGAACAGAATTTTGTGGCCAATTTTTTCAAAACGCCAACCCACATGCGGTGGAAAAGTCAGTGTGGTCCGCTAATGGAACAGATAATGTTATTTCGTTTTTATGTGAAGTACCCCCCGGTGCTATTACAAAAAATCAAATATCAGCAGTGGATCTATTGAGTAAAGTCAAACTAACCCAACAAAATTGGGTAAAATTTGGCACTCGCGTAGAACGATGCACCGTTCCAGAAGTAAGACACAACGTTTCTAATACCTGTACTGTGATGGAAGATGAGTGGGATGATGTTGAAAAATTCATATTTGATAATCAAAAATGGTTTGCGGGTGTTTCATTACTCCCCGCATCAGGTGACTTGGATTATGTACAAGCTCCATTCTCTACAGTATTGACTCCTAATGAGTTAGTAAAAGAGTATGGTGATGCTTCCGTGTTTGCCTCTGGTCTAGTAGTCGATGGACTACACGCATTTGACAATAATCTGTGGAAAGCATGTGATACGGTTCTTGGGCGGGGGGAAGATATAGAAACTGTTAAAGAGAGTCCAAAATATCCAACTAAAGAAACCAATAAGGCGCTGGCTCAGTATTTCACCTCGAAAGCCGATTATGATGAATGGTTTGCCAAGATCGATTGGATACGTAGAGCCAAACAGTTTGCCGATAGATATTTTGAAGGTGATGTTAGAAGAATGACCTATTGCTTGAAGCATGTATCATTATGGAAGACATGGTGCGATCTCAAGCGTGAGTATAATGACGTTGATTGGTCTGATGTTGTTGAGCTTGATCAAACGTATGTTGATGCGGATACTCTGGCATCACAAGCATGTACTGGTACAAAAGGCTGTGATATTTAAATATTTTACATTTTGCACGATTAAAATGGGGCGGTTTATCCGCCCCATTTTTTATTATAAATATATAAAGACGTAAACATGAATAAATTATGAAAGATGATGTTAAAATAGCCGGTCTATGGGAACTTAGCTGGAACTCCCCTCTAATAGAGTCGTGGCAATGGACATTTGTTTTAAGAGAATTTAATATCAGCCAGTGGCATATGGCACCGCGACTATACTGAACGCCTAGAGAGGCATAAAAAACTGTCCAAGAATAAGGAAGAATTGAACGCTAAAGTTAAGAAAATTCTTTCGGGGTTCCAATCAAAATAGTTTTGGTATTAACATAAAAATGTAATCTACATACCGCGTAAAACAGTTATCAATCAGTAAATTCAAAAATAACTAAAAAATAACTAAATATAATGATATAATACAGATAATACTATCATGAGCCAAAAAAAAATATATGCGTATGAACCTGATGAATTGCGCCCAAGACATATAACCCTTTCAGAGTTAAATACAGCAAAAGACATATATTGTTTTTCAGATGGGGGATTACGCCCCAACAGAACGCCCATATCTGACCCATGTAAAACTGCTGGTGCCGTATATTTATATGATGAAAAAAGTCCCAAACGTAGTAATAATGGAATAGAGTGGGAATGGCAAGACTCCGTAAACTCTGACTTATTTTTTTCAAAAGTGCGCGACCATATATCACCTGATACTACGATAGTAAACGCAAGTTTGGAAACCTTCGGACTTAGTGGCTTAGAAGACACATCTAAATATTTAACTTCGATAGTTTCACCTTCTGGTAAAATTTACTGCATAGGTAGTGTTGGCGCAAATGGGGAGTTGAAAGCAGCAGTCATAAATATCAATACCGGAGTAGGGGTTAACACCAACCTAGGCATAACAGGATTACCAGAATCTACGCTATGGGAGGGTGCAGCGTTGGGACCAGATGGAAAGATTTATTGCATGCCCTCCAACGGAACAGATGAAATATTGATAATAGATCCGTTAACAGATACGGCAGAACTAAAGGATTTTGGCCTAGATTCTACCAGTTATCCACTATTTGATGGAGCTATCTTAGGGCCAGACAATAAAATTTATGGAATCCCGGCTAGTAGCGATAAAGTATTAATCATTGATGTGGAATCACAGAGCGCAGAGATTACAGATTTTGGTCTAGACCTCAGTGCCACATTCAAGTATATAGGAGCCGCAATAGGGTTAGATAATAAAATTTATTGTGCCAATAACGCCCCCGACGCTACTCTAGTTATAGACCCGTCGACAAATTCCGCAGAGATCATTTCCGTACCCACAATTCGTAATGTCCGAGCGGCTAACACACTCAATGGTAACATTATACAACCCCGTTTATTAGGCTCTTCGACAGCTTTCACGAGAATAACATTTGATGAAAATCATGACCCCACGGTGGATAGTGTTGCGCATACGCTACCAGCATCTACAACCCCCCGCTTCGGTCCTGCTATCCTAGGACCAGACGGCAGGGTATACGTTGCACCTCGTAATCACGCAAAAGTTGTAGTATATGATGAATCTATAGAAGAATTAACCGATCTAGATTTGGATGTATCGTTAAGTGGAAACTTTAAGTTCTCCAATATAATACTATATAAAAATAAAATTATATGTATTGCACATAGCGCACCCCACTTTTTAGTATTAGAATTCTCGGCGGAATTCCCTGATTATATTTACCTTGATAGGAGGTTTACCAAAAATTGAAAATCTATTTACACAACAAAGAAGATGGAACAGTAACTCGCGAAGATTATGATACGTTCTCATTGGACGATCATGCCGTATATTTTTATAAGGCTGGAGAACTTCGCCCCATTAGGGCTGAATCAGAGAGCGATCTCCCGGCTAACGTAGACATGTATCTACACGATACAGGCTCTTTAGAGACAGCTAGAATGCCATACCCCCCACTTTCTAGCATATCAAGATTTACCCCCATATTTGATGCGGGTGAACAAGCATCCCTTTCAGCGTTGGCGAAAACACACTTCCATAATGGAATAGGTGTTACCGTAGGGTTTAACGGAAGATGCTACTTAAGTACCAATGATGGAGTGACATGGGAGGACATAGCAGACCGATTAGCAGATGTGGGTAATAGCCACCTAACATACTGTAACGTCTACAATAACATAATTCTAGTCGGGGGGTGGGATAATAAGCATTATATAAGCACTAATAGCGGAGAGACTTTTACTGCTCATGATGTGGATAATTTAAATCAGAAAATGTGGGTTATAGGTCGTGTCGGAGACAATGTAGTACTATCGGGTCACGAACTCAACGATATAGCCCGAATAACTGTAAGCACTGATAGCGGTGTAACATGGAATTCCAAAAACGTGACCGGCATGGTCTCTAACATATCTGGGTTGTCCTTCCGAGATAATGGCGTTATATGGGTTTCAGGTTCGGAGACCTCCATCTACAAGAGTGATGATTTGGGTGACACATGGCAAGAAATAGAAACTGGGGTGACATCTCCCAATGATCTTTCATTTTTTACCATCACCGGACTCGCAGTACAGGGGGATACCATTATAGGATCTACAAATGATGAATTAATCATCCGTAGTGTGGATGGTGGAGCAACTTGGGAACATATCACCGTAAAGGATGGGGGGGATTTCTCAGCAGTACAGTTTATAGATGCTAGTACTATACTATTATTGGGTTTTGGTGGATTAGCCTATATCAGCATAGATACGGGAAAAACTTGGCGTAGAATAGATTTATCGTATGTGGATACCGGAGAACTTTCTGTGGGACAAATCGCGTTTCGCGGAGTGTCACGGGCTGGAAACAAAATATATACTAATGCGCTTTGGAAAGTATTTGAAATAACGGTACTCTAATTTAAAATAACCCCTTGCACATAGCTTAACCATGCGTGTATCATAGTCTAAAAATAGAGTAAAGACTATGTCAAATAAAGTTCAAGTTATTAAAGCCCCACAACGAGTTAATAAAACACGTACCAACTCAATTTCACTGTTCCTCGCTGGAAGTATTGAAATGGGTAAGGCAGTTGACTGGCAAAAAGAAGTCACGGAGTGGATTGAAAAGAACTGTCCTGACCAGCATGTAACTATTTTCAACCCCCGTCGTTCGGACTGGGATAGTTCATGGGAGCAGGATATGAACAACCCTCAATTCTTTGAACAAGTTTCATGGGAGTTGGACAGGATAGACCACTCCGATCTTGTGATCATCTACTTCGCACCAGATACGAAATCTCCCATTTCTCTATTAGAGTTGGGGAAAGTCACTCACTGCCCAGAAAAAGTCCTAGTATGCTGCCCTGAGGGCTTCTGGAGGAAGGGAAACGTAGATATAGTATGCTATTTGGCTGGAATACCGGTTTTTCCCTCTTTAAGCGTTTTTAAAGAAGAACTAAAAAGAAAAATAAGTAAATTACATAATACTTGACACTAGACACTATGCATGTTATAATATCCTAAGAATAGGAGATATTTAATGGATGTTAAGTGGATAATAGACAAATATATATTTGATGAATGTGTACCCCGCGACATATTCGAGAAAATGGGAGTTGAATATTACGAACTAGAATATGTTCCATTTTTAGACAAATATGATCCACCATATGATGCATCATCTGAATGTGTTATAACATATGGCACTATCAATGCGGTTAGACACCTGAAACAATACTTCGGTACATTCTTACGAGAAGAAAACCTGAAATATCATGTGTATTCATCTAACTATGCCCCTTCTAACCTATTCTTGAATAATGATCACTTCTTTGTAACATTTAAATTTTTACAAGAAAACAAAAACGAAGTGTATTCTAGGATGGGACTAGATAGTATTTTCATACGTCCAGATAGCGGGAGTAAGAGTTTTACTGGCAAGGTAATTCCCAAAAGGGATTTCGATCTAGAAATAGATTGTATGAAACAACTATACAATACTTCTAATGAAGAACTAATTCTTGTATCTACACCCAAAGAAATTTTAGAAGAGTCCCGTTTCATTATATGTGGGGATGAAGCAATAGCCAATAGTAGATATCAGATAGACGGAGTTCATAAAATAGATTCTAACTCATCAACAAAATCTATAGATTTTGTTGATGAAATACTAGAACAACAATTCTGGTCTCCAGAAGAATTGTTTACACTTGATATAGCATTAACACCAACCGGACCAAAGATTATTGAATTGAATTCATTTTCTTGTGCCGGGTGGTATGATTGTGATGAAGAGACTGTAATTGACAAAGTATCTAGATTCGTTTATGATATGTGGAAAGAGCAAATAGGAAATAACAATTAATGAATTTGGTTAAGCATCTTAAAAGACAGAGAGAATTCAGCCTGAAAACGTTTGGTCCGGGATATAGAGTACAGCGGACCATAGCGCATATCAAAAAGGAACTTGAAGAAATTGAAGAGTCGCCTTACGATCTAGAAGAGTGGATTGACTTAATACTACTGGCTATGGATGGAGCTTGGCGTTCTGGAGCTACACCAGCAGAGATAGCAGAAATGCTCGACTACAAGCAAAGCAAAAACGAGAGCAGGGCATGGCCAGATTGGAGAACGGTGGGATATGATACTCCAATAGAACACATAAAAGAAAACGATAACGAAAGCATAGATTATCTAAAAATACTAGTAGACACTACTACCGAATCAGATGATGAATTCCAAGAAGCAGTTAGCCAATTCGCAGATAACATTAGACGCGATATGGACGATAGGATTTTGAAAGAATTATTAGAAAAAGTAGAAAAGCAAGAACAAGAAAAAGGTGAGAATGAGGGTGAAATATACAGAAAAGGCAATAATATAAATTAAATAACCATAAAAAACGGCAAGGTCACCCCTGCCGTTTTTGTTTAACTTTTAAAGAGTAGTTTTTTACTCTGGAGTTTCTTCCACTTGAGGCTCAGTAGCACGTATTGGACGACCCTGTTTCTCATCAGCAAGAAAATAATATTCAACTTCTGAAGGTAAATCCCCCACTTCTGTAACTCTTACGGGGCGCTTCGCATCTCCCGCAAATGCGTATACATCTTCTACTCCGTAATCCACAGTCGAAAATTCTTTACGAGAAACCTCACCAGTCTCTTTGTTATGCGTATATACTAAATCAAAATCAGCCATTTTTTTCTCCTATATTTTATGCTTTGGTCTATACCACTATTTATAGATAACCGAAAAATTAAAAAAAATAATTAGCCTTGTAATATGATAATCATTCTAGTATACTATACATTAAACAGCCAAAACAAAATAAAATGAGAAATAAATCAATCATACGAAGAGTGGGGACTGAGATAGGAATGTCAACCTTGCTTGCAGTAATGAGTACAAATTTCCCAATTAAACACGGGAATAATTTCACTCTTAAGATGCATGACGGTAAGAGCACATGGGTAAAAAATATGTCAGCAGAAGATTTCAAAGAAATCTGCAAAAGAATAAATCTTACTACTGTCGAGGTTCTCTACCTTCCTGACAATGATGAATGCTATATAATAGATTCTAGAATTCCCCGAGGATGGCTTTTAGATTATGTAAGTGAACACGACAGGGAATACACCTTTTCTGCTCAAGAAGGTGATGATTATACCGTAACTTATAGACTTGATAGAGCACCCGAGAAAAGAATCATGGACTATACCGCCCGTACTGATCATGATACAGGATATTTTTATGCACCATATGAACTTTGTATAAAGACGTTACAAATGTTGAACGAAAATACGGCGAATACCACACAATATGATGTACCGTCAGAGGATAAAGATGACTAGACTACAAGTATACGCGGGAATCGGAAGTAGAGAGACTCCTATACCAATTCAGAATATAATGACACAGTTTGCAGAATCTGCGGTAAAAACCCATGTATTACGCTCTGGTGGGGCCAGTGGCGCAGACTCTGCGTTCTTTGTGGGGGCCAAACAGGGCTGTGATGATACTAATCTAAAGTTACAGGATAGAATAGAAATATATCTACCGTGGGATGGATTTGGTGGATTTTCCACGGATAAACAAGACTTTACATACTTGGCAACTCACGCATCCCACATAATAGCAGAAAAATATCATCCAGCATATCATAAACTAAGCAATGCTGGACAATGCCTAATGGCTAGGAATTCTCAACAAATTTTAGGAAGGCTATTGACAAGACCAGTAGATTTTGTGGTATGCTACACATCTGATGGAAAAGCTTCAGGTGGTACAGGTCAAGCTATTCGAATAGCTGAAGATAGAAATATCCCAGTGTATAACCTGTTCCATAAAGAAGCTTTTCAATTTATAAAGAATTTATTTTAATTAGGAGACAAAACATGAGAAATATAGATGGAAATAACAGGTTAGCATTGGCACAAGAATTTCAAAGCCATGATCTGGCACCTCAGATAGAGGCTCTTCTGCGGGAAGCCCATGAACTAGGAGAAGCATGAAAACCATAGAGGGTAGTAAATTAGCACTATGCATTGTGGATGACAATGACAACGTTTTGGCCGTTGGAAAGGATCAAGTCACCGGCTATGGGCAGCAATTTTGTGAGGATTTGGAAACAATATTAGGCCATGGTGCATATAAAGAAATAGCTACAATATTGGAGAATGAATTCAAGCACCACGATTTAGTACCACAGATAGAAACCCTTTTAAGGGAAGTACACGAAACAGGAGAAATTGTTCTAAACGGTCTAGACAGGGATCTTCAGTTGTAATACCATTTTTAAGTACATGTATTGCCATAATTTATATCATCTCCTATAATTATATTTATGAAAAACAGTGGTTGACTTTGATGATAAATAATGGTATATTAGAAAAATGCGGGTGTCGTATAAAGGTATTACACTTGGTTGCCAATCAAGAAACGAGGGATCGTTACCCTCCATCCGCTCCAAGATTCAAAATGTGCTTGACATTACAAAATGAATGTTGTATCGTGTGTCGGGTACTAAATAAGATGATGCAAGGGTAGCTCAATTGGCAGAGCATCAGGTTTCCACCCTGAAGGTTGCGAGATCGTGGCTCGTCCCTTGCTCCAAAATTTAAGTTGTCAAACAACACTTGACAACTGCACTAAATAGAAGTAAGATGTAACAACGATCTGCCATGGAATGGTTCCAGTAAGAGCAGAATGAATAGACAAACGGAAGACATTATTATGCAAAACTTTAATATCGAAAAATTTGATATCTTTAGTAACTCGGATGCACAGTGGTCCAAAGAGGCGGATCATTATGCCCCCGAGATGTGTAATGCCTTTGTGTCTGAAGGATGGGGTGGATAAAGTTTAAGTAACTATTCCACAACCTGAAAAAGATACGAAGGCAGTCGAAAGACTGCCTTTTTTTATATCTGAATAAAGTGTTAACAGGGAACGAGACCCTTCCGACACTATAAAAACGGAAAATGGGCGGAATCGTGGATGAAGTTCCTCTTGTGGAATGCAAAATACGATTTAAAACGAATTGTAAGACGCCCCTGCCAGCATATTAAGGATGGCTGGCAGGGGCTGTGGTAAAGAATATAATGTCTCAGTTGACTACGATGGTTAGGTCCCCAGCCTTTCAAGCTGGTATGGCATGAAAGTGCCTACGCGGGTTCAATTCCCGCCTGAGACTCCAATTTATATACACTACAACGTATAACAGCGTTTTATACGTTATAGCGCATAATGTCCGATTAATTGAACGTTATAGCACATAATGACCGTTATAACGGTCAAATCATATAGAAATGACCGTTGTAACGGTCAAAAATATCTCAGGGTGTAGCTCAGTCTGGCCAGAGCTTCCGGTTTGGAACTGGAAAGTCGCAGGTTCAAATCCTGCCACCCTGACCAATTTTAATCCTTATAGGGCCGTAGCTTAATGGTAAAGTCCATCCTCTCCGACCAATTTTTATGGTGGTATCGTATAATGGCTATTATCCCCGACTGTCTATCGGGGGATGGGGTTTCGATTACCCCTACCACCGCCAGTGCTACCCTGTCTATAACATAATCAATGTTCGCAAAGTCTTATAAATAATAGATGACAAACATGAATGTAATATGGATTATTCA
>SL_3KL_010_SEDDRAFT_10005694_pt1 | contig 11166 bp, 7 predicted proteins | sample SodLakKL_010_SED_2_FD_10381 | JGI IMG/M metagenome (IMG submission 10381)
GGGTTCGCTTTTCGCCTTGGTTCTAAACTGGTTGTTGGTCCCAACTGGTTGTTTGGTGGCCGGGCTGGCGCCACGTGCGGCGCCGGCCCGGTAAGCCGAGCGGAAAGCAAGACGGCTCGAACAGCGCGACAATCAAGCGATTCACCTGCGATCACGCATACCGGATCGCAATCTCCGCTCCGCCCGCGATCTTCAGCGTGCAGTCGATGTAACGGCTGCCGCGGAGCGTGGTCTCTGCGAATGGTGTCGACTCGTTCGCAGCCGTGACACTGCGGATACGGGCGTCGGCCGGAACGGGGATGTGGAGGTCGAGTTGCGTCGGGCTTCCTTCGATCGCGAGCGCAATACCGTCGCTCCGTTCCCGGTAGCGATACGCGACCGAGGCCCCGGAAGCTTCGTATCCCACCCGGACCTCCGTCTCGGTTAGACCCGCGGCCCGCCAGCGGGGCGCAATCCGTACGTGCTCCATCATCCGCGAACAGTCCTGCACGCCGGCGAGGCCTTCGATGAAACCGTAGAGCATCGATGCGGAACCCCAGCCGTCGGTGGGGGCGGCGTCCGGGCTGGTGCTGGTGTCGATCGAGGAGGGAGTCCCGTCCGGAAAGTACCAGAGGTACGTCTCATCCTTCCTGGAAATGAGCTCGTAATAGCGGCGCAGGGTCGCGACCCCCTCGGTCTCGAAACCGTGCTCCAGGTAGGCCCGCGCCAGTTCGCCCCCGACCAGGGGCATGATCCCCCCGTTACAGTAGGCGCCGCCGACCAGTTTGGAGTCGCCGAAGACGCCGTCCGGAAACGGAGGATCGATGGAGAACCACTCCGCGAATGCGTTGGTGGTGCGCCTGCGTTCGAGGTACTCTTCGAGGATCGATACGGCCTGCCGGTGGCTCGCGACCCCCCGGTTGATGTTCATGGCGTTGCTGAAACTGAGTTGGCTGCTTTCGTCGACGCCGGCGATGGCAACAGGCGTCTGCTTGACGAAATGCGTATAGAAACGACCGTTCCAGCAGAGATCGTTCATCCGCTGCCTGAGCCCGGTCGCCCAGCTCTCCCAGTGGCGGGCTCGTTCGGAGTGCCCAAGGTGGCGGCAGATGCGGGCAAGATTGCGGCACGCTTCATAGTACCCGCTGTTGTCTCCGTGCATGACGCCCCAGAAGGTGTGCTCGTCGATCTGAAACTGGAGTCCGTCGTGCCGCCCGGCGGTGTACGCGAAGTCCCACGAGTCGATCGTGTAGGGCCGTTTGACGAGCTTCTCCCTCTCGTCCCAGCGCCACGGATGGCTGAACGCGTAGTCCAGCGCGCGCTCCAGGGAGGGAAGCAACAAGGATATCCAGGCGTCGTCGCCGGTCGTCTGCCATGCCAGGTACGCGGCCTTGACGAATCGGTACTCGACGTCCGCCTCAACCGGTACGCGCACGTATTTGCACCAATTCTCGATCTCGCAGGGGACCTTCTCGGGCCGCACGGTAAAGTAGTCGAAGATCCGGCCGTTGCGGGCTTGCGTGTCGGCGAAGTGGGAGACGGCCGATGTCATATCCCGTTCAAAGAAGCGGAACCCGCGCATGATGTCCGAGTGATCCCGGATCCATACGGACGGGGTGTCGGGCGAGCGGTATCCCCGGATCATTTGATCGTCGATCAACATATCCATGGTATCCTGCTCGAGGAAGCCGCGGATACGGGGATAGAGTTCGTCGAATTCGGGTCGTCCGGTGTGAACACGGGTTGCGTCGGTCATCCAAACGCTAATATCCGGTTACGTGCAGAAGACCAAGCGGTGGGGGATTTTACCGTATACCCAGCTGTCGGGTTGATCGGTCAGGGCGCCGGACCTTAAGAAACATTGCAGATGCACGTTCTTGGTCTTCACGTTCTCGATATTCTCGTTCTCACCGTTTACATCGTGGGGATTCTCTGGATCGGAAAGAAGGTCGGGGAGAAGAATATCGATACGCGGAATTTCTTTCTTGCCGGCCGTTCTCTCGGGAAATTTTTCCAGTTCTTTCTGAATTTCGGCACTTCGACGAATGCGGACCAGGCGGTGGCCGTGACACGCGAGACCTATCGCCAGGGTGTGGGAGGGATGTGGATTCAATTTCTTGTACTCTTCATCACGCCGTTTTACTGGTTCATCGCGCTCTGGTACCGGCGGATTCGCCTGACAACGGTTGGCGATCTTTTCACGGAACGCTTCCAGAGCCGGGTGCTTGGTGGAAGCTACGCCCTGTTCACGCTTCTCATGGCCTTTGTCGGCGGAGGCGTCGGCTACATGGTAGCGGCGAAGACAATGATGGCGGTGACTCCCAAGCCGGCCGAGGTCCTGACGGTCGAGGAAGAGCGCGCAGTCGAGCAATATCGGGAGTACCTGGATTTGCGGGAGATCGATTATACGGACCGGACGGCTGAGGAGCAGGGGCGATATGAAGTGCTCCATCAGAAACAGCTCCGCGGGGAGATCGTCGGATTCCACTCCTATACCAATCGGACGTTTTTCTACTTCCTTTACGGGCTCATGGTGGCCGCTTACACCATGATGGGAGGCTTCCGCGGAGCGGCGATCACAGATGCCGTACAGGGGATGTTGATCGCATTCTTCTCGGTGATCCTGGTGCCGCTGGGGCTCGCGCAACTGGGTGGGTTCTCCGGCTTGCACGCGGAGGTGCCCGACTTCAAATTCGCGTTGTTCGGCTCGGTGACGCTCAGCGACTACGCCTGGTACACGATTATCGGAATGGCCCTGTCAAATCTCGTGTCGATCGTTGCGGTAGCGATGATGATGCAGACCGCCGGTTCCGCGCGGACCGAGAACACGGCGCGTTTTGGGATGATCGCCGGCCTGTTCGGCAAGCGATTCATCATGCTCTTCTGGGTGATGGCCGGGTTGATTGCGATCGGTCTGTACGGACTCGAGTTGCACGACCCGGATCTGGCGTGGGGGATGATGACCCGCGACCTTCTCGCGCCCGGGTTGATTGGGCTGATGCTGGTGGGAATCCTTGCGGCGAACATGTCGACGCTCGACACCATGGCGATGAGCAACTCGGCGCTGTTCATCCGTAATCTCTACCAGCCGTTCCTGGGCAACAAATCGGAGCGGCATTACCTTTGGGTGGGACGTCTGACGATCGCAGTGACGCTCCTCGGGGGTATTGGAGCCGCGTTGTACATCGACAACCTGCTCGAGCTGTTTCGATACTTCATCTCGATCCCGGCCATTTTCGGAGCTCCGATCTGGCTCGGCTTCATCTGGCGACGACTGACCAAGGTGGCTGTCGGCGTAGAGATCATCATTTGCTTCACGCTCTTCGCGATCATCCCGAATCTCTTTATGGCATCGGACTGGGCCAGAACATACCCCGCCTTCCTGCAGCAAACTGAGAGCTATGTTGAGACGTACCTGACGCCCGCGACTGAAGAGGATGTTGCAGAGGGACGGGCGACTCACGTTGGCGACGCCGTTGAACGGGAGGTCTTTATCGAGGCGCGCGGAATCTTCTTTGAAAGCGTGGTGCGCCAGGACCCCGCGGATCCCGATTCGCCGCTGATTGGAACAGGGCGGTTCGAAGCGGAGTTGTGGGTTCTGAGCTGGTTTGGGATTGACTTCGCGCAGTTCCAGAAGTCGCAGCTTGTCGCCCTCCGCTTCTTCTTCATCGCAACGTTTCCGTTCGTGTTGCTGATCGGGGTCTCCTTCCTGACCCGTCCGGTCGCGAAGGAGCACCTCGATCGCTTCTATGCGAAAATCTACACCCCCGTCGCGGCGACGCAGGAAGCGGATGATCAGGCCGTGGAGGAAGCATTCCGGAACCCCGAGATGATTCGCCGGAAGAAATTGCTGCCGGACAGCCAATGGGAAATCGCCAGGCCCGATCGCATGGATTACATCGGGTTCCTGGGGAGCTGGGCGGTCGTAGGGATCGTCATCCTCTGTCTCTGGGGCATGGTGTCGATCGGTCGATAGAATCGACGCACGCGCCGCCTTCGCGTAACGGAAATATCAGCGAACCGCAGCCGCGGGCTTTGCGGGGACCGGGCTCACGCTGGCCCCGTCGACCCACTCGCCCCGGATCAGAGTGACGGCAGGGTTATCGGTCGGCCCCATCGGTTCGTTTGCGAGTTTTGTCTTGAGCAAGTCGATAGCCGTGGCGCCGATCTTGCGGTAACCGACCCGGACCAGAGCGATGTCCGACACTTCTTCTGTGGCGGGAGCGAGCGCCGCGAAGCTGATGTCGTCCGGAATATGAAAGCCGAGCGCCTGCAGCCATTCAAAGTGATCCATGTTCGTGCTCAGGACAACGTCCGGCCGGTTCTTGTGCATCCAACGCTTCAGGTCGGAGCGTTTGATGACGTCCTTGGACAGCGGAGGAACGCGGTCGCACGCCGGGATGTTTTCGTGATGGTAGAGCAGGTAGCTCAGGTAGAGATGATTCGCCCGCTCGTCGTCGGATTTGGTGAAGCAGAGTCCGATCCGACGAAATCCCTTTTCGAGCAGGGTTGAGATGCCGATGTGCATCGACTGGTAGAAATGCGGGTGCACCTGGTTGAATCCGAGCTTGGCCGCGACCGAGCAGGTGGATACGCCGACGAAGTTCTCCTGGGGCAGCGAGAAAACGTTGCGCAGGTGTTCGACAGGCAGGACCATCAGTCCCCGGATCCCGCGCGTCTCAAGGATCTGCACCACCCGTTGCAGGCGCATCCCCGGCTCGTGAAGCCAGAAATCCTCGGTCTTGAATCCCAGTTCTTCGGCACGTTCCCGGGCGCCCTCGCGAATGAGCACCGAATCCTTCCCGAGCTCGTTGAGTGGCCGCATCCTGGCGTTGAGGATTGCGATCACCGGTTCCTCCTTGCTGATGTTGCGCTTCCGCAGGTAGCGCATCAGCTGCGTCAGGTTCGGATCGGGCGTATACCCTTGTGCCCGGGCGATCTTCTTGATCTTTCGCCGGGTTTCGGGCGCGACCCTCGGGTGGTCGCGCAGAGCCATCGACACGGTCATGCGGCTGACCCCGGCGGCAAGCGCGATCGTCTTGCAGGAAGGCCGTATCTTGCTCATCGGTGAGAGATTGGGAGGTCACGCGTCAAGGGTCGCGCGATGGAAGATCCAAGGGTAAAGGCAAAGTGAAACGAATCCATAAGAACTCGGAAGCCGAGTGATTAACAGATGCTATTCAGATGTCAAGAGACACGCACCAAAGAAAAGGCCGGCCCCGGAAAACGGGGCCGGCCTGAGATGAATGCCGTGCAATGACCCGCCGGCCTCAGAAGTCGAGTGTCGCGGTGAGACTGGCGAGCCTGCCTTCCTGAATGCGGTAGACGCGGCTGCCGTCCGGGTTGGCGAAGATCGGGACCAGACCGTCGTGGTTGGTGAGATCCTTGATGTTCAGTTGCAGCGTCAGGCGCGTGTTGTAGCGCATGTCGACCGCGTAACGCGCGAAGACGTCGTAGAAGGTCTGCGGGGAGCCGTAGAAGGTCTGATCGACGTCCCGGACCCAATCGCCGAATTCATTCTGGGTGAGCCCGAAACCAATGCCCTGCTTGTCCTCCCAGCGAATCGATCCACCGACTGTGAAGTTCCGGACCCAGTCGGGCAGGCCTTCCTGGTCGCGGAATCGGTAGCTGGTGCTGGCGGTCGCGGTCCATTCGCGCTGTTCAATCGTCGGTGTCCCGTCCTGTCCCTTGGCGCGAAGGTAGTCGTTGAGCAGCTGCTGCGTCGTGCGTTCAGCCAGCGTCTGCGTGGAATCCTCATCGATGTAGAAGTTTTGCGCGAAGTTGCTGTTGATCCACATCGGCTCGAAGAAGTCCTCCAGCAACTGTCCGAGCACCGGATACGTGTTGTCCGTGATCGTCTTCTGTTTCCCAATCACAATCTGGTTGTGCCAGTTCCGGGTTGGGAAGTAGCTGATCTCGATCTCCACCCCGTCACTGACGAAGTCCTGCGTCCCGACGCGTGCCGGATTCGGGAGGGCGCTTGGCTCGTTGTCTTCGAAGTCAAACGTGATGCCATGGACATCGATCACTCCCTGAGGAGGCAGATGAGCCCGGACATCATCCGCGGTAAAGCCCTGGTCGATGTTGTCCTGGTTATCGAGCTGGCGGTTCAGGTCGAGCATGATCCCCTGGGGAGCCGTGAAACCCGACGTCTGGAACGAATCATTGAGCACGCCCGTTTCGTACCAGTTGACCCGGGCGATCAACTGCTGGTTCATGGTCGAGACCGTGAATCCCATCTCTTCGGTGGATCCGGTGACCTGCGGCAGCGGGCGGTTCTGCGCATCGAGCCGGCCGGCGCTCGGCTCGAAGTTGCTGGCCTCGCTGTAGTGGAAGGAGATCTCGCTGCCCAACGGAAGCTCGCGCTTGATGAATTCGGGCGTGTGGACCACGATTCCCCATGAGCGCGTCGTGCCCTTGGCGGAGCTGGTGGGCTCGTCGGGGAAAACCCAGCCGGAAGCGCGCAAGTCCCGTCTGCTGGTGTATGGAGCCAGCGCCGGAGCGTTGCCGCCCGCATGCGTATATTGCTTGTCCCTGCGCCATGAACCTTGGAGGACGAGGGTGTCCTCCCAGATGTAGTGCTGCCCGATGGCGACCAGGGATTCCACCTTGGTTCTGGTTTTCGAGGCCGAGAACGCTGCCGGCATGCTGTCGTTGTCGTGGATCGTGAACGTGTCGATGTCGACCGCTTCGAAACGTTCTTCGGCTTCGTTCCACATACGAAATGTCCCGGATCTCGGGATTCGGTGCCGCTCCCGGCCGAACGGAATCGGCTGAATGCTCACGCCGCGCAGGTCATCGATGCTGTTCAAATCAGCCAGGGTCTGCCCCTCCGGCAGTCCCCGGATCTCAAGAGCGTGGTAGCTGTGCGGCCGGTGGAACCCGGAGCCGGGGAATTCGCCATCTCGGGTTCTGTCGGCGATCTGCTGCCGGTCCGCGACATCCCGCGTGAACAAGGTGCGGTTCCAGAGGTCCTGCTGACTCGCAAGCCCGGTAACATTGAGGCGGCCGAGAACACTCGCGAGGAGTTCGTCGCCGATGAAATCCTCGGCGTGAATCTCGCCGAATCCAATCGCACGAAGGGCATCGCGGTCAATTTGGATGTCGGAGTTCTCCGCGCGGGCTACGATCGCGGCGCCGCCGAAGTTCGGATTCGGGATCGGTTCGCCTGAGGGAGTGCCGTCGACTGTGGCGATTCCCATGAACTCATTCATGTCGATGTTGATGCCGATCGACTGCCCGCCGCCGCGCAACTGGTTCAATTGTCCTTCGTGCCAGCGCTGCTGGTGTGCGGCGAGCTCGATGCCGAACTGGTCGTCCAGCCAAGTCTTTTCGACCGAGGCCGACGCGTCCCGCCACTTTGAAAACTGCTGGCTGCTCCCACCGTCGAGGAGGTTCTTCCGGTAGTCGAATATGCTGCGATCGGTAATCTGGCGATCCGCAAATCCGCGGGCGAAGAAACCTCGGCTGCCTTCCGGTATTGGGGAGCCGTCCGGATTCATGCCGGTACGATTGATGATGTCATGGATCGTTCGAAACCCGAGCATCGTTCGTTCATTGTCGTCAAAGCTCTGTTGGTTCGCGTTGAGAAACGCCTGGGCGCCGACGACGTCGGCCTCGGCTCGTGACGGATCGCTGTAGACATACAACGGCCCCTGACGCGCCATGCTCAGCGGCGTCATGATCTGGTTGTTGTTGACGCCGGGAAGCAGGTCGCCGGAGCTGTTGCGAAACTCGCCCGCTTCGATCGGATGCGAGAATGTCGGCTTGCCCATCAGGTAGAAGGGGGTGAGGAGATCGTTCGGGGGTTCGGTGCGAGGACGGGCTCCATTGCGGTCGCCGTACTCGATGTTGAACCGCACGCGGAGGTTTTCGACCGGTTCCCAGAGTGTGGAGAGGTACGCACGCCGGTCTTTCTCCCACGCCTGCTTCTGTTCGAACTGCTTCCGTTCATAGAGCCCCGCAACAAGCAGGGACCAGGTGTTGTCGATCAACTCATTGTAGGCCCGCAATTCGGAGCGAAGCGTCCCGTGTTCGTCGGTTTTCAGCCGGACGCGTCCGCGATCGCCGAGGAAGTCGGCCTGGATGAGGTTGTTGTCCACGATGCCGCCCGGGCTCCCCAGGCCGAAGAGCGCGGCATTCGCCCCGCGCTGGATCGTGATGCGGTTCGTGTTATACGCGTCGAACGGGATTTCGGTCAGGAAAAAGTTTCGGGTGAGATCCGCTTGAGCGAGGCCGCGCACGCGGGTGAGCCCGCCTTGGTTGCTGTCACGCTGCAACTCCGGGATAATGAGTCCCGCGCCGAAACCCTGGGAGGCGCTGAAATTTCCGCCCAGGCCGCCGACCTCGGTATTCGTCGTGTAGACGAGCAGATCTTCAATATTCACCGAGCCCGTGTCCTCGAGGAATTGTTCGGTCACGATGGAGATTGCGGCGCCAATGTCGCGGAGATCGGTTCGGATGCGAGTGCCGGCGAGCGTCGTGGTGGCACGGTACCCGAGGTCGCCGCGGGCATCGACTTCAAACGGCGAGAGAACGAAATCGACGTCGTCCTCTCCGGCGGGTTGGTCCTGTTGGGCGTACAGGGTTGGAGCGCCCAGGATGCAGCAACTCGCGATCAGTGCTTGGAGTAGTTTTCGTTTGTTCATAGCAGGTTTGATTTCGGAGTTTGTGTCATTCGGGTTTCTGCACGGGGTATCGCGAACGCGCGGTCATTCCCGGAAGTGCCGTTGTCTGACGTTTCGGACAGATCCATGCCGCGACCTCGTCCGAAGCGATCTTTGTCGCCGGAGGGTCGACTGGAATACAATACCCCCGACACGTGTTTCCTTCGTTATCCCCATTCGCGATAATGCCAATGAGTTACGGTTCCGAAGGGTATTTCAGCGAATTCTTTGCTGCTTTACCGTAATAACGCGCATGGGCGGAACGAATTCAAGCTCTGGGCGATCGGGCTCCTGCTTCTGGAGATTGCAGACCCGCGCGACCCGGAGTCGGACGACCTGGTGCTCGACGCGTTCATTCTGCAGACCGCGCAGGAGCGGGGGAAGGTTACAGGAGGCCTCGAGACTCACGAGGAGCAGCTCGGGGCGTTTGACCGGGTCTCGCATGTGATCGGCGATGCGGTGTCGCATTGGATTTATTTGCTGTCGGATGGTCGGTGGTATTGGACCAGCGCGGACTCTTACCCGATGGCGTACGATGCCTTCCGGGGAAGCTGGACCAAGCTGTACGGCGGGTAATGGCCATTGAGCGGACAACCGGGCGGAGGATTCCCGGGGAATCACCTGGCTTCGCGAGGATGGCGCTTCAGCGCTCCGCGTATCGGGAGAGCGACGCTGCGGCGAAGAAGGAGAGGATGGTCAGGACGAGGATCGCGACCACAGACCCGCCGAGGATCGTCTGAATCCCGACGTTGAAGCTGAGGAGGGCGCCGAACATCAGCGGGGCGAGGGCGGTGCTGAGCACAGCGATCATCGACGACATGCTTCGAATGCCGCCGAGGTTGGCAACGCCGTAGACCTCAGCCCATACCGCGGACCCGATATTCTGTCCGATCCCCATCATGACGCCGAGCAGGATAAGGTAGGCATATCCTGCCCACTCCTGCTCGAATCCGAACAGAACCGTGGCCGACAGAAGAAGAAATATCATGTGTGCCGGCAGCAGCCGGACGGCGCGGAACCGGTCGATCAAGGGGCCCGATCCGATCGTCAGGATCGTCCGGGTAACCGCAAAGCCGGCGAATGCAATAGGGAAGACATGTTCGCCCCAACCCCGCTGCTGTGCGACGACGGATTGGTAGAAGATGAATCCGGTTGAGAAGAATCCGATCGGAAGGAGCGTAACCAGAATCAGGTAAAAGCGTGGATCGACCAGAAGCGTGCGGCTGCGCCATCGGAGCACCTCAGGCGCGATCTCATCGTTGTCCGTACTCGGCAGAACGTCCTCGACCCGGCGACTCGCACGGATGAGACGGATGGAGACCGGTGCGAGGACAAGGAGGATGATGAGGCCCGAGAGGCCCCATGACAGGCGCCAACCGACCGTCGCCACGGCGAGGGTGACGAGTGTCGGGAGCATGAATTCGCCGAGTGAGAACCCGGTCCCCGCGATCCCCACCGCTTTCCCCCGGTTGCTCGCGAAGCAGCGCCCGGCGGTCGTGAGTGCGATGTGTCCGCAGAGTCCCTGACCGAAGTGCCTCAGGCCCCACAATCCCAGGAACAGGACGATCCAGTGGGGCGCAGCCGCAATCAGAAACGAAACCAGGGCGAGGCCGGCGGTCACCGCCAGGGTGTAGCGCGTCAGGGGAATGCGGTCGATGTACCGGCCCGAGATCGGAAGCAACAACGCGCTGCACACGGTGGCCAAACCGTACAGGATCCCGATCCCGCCTTCCGTGAGATCGAAGGCACGGACGAATTCGGGAAGGTAGATCGAGAGCAGAAAAGTCTGGCCGAAGCTCGAGAAGAAGGCGAGGAACACCGCAAAGGTGAGGATGCGGCTGTAGCTCCGGATGAATGCAAGGTAGGTCATAGTACAAGAAACCGCTTATCCGACCAGAAAAGCGGCAATGAGAAAAGGCTGGAATCGAATTCAGCGGCGAAAGGACGGCGGGTGCGGCTCAGGCGTCCACTTCGATGTCCGATTCCGGAACGGCGACGCAGGGAAGGAAGTTTCCCTCCTCGACATCCGCGAGGGGCTCGGAGGGATAGCTTACTTCACCGCGGATCAGGCCGGACTCGCATACGTTGTCGAGCCCGCAACGACAGCTGAACGGGATGTCAACTCCATGGGCCTCAGCGAGTTCGAGGATCGACTCATGGGATCCGTCCCAGATTGCGGTGACGCCGGATTTGCGGAAGTGTACTTGAAAGTTTGTATCAGCCATCAGGATTGCAGGAGATTGAATCCCATCTCAACGCAATCCTTCCGGCGTTTGCAACGCTGATTTTGCGATGGCGTCCCAGCATTGCGGTGTGTGATGCTCGAGCCTCTCGGCGATGAGGTGAGCGGCCTCCCGGTCTCCAATCCGGTCGGTGTTCAGCACCAGGTCATAAAGGAGCGGTTGATTGAGGTCCCGCAGGAAATATTCCTGAAAGTAACGTTCGCGCGCGCGATCCTCCCGCCTCAGAACGGTTCGAGCCGCGTCCGGATTCAATCCGCGCGTTAATGCAATGTGGCGGG